>Ga0114959_10004708_pt1 | contig 10388 bp, 10 predicted proteins | sample C_130625_EF_Meta_FD_87317 | JGI IMG/M metagenome (GOLD analysis project Ga0114959, IMG submission 87317) | Freshwater microbial communities from Lake Croche, Canada to study carbon cycling - C_130625_EF_MetaG | ecosystem: Environmental > Aquatic > Freshwater > Lake | place: Lake Croche, Canada...
ACCATCGGCTGGCAGATTAAGTACGGCCTGCATAGAAATAGCGCCCGTACCACCAACCCGATTTTCAACGGTAATTGGCTGTCCCAGCTCATCACTGAGGTATTTAGCCAGAGTCCTCATCATCAAATCTAGAGGAGCTCCGGCAGTCACTCCAGTAATAAAGCGAATTGACTTATCAGGATAGCTTGCAAAACTAGATGTGCCTATCAGCAGGGCGCTAACAAAGACTAAAACCAATTGACCGAACCATGATTTTTTCATGAGCTTTACGCTTTCTTAGTGGCCAAGCTGATCGTCATCTTCGCTCATTCTGAAGTTTCGAGCGGGATAGGGTTGGTACGGTCTAGCCCTCACTGCTTGCTCGTTGACTTCTATTCCCAAGCCGGGGCCAGTGGGTAATGTGATGTAGCCATTCACTGGTACCAAGGGATTGTTGGTGACGACTGTTCCAAACTCTTCATACGGTAAGAAATATTCGGTGATGGTGAAATTCGGCATACAGGCTGCAGCATGAATGGTTGCCGACAGAGAAAGGGTGGTTGAGTTGTAATTGTGGGGGGAGACAGCAATCATTTCTGCTTCGGCTGCGGCGGCGATATACATCATTTCCAATATGCCACCACAATTAGAAATATCGGGGTTAATGATGTCAACGGCACGCTCGCGGAATAGGCGTCTGAAGTCGGCACGCCCATACATCGCCTCACCACTCACAACTGGTATTGAACTATGAGCACGTACCTCTGCCAAGGCTTCTAGATTTTCTACCTGGCAGGGCTCTTCGAACCAATAGGGTTTGAAAACAGCTATCTCATTGGCGAGCTCGATGGCATGTGCTGGTGCAAGGCGCCTATGAATATCAATCAGTAAATCTACATCAGGACCAACCGCTTTGCGGATGGCATCCATCACAGCAACCGCATGTCGAATATGTTCCTTGGGTATATAGGTGCGCCAAGGTCGCGGTAGTGGATCGAATTTCAATGCAGTAAAGCCCTGCTTTACTACTGCTTCGGCAGCTCGGGCGAAATCCTCTGGCTTGTGCATCTTATAACTCCAGCCATTCGCATATACCCGGATTTTTTCTCGGCAGGGCCCACCCAGCAAGTTATATACCGGCTGATTACAAGCTTTGCCAACGATATCCCACAAAGCTTGTTCAATTCCGGAAACTGCGCACCAGTACTCTAGTGAGGAGCGACGCTGTGCATAATCATCAAATGCAATTTGCACAAAGTGTTTAATGTGAAACGGATTGCGACCAATGAGATATCGGCCTAATGATTCAACTTGAGCTGCAATAGCCTGATCACGGTCATATTGGCTATAAGCCTCGCCCCAACCAACGATGCCATCATCGGTCTCAATGCGGACAAAAATAAGATTTTTTCTCCAGCCGGGGTGAACGACGAGGCACTCAATCTGTTTGATTTTCATTGCACTATCTCCATGGTTGATCAAGCGGAATAGGCGTTTTTATAATGATCAATTCGCACTAACTATATTTCGCTCTTTTAATCTAGTAAATGATACCTTTTTAGCATTGAATTATGCTAAATTTATCATTCTTTAACCCCCCTGCTTAGGACCTTCAGCCCCTCTAAAAGCCCTTAAGGCAGCATTATTGTGGGACACTTTAAATGACAACTAAGCCATATCATCACATCGCCTTTTTGTCCCCTATGGCTACTGAAACGCTTGCTGTACTGAAAAATCTAGTACCCAATGGATTTGAAATCACATTCTCACAAAGTAACGATCGTGCTGAACACCTCCGTATGCTCGAAACTGCAGAGTATATTTTTGTAGGAGCTAGCACGATTGATGCCGATCTGATCCACAGTGCCCCACATCTCAAAATGATTCAGAAGTGGGGCATTGGAGTGGAGAGAATTGATTTAGAGGCGGCTCGTAAACAGGGCATTATGGTGGCCATTACTAATGGAGCCAATTCTCTACCGGTAGCTGAGCATACTATTATGCTCATGCTCGCGTGCTTACGAAGACTTCCACTAGCGCATAACTCCTTAGTTCAAGGTCAATGGATCGCTCCGAAATTACGGACTATATGCAATCAACTCGAGGGTAAGACAGTCGGATTATTTGGCTTTGGCAATATTGCTCAAGGAGTTGCCAAAAGATTAGCGGGGTTTGATGTGCGTATTCTGTATCATAGTCGACATCCTGTTGATGCCCAAATAGAGCGTGATCTTAAAGTTACGCGGGTTGATCTCGAGACCTTGCTTACACAAAGTGATATTCTGAGTTTGCATGCAACTCTCAATGCAAGTAATAAAAACGTTATTGACGCTAGTGCACTTCAGAAGATGAAGTCTTCTGCAATTGTGATTAATACGGCGCGCGGCGCCCTTGTTGATGAACTTGCACTTGTGGATGCTTTGCAAAGTGGGCGTTTGCGTGGCGCAGGCTTAGATACATTTTGTATCGAGCCTTTGCAAAAAGATCATCCTTTACTTCATCTGGATCAAGTCGTGCTGACTCCGCATTCTGGCGCGAGTGTCAATGAGGTCGTCGCTAAGATTGGTACGCATGCAATGAACAACATGCAACGCTTCGAACAGGGTTTGCCGCTCGATCCAGCAGATATTATTGTGAAACCTTGATGTAAGCGATTACGGTAGTTCAACGTTGATCTCACGAACTACTTTCCCCCAGCGAATGCTTTCAGCTTTTAAATAGGCGCTAAATGCTTCAGGAGATGCGCTTGTTGCTGCAATGACACCGCCAGAAGAAAGTTTCTCCTGAACGGATTTTTGAGCCATAATTTTGTTGAGCGCAGAGAAAAGCTTATTAATAATTTCAGTAGAAGTCTCTCGTGGCGCAAAAATACCTTGCCACGAAGAACTCACTCTTGAGGGATAGCCTTGTTCAACAAGGGTAGGAACGGTTGGGAGCTGTTCAAGGCGATTACTGGATGTGACCGCAAGCGCTCTAATTTTATTAGATTTGATGTATCCGATTGCAGAAGGTAAGGTCACAAACATCACATCGAGTTGACCGCCGATAAGATTGGTCATCGATTGACCTGCGCCACTCTTATAGGGAACCTCTGTCATATTGATTCCAGTCTCTTTTATGAGAGATATCATTTCCAGGCTATTAAGACTTCCGCTACCAGACGATCCAAAATTGAGTTCACGTTTTTGTGTTTTAGCGTAATGAATGAACTCGCTTACCGTTGAGCTTTGTATGCCTGGGTTTATAACTAAAACTGAGGGAATATCAACCACTTTACTGATGGCAATAAAATCATACTCTGGTTTGATCTTTAAAGTGGCACCAAAAACACTTGGATTAATCGCCATAGTGCCAATGTTTCCAAAAAAAAGTGTGTAACCATCTGGTGCAGCTCTTGCGGCAGCTTCCATGCCAATATTACCTGCAGCCCCTCCTTTATTGTCAATGACAATGCTCTGCTTTAGCTCTTCAGAAAGCGCTTGCGAGATGATCCGTGCCGTAAAATCTGAAGCACCACCTGGCGCAAATGGAACTATTAGGCGAATTGGTCTTTGTGGATAATTCTGTTGGGCATTGATTGCAGTACTCAGTAAGAGCAATATTGCAATAGTTGTTGTGATTGAAAGCCTCTTCACCTTATTTAACTTTAAAAGTATCAATAACCATTAGTAGGTAAGTATAAGAATGCTTAAATCACAATGAGCAAAATCTCATTTTGATTTGCTCACTTTTTTGCTCTCTGACGGGGTTTAGGTTCGAACCCTGGTTCATAGTGCGCTCCAGTCATGGTGCCGTCAATTGCTTTACCAATAATGCCTTGGGAAAGATCTTTTAGTGCAAGAAAGATTACATCCTCATCGGGCTTGGAGACGAGCGTATGGGGTGCATTTGCAGGTATGTAAAGTAGGGTACCCGCAGGAGCTACAACTTTTTTTCCATTAATTGAGCCTTGGAGGGTACCTTGGAGTACAAAGTTGAATTGTTCATTTTTATGACTATGCATACGCGAGCCTGTACCGCGAGGCTTATGAATATAGCCTACCAGCATGCGCGCACCCTCAACTACTCCGCCCTCAGCAGTTGAGTACCCAGTTCCCGCTGCGATCTTTTTTAAATTAGCCATACGAAAATGGTATTTTCCATCGCCTGCTGCAATTGCGCCTGCGGTCTTAGTTTTTTGTTTTGGCATGGTGGAGTTTTAGTCTCGGAAGATACGTGTTAGTGCAAATGTAGAGGAGGGGATTAATCGATCAAATCGAATGTTTCTTAATAAAATTATGGCGTTTAAAAATAATTTAAGTAACGGGGTTAACCCGAATATAGGGATTGTGTTGGCAAACAAAAACTTCAAATGAGATTTGCCCCTCCTGTATTAATTAGGTTGTGGATATCGGTAAGAATTAATCAGGGCTTGCCCCCACTTCCTTGATAACCTTGCCCCACCTTTCAATTTCAGCACTTAAGAACTCTTTTGCAGCTTCAGGAGATTTGCTCGCTACTACGATAGCGCCCTGTTTCTCAAAATTTTCTTTGATCTCGGGCAGGCTTAAAGTTTTCATTGTTGCTTGATATAACTTATTCACAATCGCTTTTGGAGTGCCAGCAGGAACTACTAGCATTGTCCAGGAGCCGCCCACTAATTCTGGGTAACCTACTTCAACTACGGTTGGGATATTTGGAAATTCCGGCACCCTACTGGTTGTTGTGATTGCAAGCCCCTTTAATTTTCCGGCGCGAATGAATTCTCGAACGGAAGAGATGTTAACGAACATCATCTGCGTCTCGCCACTAACCATACCGATCGCCGCAGCCCCAGCGCCCCCTTTGTAGGGGATTTGAACGGCAGAGGCATCGATTGATTTGAGGAATCTCTCAGCCTGCAACCGATTGACACTTCCTGACCCTGGTGAGGCGAAATTAAATTTTCCAGGATTGGCTTTTAATAGCGTTGTTAATTCCGCTATGTTGTTAGGTGGGAATCCCTGAGGAACAGTTAGTACCCCTGGAAAATCTGCCACTTCAGTAATAGGGATGAAGTCATGTAAAGGGTTAATTTTGAGATTCTGAAAAAGCGATGGATTGATAGCGAGTGCGCCAATATTTCCCAGGTAAACCGTATAGCCATCCGGAGCGGCTTTGGCAACATAATCTAAGCCAATATTGCCTGAGGCTCCTGGTTTATTGTCAATGATGATAGGCTGACCTAAAAATCCACCTAATTTAGATTGCAATACTCTGCCAACTAAATCAGATGCACCGCCAGGTGCAAAGGAGACAACCAAATGAATTGGCCTGTTTGGATAATTTTGGGCATAGGCATCGCCTAGCATTCCCCAGGGGGATAAGAGGAGTAATAAGTAAAAACCCTCAACCAATCTTTTTTTGATCAACACAGGACTCCCCGTGAATTGAATGGAGTTTACAACCCCAAAACATAAGCATAAGATAGATTCGACCTTGAGTCTTCATGGTACAACATCAAATTTAAAAATACTAGAATTAGTACATTAGCAGCAATAGAGAGGAATCTGAATATATATGCCGTTTTATCGATTTGAGAATATCAAGAGCAAGGCACTTACACCAGACTTGTCTTCCGCACGTGGCCCTGTTATTGAAGGCGAATACATTTACTTCTGTCAGGTCAATAAACTGGCTGGAACGGGTTCAGAGTTACATTACCACCCCAATGAACTCCTTATTTTCCCAACTCAAGGGCAGATTAATGCGATCGTTGGCAGAGATCGGCGGGTTGTCAATCCAGGTACATTTGTACATGCTCCTGCTTATGCCCGCCATTCTATGAAGGCTACGGAAAGTGGCGATCTTTCTTATTTATACATTAAGGATAAAACTTGGACAGTTGTTGGATTGGACGCCAATCAAGCGGTCCCCGATAAAGCCTTTACTGTTGATGAAATTAATTCTTTAGTCAATAAAGGCGGTAAGCGTAAGGCTCCTGTTGGGGATTCGCAAGCCATCATTGATGGGCTTCATGATAGCTATTACCCTATGCTAGACGCTCTTGATGCACCACAATTTTCGGCTCGCAGGGTTTATTGGGTTGAAGGCGAGAGAATGGGTTTTGGTTTAATTGATATGCCAAAAAACTATCAAGAGCCCACGATTACAAGTCAACATGAAGTTTTCATCTACGTGATCTATGGAACCATGGAAGCTAAAGTAGGTAGCAAAAGAAAGAACGTGAAACCTGGGGATGTGATTCATGTTCCGCGTGGCGAAGTTTACAAGCTTGATAGCAAGTCATCTTTTGTCCGCTATGCTTTAGTGTGCTCGACACCATATCTAGAAGCTAAAATTGATGGCATGAGTAAGGAGGAGCGCGAACAAGCTCGCATTCATAATAAGGCGAATTAAGCATCATCATCCTAAATAAATAGAATGCCTTTACCAGTCTAGTTTTTATAAATCTAGATGATGTCTCCTTTTCTGATTGAAATGAGCCGTGGCAGATTTTTAGACTCAAATCAAGCTGCTTATTTCTTAATGATTAAATTGTGCTCATAACTTATGAATAAAAATATTTCAGTAGCATTTATTGGTCTGGGAAAGATGGGCTTTCCAATGGCAATGAGTTTATTAAGGGCCAAAATTGAAGTGCATGTTTATGATGTTGCCGCGGCTGATAACATTAAATTAGCCCAAGAAGCTGGCGCAATAAATGAGGCTAACTTAGAGAAACTTGCGCGCTCTGCACAATTTATTATCTGCATGCTTCCAAATGGAGAAGTGCTTCGAGATATTCTGTTTGGCCCCACTAATTTACAGTCTTTTATTCAGCCAGGATCCATCCTGATGGATATGAGTACATCTAATCCAAAGCATACCCAGCTAACGTGTGCCGAACTAACCTCCCATAATATCTCGATGATGGATGCGCCCGTGATGGGGGGCGTCGCCTTCGCCAAGGATGCTAGTTTAGATTTTTTAGTGGGTGGAGATCCTGGCCTCATCGAGAAATGTCAGCCAATTTTTAATGCTATTGGAAGGTCAGTGACCCATTGTGGTCCGATTGGATCCGGTCATGCCCTTAAGGCATTAACAAATTACATTAATGCAGCAGCAATGATGAGCGTAGTAGAAGCAATTAATATTGGTAAGACATTTGGTATGGATGAACAGGTTATGGCGAAATCCTTAATCGATACTTGCACAGGCAGAAATCACCCCATTGTTAAGAAAGTTATTCCTAAGATCTTAACGGGAACTTATGATTCTGGAATGGTTATTAGCTTGCTTGAAAAAGATTTAACTATTGCCGCAGATATTGCAAGACAAACTCAATCAGAGCATCCACTCTTAGATGGGGACTTAGAAATTCTGAGCACCATGGTCAAGCGTCTAGGTCCCAATGTTGACCAAACAGAAGTTGCAAAATTTTGGCGAAAATAGTCTGCGGTCTATTAAGAGGCCTCACCACGACGTCGAATTGCCTCAATGATAATTGCGTTATCTTTTTTGCCTTCACCGTGATCAAGGCAGGATTGCAGTAGATCGACATATTGAGTAGTAAGTGGTAAAGGCTGTTTTGCTTTGGACGCCAGTTTTGTAATGAGACCAAAATCCTTTAGATTTTGGTCGACTCTGCTTTGTGGTTGATCGTATTCGCGTTTAACCATTGCAGGACCTTTGATCGGCATTACATTTGAAGCTGCCGCAGAATTTTGTAATAGATTGAGTAAAATATTTGGATCCAAGCCAATGCGACTCCCAAATACTAAGCCTTCAGCTAAAGCAGCTCGATGTAAACCTAGCACTAAATTAATGGCTAATTTAGCTTTGCTAGCACTACCCATATCCCCTACATACATTCTTCTTTGGCACATTGCATCCAAAACCGGCGACAAATCTTCTACCAGTTGGGTATCTCCACCTACGAGCCCAAGGCTATCGCCGTCTACAACTTGTTTGCTGGTTCCGGATATGGGCATTTCAAGAAAGCGAACCGAGAAGTTTTCACAAGCTTTTGCAATGTCGATTAATTCATCTGGCTCACAGGTGCTTGTGCAAATAATATTTAGTGGTGGGTTGTGGGGGATTGTTACTAATCCAGCATCCCCTAGCAGAACCTCCTCAATTTGTTTGGCATTAAATAAGCACAAAACAAGAGTTTGGCACTGCTCAGCAAGTGCTACTGCAGATGTGGTGGTTTTATCTTTACCAAATTGCTCGCAACAAAGTTCTTGTATATCAAATCCAAGGGTAGGGAATCCGTGCAGTTCTAGTTGTTTTGAAAATGCTTGGCCCATTAGTCCAAGCCCGATGATGCCAATAGGTTTTTTATTCATTTAGGATGAATCCAAAAAATTAATATTAATAAATGTACGCTTAGCCAATCAATTCGCTGTTGATGAATATGACATCATTGCGTCATAGACCTTCTCATTTGTCTACACCAGTATTTTTTCGGGATTAAATATCCCCTTTGGATCTAAGCTTTTTTTAATCTTTCTCATCAGCTCAAGCTCTATTGGATTTTTATATTTGATGAGTTCATGAGCCTTGTTTGCTCCTATGCCATGCTCCGCAGAGATTGAACCACCCATCTGATCCACTAGGTCATGGACTAATTCATTCATCCTGCCTTTATTTTTCATAAAGACATCGGCGCTTTCCCCGCTTGGGGCTGCTATGTTGTAGTGCAAATTACCATCCCCTAAGTGACCAAAATCAATAATGCGAGCATTTGGAAATTGTTTGAGAATGATTAAGCTTGCCTGCTCGATAAAGTGAGGAATTTTTGAAATGGGCAGAGAGATATCATGCTTAATATTTTTCCCATCTTCTACTTGCGCAAGAGGGATATGCTCGCGTATTTCCCAAAAGCGTTTAGATTGAGCCAATGATTGAGGGATGATGGCATCTGTTATGAATTCTTTCTCAAATGCTTGCTCAAGCATGGTATTTATTAGCTCATAAGCATGCTCTTCGCTTTCGTTATCGCTGATTTCGATTAGTACGCAGTATGGCGTTTTGGATGAAAACGGATAAGGAAATTGTGGAAAGTATTGATCCACTAGACTTAGACAGGTATTTGAGATGAGCTCAAAAGCAGTGAGCTGAGAGTTCGCTTTGGTTTGTACAAACTCCAAGAGTTGAATTGCCAAGCTTGGAGAATCTAGGCTTAATAATGCAGATAAGCGAGCCTTAGGCGATGGAATCAATCTTAATACCGCTCCGGTGATGATTCCCAGGGTTCCCTCTGCCCCGATGAAGATATCTCTTAAATCATACCCAGTATTATCTTTGCGCAAACTTCTCATGCCATTCCAGACTTCACCTTCAGCGGTAATGACTTCTAGACCCAAGCATTGTTCCCTGGCATTCCCATAGCGCAATACCGCTGTACCACCAGCGTTAGTAGAGAGTAGCCCTCCAACAGTCGCACTCCCTTGGGAGCCCATTGTTAGGGGGAATTCCAAACCATGTGCGTGAGCATAATTGTGTAAATTTTCTAAAATAACTCCAGCGTCTACGGAAATTGTTTTCCCAAGGGGGTCAAGGGAGCGGATTTTATTGATTCGCTCAAGCGATAGCACTAGTTCTTTGCCGCTACTATTTGGTAGTCCACCTCCAACTAAGCCGGTATTGCCGCCCTGCGGAACAATCGATACTTGATATTTTGCTGATAGCTTGACAATTGAAGCTACTTCTTCCGCATTGGCCGGCCTTGCTACCGCCAGTGCAACTCCACTTGCTCGCCCAAACCAATCGCTGACATATTTTTTTTGACTATCAATATCAAGTAAGACATTCTTTGTGCCGATTAAATTGCTGAGATCTTGAATGAAATCGTTCTGCAAAATATGACTCTCTATAGTTTAATTGGTATGAAAATAACTTGTAACATTAAATAGATCAATACTTATATTTTAATAGTTTTCATAGGTTTCATCTATAATAAAAAAATGGAATTACGACATCTAAAATATTTTTTAGCCATATCGCGCCTTGGAAGCTTCACAAAGGCATCAGAAGAGCTTTATGTCACGCAGCCAACTTTGTCCCATCAAATGCGACAGTTGGAAACAGAACTAAATTGTGATTTATTGGATCGGTCATCAAGATCTATCAGACTAACTGGAGCGGGTGAAATATTTGCCCGCTATGCCAATCAGGCAATCAAAGAAATTGAGGATGGTAAGGCTGCAATTCAGGGGTATCAAGGCTTACAGGTTGGAAGTGTGGTGATTGGTGCTATCTCAGCCTTCACTAATAACTTACTGCCACCCATTCTTTCGGAATTTTCGCAATCGTAGCCGGGCATCAAGGTGAAGGTCGTGGAGTTAACGACAGGGGAAATGCAAAGGCAAATGCGCGATGGTGAATTAGCCTTGGGTTTGAGTTATGGTCCTGAGGCAACAGAACTGATCTGTGCAGAGGAGCTA
>Ga0114959_10004709_pt1 | contig 10386 bp, 9 predicted proteins | sample C_130625_EF_Meta_FD_87317 | JGI IMG/M metagenome (GOLD analysis project Ga0114959, IMG submission 87317) | Freshwater microbial communities from Lake Croche, Canada to study carbon cycling - C_130625_EF_MetaG | ecosystem: Environmental > Aquatic > Freshwater > Lake | place: Lake Croche, Canada...
TCGTGCTTGCGGTAGCAAGTATTGGATCACCAGTACTTCCCGTTGTATTTGGACTAACTTCGATCTCGATGGCCCTGCTTGCTCAGCGGGTATAATAGAGATCTAATCTTACAAAGGAGGCCTTATGGCAAAGAAAGAAACAGATGCGGCTGAAGAAGTCGTAGTTGAAGAAGTAGCAGCAGTGGTTGAAGAGCCAGAGATTGTTGCAGAACTAGTAGTAGAAGATGCGGTTGAGCCTACAGTTGAACCTGTAGTTGAACCTGTAGTTGAACCTGTAGCTGTAGTCGAGGATACTAAGTATGCTGCACCAGTTGCGGTAACTAGAGAAGACATCGAGAACTACTTGCCTACCCCTGCTGGCCCAGCTGTAGTTGGAACAGGCGTAGTAGATGACGTGGTGCTATCCTCTTGCGTATACAAGAATGATGCTAACCGTAGATCACTAACTGTCTATCACGTTCAGCGTAGGCTCATTGAGCTAGAGCTGTTGCAAGATGGCCTAGTTAAAGCCGGTTACTATGGTGATCTTACTAAGCAAGCAGTGGCTGTATTCCAGGCTAATAACAACATTGTTGGCGATGGCCTTATGAATGCAGATACTTTCACTGCACTGTTCGAGGGTGACCCGAACGTTCGTATTGTGCTTGGTTAAGCTATACATTTCAGAGGCGGTCCTGCTAATGCGGGGCCGTTTCTACTATCATGGAGGTAGGAGACTAAATGGCTAAAAGTATCATGGAGCAGATCGCAATGCTTCCCCCTGAAGAACAGGCTAAAGTACTATCCGGTATGGATGCAGACTCACTTATGTGGGACTGGTCAGTCTGGGGTAGACCAGAGCAGCAAGCACCTGAAGGTGACTGGAACATTTGGGCTTATATAGCCGGTCGTGGTGCTGGTAAGACTAGGACAGCAGCCGAGTGGGTTCGTGAAGAAGCTAAGCACACAACTACAGGACAAAGACGCTTTGCTCTAGTTGCTCGTACTGCAGCTGACGTGCGAGATGTAATCGTTGAAGGTGAGTCTGGCATTATGAATGTCACTCCACCTAGCGAGAGACCTTTGTATGAACCCTCTAAGAGAAGACTTACTTGGCCTAATGGTAATACGGCTACCTGCTTTACTGCTGATGAACCTGACTCTTTGCGTGGTCCTCAGTTTACTCATGCCTGGGGTGATGAGATCGCTGCCTGGAGACAGACTCCTGATGCAGCAGGTATGACTGCTTTTGATAACCTTCGTGTTGGTACTCGTCTAGGAGCTCAGCCTAAGATCATAGTAACTACTACACCTAAGCGTGTACCTCTACTCTATAAACTAATTGAAGAGAGCAAGACCGGTCGTGTAGTGATCACTAAAGGATCTACTCTTGACAACTCAGGTAACCTATCCGGTGCTTATCTTGATGCTATTACAGGAGTCTATGCGGGTACTCGTTTAGCTCAGCAAGAAATCTATGGAGAGATGCTTGATGACGTTGAGGGAGCATTGTGGACATCAGAGCTTATCGACTTAGGTAGACAAGCTGGTATGCCTTTAGGTACTCCTCTAAGAATCATTGGAGTTGACCCTAGCGTTGCTGAAAACCCTAGAGATGAATGCGGTATCGTTGTATGCGCTTCTAGTTCTGAAAGAGATCTTTATAAGCGTCAAGCTTGGGTACTTGAGGATGCAAGCGTATTAGGCTCACCTACAGTTTGGGCACAGAAGGTCGTTGAGATGGCTCGCAAGTGGGGCTGCCCTGTTGTCGCTGAGGTGAATCAAGGTGGAGCCTTAGTGAAGAATGCTATTCACACTATTGACCCTAACATTGTAGTCCTTGAGGTTCATAGCAAATACGGTAAGGCTCTTAGAGCTGAGCCAGTTACCCTTGCCTATGAGCAAGGCAGAGTTCACCATGTTGGATTCTTGGCAGACTTAGAGAGTCAAATGTATTCTTGGATTCCAGGTGAGGGCAAGTCCCCTGACAGAGTTGATGCTCTTGTTCATGCTATGACTGCTCTACTTATCAAGCCACCTTCAGGCTTTACAGGGGGCAAGATAACTGCTAAGTCTATGGGCAGCCGAAAGATAGATGTAGGCAGCAAGAGTAGCCGATCAATCTTTAGGCTTAGATAAACTAAACCCCCTAGCCTAGTAAGGCTAAGGGGCTTAGTGTCTAAGGATAAATGAAAGTAAAACCTTAGACTTTTGGGGGAGAGATTAGTCCCCCTGCCTATTAGAGCAAGGGGACTAACCTAACGCTTACTTGTCTAGTATTGGAGCTAAGGCAAACACTAGGCTAAACATTCCACCGAATAGCAAGCCGTTGCTAATTATTTCATTCATAGTTGATGACTGTCCTGCTCCATAGGCTACTAGCAACCCATAGCCTAAGACATAGGCACCTGCTATGGCAGGGGTGATAACTATCCCTGCTAGTAATCTTCTTACTACTACAACTGAGGTTCTAACTTCTCTGCTCATTTTTTAGTCCTTATCATTTATTTAGTTAGGCACTTTACCTAACTAAGTCCAGACTAATCTAATGCGGTGAGCCTGTCAAGTGTGTTTCATAACATTTAGATAACAACCTAAATTCTAGTTTTAGCAACTAAGGCAAGGCAGGGGGTAGGGCTTAGGCAAGGCTAGGACAGGGGGCAAGGCAAAGCAAGGCAAGGCAAGGCAAGGCAAGGCTAGGCAAGGCAAAAAAATAACCCCCCTATTGCTAGGGGGGCTATCTTTATTTAGTTATCTATTTTCGCTATTTACTAGCAAGGCAAACCCTAGAGCCATAAGAGCATTACCGCCTAGCATAGCAACTAAAATTTGGTGAGCAACAGGGGCAAGAGGTAGCATTGCTACAACTACAATGGAGAGAACTAGGGTTAGAGCAACAATTAGTAGAGCCTTCATTTTTTGGAGCCTTTCATTTTTGGATAGTTAGGCAACTTACCTAACTACTTACTAACTTAGTCTTATGCGGTTAGTATGTCAAGTTTATTTGATAACTTTTTGGTAAAGCTTTTTGATCAAAACTGCCGAACCTAATGCCGAATTAGACAGGCTCAGGCTCAGGCTCAGGCTTAGGCTTAGACAGGGCTAGGGCTCAGGCTCACAGGCTAGACAGGGCTAGGGCTTATGCGGTTAGGGCTTATGCGGATAGGCACAGGCTCACAGGCTCACAGGCTCACAGGCTCACAGGCTCACAGGCTCACAGGCTCACAGGCTCACAGGGACAGGGACAGGCACAGGCACAGGCTCACAGGCTCACAGGCTCACAGGCTCACAGGGACAGGGACAGGCTTACAGGCAGACAGGCTTAGGCTCACAGGCACAGGGCAAAACTAAACCCCCCTATTGCTAGGGGGGCTTAGTCAGGGTTAGGCTTGTTGCCTAATCACAGGCACAAGGCACAGCGCCAGAACAGCAATCGAAGCAGGCAGGAACACCCTGCTCCAAGTGTCTGTCACAGAACGCTTCAGCAGACACTTTAGAACGCTCACAGGCAGACAATCCACACTTGAACTGAGAGTTGGCAGGGGTTAGGTTGCCTGAGTGGTGAGCGAAACACAAGCCAGAGATGAACCTGTTGTCTAGGCAGTTAGCAACTGAGCAGGTGATAGGTGAAACTGAGTTCTTAGACTTAGTAGAGAACATTTTGGAGCCTTTCATTTTTTTGGACATTAGGCAATTACCTAACTAATAAAAGAGTATCAGTTTTTAGGTAGATAGCAAATTAGAACCCCCTAATTTAGATAACAACTTGATAACGAAAAAAGATCTTTTTTTCGAACAGATGTTCGAAGCTGGAAACAATTTTGGACAAGACGAAATATACCTACTGCCAGATCGCAGGCCAAAGTCAAAAAAAGTAAAGGTATCATTTTTAAATAAAGTACGTAAACTTAGGACGAAAAGATGATACACTAGATCCATGACTAGACGTTTAGCAAGAGATCTCCCTCTCCCTCAATCCGAAGTCGACCTCCTCAATAAACTGGACCGACGTCGACTACTTTCCAGAGTGCACCAGCTCTATCACGCTGGATGGACTCTCTCATCCATTGGGAATGCCTTCACGCCTCCAAAAGGTCGATCGACTGTCAAGGCTTGGGTAGACCAGAACGACACGTTCAACCAGATCGACGTCCCCATTCCAAATCCCGATCACAAGACCCCTAAAAACGGCTACCAACGTCTAACTCCCGTTTCTCCCGGAGTTCCTGCGATCACAGCTGAGCAACTCAAGAACCTAGCTCCCGTTGCCCAACAGTATCGATCCCGTACTCCAAGCGGCTCTAAACCTGCAATCGCAAACGCCCTTATGAATCAGATCATCCGTGATCTACGTTCCATCGACGTCTCTATTGCCGATATTGCTCGTGCAGCCGGAGTTACTCACCGTGCAATTTCAAAACGTATCTCTAAGCTAGGATTGTAATATGCAAATACTTCACGACGTTTTCCCTGCTCACGTTGCCCTTGCCGCTCCGAACGTTTTTACCGACGTTCACCAACTCATATCCCACCCAAACAACCTCGGAACCTACTACATTCAAACTGCCCGAGTTATTGTTACCGACACCAACATCACCATTGCAGCCGATGCTCCTGAAGGACCGCAAATAGTTTTCAACGAACGTTATACGTTCTTTGAGAAGGCAGCAACTCCAGAAACAGACTCATACGTAATCACCGAATCTGGAAAAATGCTTGCCTACAAGAAAGACGTTAACTGCGGTTGCGGATCACGTCTACGTTCTTGGAATCCATATAAAACCCTAACCTCGAATCGAGATCCAATTGCTTAATGACCCATACCTAACGTTCATCATTCTTGCCCTTGCCACTTTTAGATTTACTCGGCTAGTTACTACCGACGTCATTTTTGACGCTCCTAGACAGTGGATTTGGAAAAAATTTCCGCCTTCCACAAGGCTAGGCTACCTCTTTACCTGCGACTGGTGTACAAGCGTCTGGGTTGCATCACTAATCACAATTTCATATACAATAGTACCAACGATAACTTTAATCGGAGCATTACCTTTTGCCCTGTCTGCAGTTGTCGGAATCTTGGCCGCACGTGCTTAACCATAGCAACGTTCCGCTCTTAATGACAGGAGAAAATTTTGGGCATCTTTAGCCGTAACCAGGATGATAAAAATCCTAAACAGTCACGTCCAGGCATTCGAGCAACCTCTGCCAACCAGCGTGCAACTACCAACCCAACTGGTCTCCCGTCTAACTCAGTTTTTCTAAACCCTAACTATGCCCCTGTTCAGTCAGCTCCATACTCTTCTATACGTCCACTTACTGCAGCTGCAGTTCAGGTCCCACTTAATGACCGTGGAGAAGCAGAACGCTTCCGTAGTCGCAGAACTTCAACATCTTCTAGCTGGCAGTCAGACGCTTGGGAGTACTATGATGCAATTGGCGAGATCAAATACGCTTTCAACCTAGTTTCTAGCGTTGTTTCTCGTATCCGTCTTTATGCAGCTGTTATTCAAGACCCTGCTGAAGCTCCAGTTCCTGTACGTTTAGCAGACAATCTTTCAGCAGACCTAGCTTCCGCTGCAGAACGTGCCCTTGCACGTTTAGACTCAGCATACGGAGGCCAGGCCGGTCTTCTTCGTGATTGTGCTTTGAATCTTGCAGTTACCGGAGAATGCTATTTGGTCCAGTCTCCTGCCCGTGTTGGCTCAAACGTTCCAGAGTCCTGGGATATCCGATCTGTAGACGAGCTCAGCGTTGACGGAAAAGGCAATTATTTGATTGCTGGACGTAGAGATTACAATCAAGGTAACTCTCCAATGTCTTCTACCAACAAAAATATTATCAAACTTGCTCCAAACGCGTTCGTTGGACGTATTTGGAGGGCTCACCCACGTTTTTCTGACGAAGCTGATTCCAGTTTAAAGGGAATGCTTGATCTATGTGCCGAATTGCTACTTCTAAACCGCACATTCCGTGCAACGGCGCGTTCCCGTCTGAACGCTGGTGCGCTCTATCTACCGGATGGCCTATCTGTAGCCTCTACACCTGACCCAAACTACCCTTACGAGGACGCTGACGGTCTTTATTCTGATCCAACCCCCGAAGAATTGCAAGATGAGTTCGAGGATCAGCTAATTGACGCGATGACAACCCCGATTCGCGATGAAGATTCAGCCAGCGCGGTAGTTCCACTAATTATTCGTGGCCCAGCAGACCTTGGTGACAAGATCAAGCAGTTCAAGTTCGAGCGTAGCTTCGATCCAGCCCTTGCAGAGCGTTCTGACCGCGTTTTGGAGCGTATTTTGCAGGGAATCGACGTCCCTAAGGACATTGTTACCGGTCTAGCCAACGTAAAGTACTCAAATGCGGTACAAATTGACGAAAGTCTTTACAAAGCACACATTGAACCTCTAATGTTGCTTATGGCAGACGCTTTTACTGTTGTTTACCTACGTCCTTACCTTCTAGCCAACGGCTATAACCCTGCAGACGTTGAAAGAGTAGTAATTTGGTACGATCCAAGTGCTGTAGCGACCCGTAATGACCGTGCATTGGATGCTGACTCTGGTTTTGACAAGATGGCAGTGTCTTACGACACATGGAGACGTGCACACGGCTTCACCGACCAAGATGCACCTGGCCCAACGGAGCTCGGACTACGTCTTTTGGTCGAAAAGGGTGTAATTACACCAGAATTGACGGAAGCTTTGCTTTCGGCAGTGGCACCAGAGATGATGGCAAAGGCTAGAGAGGCTCAACAGGCCTCCAGCGTTGCTCCAATGCCTCAGGATGTCTCTCAAATGCTTCAAGGCGTCCAACCGGGCGCAGAAGCCCCTACAGGGGCACCTGAAGCAGCCCCTGCCGCTCCTGAAGCGGCTCAACCAGCAGAAGCGGCCCCACCGATTCAGCTAGCCGAACCAACAACAACCCCTCAACAATAAACTAAGGAGAAAATCCAATGGATTTATCAATTACTCAGGAAGTCCCGGCTACTAAGCAAGATCTTGCTCAGATGCTAGCTGTTCTGCTCTCAGATACAGTAACTTTCAAATTTCTATCACACGGCTACCACTGGAACGTACGTGGAATCAACTTTCCACAGTTCCACGACAAGTTTGCAGAAATCTATGAAGATGCAGACGGTGCAATCGACCCTTTTGCAGAAAACATTCGCAAACTAGGATTTGATGCACCATTCTTGCTAACTGACTACGCATCTCTTACAGGAATTCAAGCAACTCCAGTTTCAGCTGATCCAGTTGACATGTCTGCATCTCTTTACCAAGCAAATGCTTACATTATCAGCGTAATCAGAGCTGCTTTTGATATTGCCAATGCTCTTAACGAGCAGGGTATTGCAAACTTCCTAGCTGAACGCGATGACCAGCACAACAAGTGGGCATGGCAGCTAGGCACAATCATTGGAGCTGATTCAACAGCTCAGGGCGACTTGGGAAAATCTGAGGCTGACCTACCTATAACAGCATCGCAAGATGTGGTAGATCAGCCTGCAACTCCTGTTTACGTTTCCGCTGCAAAGAATGACAATGCTTACCTAACTAAAAAAGTTACCTTTTCAAATGAAACTGAAAAACAACTTTCACGTTGGACCAAAGAGCACAATGCTGGAAAAGATTTAGATGATCTTGTCTCAATCGCGACTTTGCGTGCAGTATATAGACGAGGTGTTCGTGCCTTCACCGCTAGCGGTAAGCCAGACACCGAACTATCTACTTGGGCAGAAGCTAGAGTACAAGCATTCCTATCTCTGGTAGAAAATAAGCGTCCATCAAATGCGCGTTATACGCAGGACAATGATTTGCTACCTACTAGCCACCCTTGCAGCACAGTAGACACTAGTCAAGGCCTGACTGCATCTATTGCTGCCAGTAGAGATCTTGCCATCTCTATTAAATCTGAAATGGACTACAGCAGTCCAGAAGATGCAATTTACTCTCTAGCTGAATATTCAGGTTTAGGGTATGAAGTAGTTCCAGCAATACGCGCTGTCTGGAAGAGAGCAATCAACGAGTTTGAGCCTCCTTTCGATCGTGCAGTAAAGCTAGTTACCGATCTGTATAAAAGCAAAGATGCAGACCTTTTACCAACTAAGTAGTAAGAAAGATTTTTCCGGTGAGTAAGAAAATTAATCTAATTAAGCAGTTTGATGACCAGCTATCAGTCGAGATGCCAGAGGATATCTCTGTATCCGAGCTGATCTTTAACTTCACGCTAGAGCAGAATGCTCGAGTTGAAGAGATTCGTAGAGTCACCGAACAGCAATTAGAAACTGTTGCATTGAGATCACTCACTGCTTCTGCAGCAGAAAATCTTACTACCGACGTACGTTACTTCAACGTTCTTCGTGAGCTTTCGCATTTCCTTAGTTTGGCTACAGAAGGCCCACGTCCTAACGGTCAAGACCGTAACACCGATCTACTACCTGAATACCACCCAAGTTCTACAGCTGAGTTGTCACTTGATCCAATTACGTTTCGTACTCGACGTGGTGCTTGGTACTCAGCAGATCCACGTATTGAAGATGAAGAAGTTCGTTCACTAGTTGCATCTGTTTACGGTGCCCACCCAATGGACGTACAATTTCAACACGCATACACACGTCTACTAGCTCTTCCAGCTGGAAGTCTGCCAATTGACGTACTTGTTAGCCCTCTTACAGCCGGTCTCTTAAGTAAAGTAAAGAGTGCTTACCACTCAGCAATGAATGTTTTCAAAGGTAAGAACTCGAGCTTCTGGCGTTCACTTCGTGCCAAGCGTCAGCTCCGTGACTCTAAGGGTCGATGGATCGAAATGGGTGGCGGTGGAAAAGTAAACGTACGTTTTCCTAAAGGAGACGTTAGAAGCGTTACAGGTAAAGTTGCAGGTTACTCTGAAAATGGTGGCTACATAGACTTTGAAATTACAGATATTCCGGGTTTAAAAAATGGACTTTACAAAATTCCAGCGTCAGCTTTTGAAGCCGTTGCAGCTATTCTACCTGCCGAAGCAGTTAAAGATCTTCCAGTTGGAAAAGCGGTTCCAAATGATAACGACATTGTTGATATTAAAGATCTTGTTGTTGCTGATATGCCAGAAGGCTGGGTAAAGAGTCCGTATACTCCGACTAGTTCAACTTTTACCGGTAATGAACTTCACTCTGACGCAGTCTACGATTCAGCTGATGGCTACACCGCTTCTGTGGTAAATAAGCCTAATAAAGTTACTGAAAGTTTTGTAGAAAAAGCTAAAGAAGCGTATGGCGATAGCCTAGAAATAGTAGGCACCGATGGTACTGAAAACCTAGACATGACTAAGCCAGTTATTACTGTTTGGGGTTCAAAGCGTGCTAAGGGAAATAAAAGCCCTATTGGTTTTGCACAAGACTGGGCTGGCGTACAGAAGATTGCTGGAGATGAAGATGATCGTTTCGGAGATAAAGATAACCAGGATCTAACTCCTGAAGAAAAACCTGCTGTAGAAGCAGTTGTTCCTAGTCAAAACCGAGAAACTCCAGAAGAAGAGCCTAAGCCAGAATCTACTGGCAAAAACGAAAATGATCCAGATGGTTCCATGCCAGAAGGCTGGAACAAAATTGGAGACAACACATACTTATCTAAAGATCGCAGATTCCGCGTAACTTACGGATATGGTCAATCAGACGTTGCTTTGGTGTATGACCAAAGAACTGGAGACGTTTCATTCCAACCAATTATGTCTGACGGTGTGTATACCCTAACCGAACGTGACGGCAATAGTGACTTCACTATGGACACTCAGGTTCCATTCTTTAACTGGGAGCAGGTTGAAGACCAGGTCCATGCTATTAAATATCTAGAAGCTTTAGACCCGCTGTTTAACCCTAACATTGCCAACGTTCCGGACTACCAAAGAGAGATGTATTCTAAGCTAGACCCATCAGAACGTTTCCAGTACGATTACTTCGGCCCAGGTTCTGACATGATCAAGAAAGCTGATGCAATCATTGCACAGTTCCTACAGGACACTTATCCTGGAGACTTTACCACTCCAAAGTTTAATGACAATGGTTTTTGGGCTGGACAGGGTTCAAGATCTGATATTTCTGCCAGAATTGTTGATTCTGGAGATAACCTAAGAAGCGTTCAAATTGTAGATAAACGCATGGGTCCTCTAAAGACACACCCTATCTATCCTGGTGAAGATGAAAATGAGGTTCTTACTCAAGCTCTTAGAGACTGGTTTAAACTTCCAGATAATCTACATAGATTCAGTTTGTACTCGGAGTTTAAAGATTTCGATATTACTAACGGTAGAAGTGCAGAAAAAACTCGAAAAGCTGTTGCAGAAATATACTACGAGATGCATGTTGCATCCGAAGATGAGCCAAACAAGTTTAACGATGACACCTACTATGTATCTAGACTGCACTCA
>Ga0114959_10004710_pt1 | contig 10384 bp, 8 predicted proteins | sample C_130625_EF_Meta_FD_87317 | JGI IMG/M metagenome (GOLD analysis project Ga0114959, IMG submission 87317) | Freshwater microbial communities from Lake Croche, Canada to study carbon cycling - C_130625_EF_MetaG | ecosystem: Environmental > Aquatic > Freshwater > Lake | place: Lake Croche, Canada...
GCGAAAGCGAAGCGACATGCGAAAGCGAAGCGACATGCGAAAGCGAAGCGACTGACATTTTTTCGGCACTCCTACTAACTGAAGGTAACCTTGCTCTTCTGGTAAAATTACGCGAGGACGGAGGAGTATATGATGGAGATTTCAGTCGTTTCAATGCTCGACGCACGATTGAAGGTGTAGGACTGTCGGGACTCGGAACATATCGAGGTTTTGGTCTTGCACTGGGTTCCGAATTCAAAAAACTATCCAGTTTCTTTCTTAAAACCGGCACACAATCCTTGTTCATTTTCCTTGTGAACGCGAGTCTACAATACTGGTATTTATTGCCGTTGGTATAGTGACATTCGGGTGGATCACAATCGGATCTAGGACGCTTCCTACATGTCGAAAAACACTTGCCTTTTCGCGGCATTTATATATTATTTGCATATTAGTATTCAAATAATCAGAATTTTACGCCGGTTCACATTCACCGGTCTTTTTGTTTCGACGTGTTCCTTTCGGGCATCGTGTCGAAGTTTGTCGTTTGTCGGTCTTCTGTTTCTGACTAGGAACATTCTCCATACGATATTCCTTCCGCTTCGCTTCAGAAACATCTCCGGAGAAAAACCCTGACCTTACGCTTGTACCTCGCTCCAGGTCAGGTCCAACTATCATCCAGTAGATCGCGGACAGGCGACAACTCCTTTTTAGCAGCAATCAACTTATCATATACCTCTAGTTCCAATTCGGCATCTTTTATCAGATCCACATATTTTGGTGGTATAGATGCGAGATGTTCTGCTGCCGCGTCGCGCGCCACACCCAAGTTAAACCAAGGTGAATTGTTGATTGCCCTTGTCTCGATTTTAACAAGGAAGAATAGTTTTCTGGAAAATTCTCGTTGAAATTCCACATTTGGTGGATTTATCAATTTGGTATAGATGAGAGGTTGGTCAAACAACATAGCATAATATTTTTCCAGTTTTTCCTGAATGTAATAGGCGTATCCCTGTATAATTTTTGTTAAGTAGGATGCGCCGTTTTTACTTTCCATCATTTGTTTGTAAATAATGTCTAGCAATTCGTTACTTGGAATGGTCGGATTTTTAAGTGCGAGTTCTGTGAAGAACATACTCCACGCAGCACAATATCCGCCGCCTTCGTTCGGTTTCCTTTTTCTCCAACCACTTTCAATATTCTGCAATCCAGACATATTTACACATACTTCGTGCGCGGGTTTGAATCGTACGTCGGGTAACTTGGAATTCAGAATGGTCATAAATTCCAGAAGTGCATCGTCGATGGGTTTATTTTCGCGAGGATAGTAGGAATAAGATTCGCCGTGAGGTTCGAAATGTTCGACGGTATTATTGAATCGCCTATAAATAAGCACATTTGCATGTCCAGAGGTAGCAAACATCAACCAAAGAGGAATGATGATGATTTCGGATTTGTTATTATTAACACAATCCGCGATTTGTTTTGCGACATTGGACAAATGGCGATAGTGAAGTGCTTTGTATGTTGGATGCATCATCCTGCGGAAATCCAAGGTCAGACCAATATCATAATGGTCCGACGAATACATTGCATAAGCATATTGACTGTTTTTGTAAGACTGATCGTAAATCAGACAATTCGATCTGTATTTGTTGAGAAGATAGAGGTAGAATAGATTGCCGATGTCGTAGATTCCTGCATATAAGGAAAACTGTTTCTGTCTTCTCGATAAATAATCCATTTGCGATTTGACTTTACGAGGAATTGGGATCGGTTCTGGTAACTGAATCTTAGGAATCTCGATGACATTCTCCTCTCTAAACTCTCTGATCTCCGATTTAGAAGGACGGATTTCTTCTATAGGAGGAGCGAATTCCGGAGATTTCGGGGTGTAATGTTTGGATGCAACTTTTGCAGACTCACATTCACCGGTCTTTTTGTTTCGACGAGTACCTTTCGGGCATTTTTTCTGTGTTTTTCCTATCTGTTCACATTCACCGGTCTTTTTGTTTCGACGAGTACCTTTGGGACAACGCGGTGACATTTGTCGTGTTCTATACTATGTAAAAATATATATCTTGCAATATAGTAAATGGCATCTACGAGAAGTCGAAATACACCCGGAAACTACGCATCCGAACAGCAAATCAATAATCTGCAAAATGATTATTATTCTTTTGAGAAGTCGGGGTTCTATGGAACCGTTCCTGCTACCTATTTCCCCGGTCAAGGTCTGATCGGAATGAAAACTGCCGGTCTGAATTTAGCATCGAATTCTGCCGATATCGAGTCGCAATTATTCGGTATCGGATCTACGAATCTGGTGGAACACCGTCCTTCTGTGGCGCCGGATGTTTACCAGTTGAAATCGCTGAATGTGGCGTACAAGGCACCTGTTATTTTGCCAGTTCAGTTTGCACCGACACCGAACCAACGTGCTATGCCGTTGAATTAGAAGGCACGATTCTTATATATTTTGCAAGAAAATCAAAGCAAAATATATAAAATGCCTTATCAATATACACGTCGCCGCAAACCCCAAAAAACCCGTTGGGATAGACTTAAACAAAAATCCAATAAACCAAGATCCAGATCCAGACGTAATTCGCGATCTCGTTCTCCATCTCCATCTGTTTATTCCAGTTCTTCTTCCTCTCGTTCCCCATCTGTGCGCTCCTTGTCATCTCTTTCCTCTACACTGTCTGATTCAAGTACAAGTACAATATCAGATGCTGATTTAGACAGAATTATTCATTCGATGTCGTTGAGTCCCGAAAAACGCGCTGAATTGGAAGCGATGCGACCTGCCTTGAAAAATATGAGATATACAAGATCATATACAAGTTGTTTCACCGGGAACCCTACCATGAATCTATATGACATGATTTCCACCAAAATTAGTTGTTGGGCGAAATATGACGATGAAATATATTAGTCACCCAACCAATCATCCAAATACTGGGTCTTTATTACATGAAGGTCGAATCTTACAGGTATAGGATACCCACCGCGTCGCTGATTTTGAATATGTTTTTCTGCAAATTTCTTAATCATTTGAGTATGTTTGTATATATTGAACGCTATTCTGAATGTGCTTAATCCTTCCATAGCACATAAATCCTTCAAGTTTGCGTCGTTGACATTGAAGTCGATTTCATCGTAAATTCCATCACCAAACTTATAAGACGGATCCATTAAGTGCATCAATATGTGAATACGCGCTTCATCTCCATAACTTCCAGTAACACACATCACACGATGAATGTCATTGACCGTTTCGATTATTGCTGGAAAATGATAACCACCATCTTCTGGATTTTCAAAATCTGTCCGTCCTTCTCTCCAAGGGTATTCTCTCCAAGGCGTGGGATTGTAACCGGACGCGACTTCCTCTTCTTCGTCTTCTATTTCTTCGTCGGTTTCATTTAACGGAGTTCTGCAATAAGGACAACTGGGATTGCGCTGATATGCTTTGATGATACATTTGAAACAAAACTGATGTCCACATGGTGTGGTGGTAGAATTGGTTTGTCCGATGGGGTCGTAACAAATGTTGCAAATATTAGATAGATTACTATCTTTTTCAGAGTCAGTAAATTCGAAATTCGTAGGAGGGATTACTTGGGATGACATGGTTTCAGAATAGTATGTTTGGTCGTTTTTATGATTTCTTTATGGAAATCATAGAAAAAGTATTCAATTTTTTGCAAATCACTGGCACACATAGGATAGCAAATAATATCTATACATCTAGGATTTAGATGTATAGATCACCCGATCAGGGACTCGAACCCTGGACCACCAGATATATTTTGCAAAATAAATTGCGGTAAAAGTCTGGCGCTCTACCAACTGAGCTAACCGGGTAAGGCGCGAAGCGCCGACATATAAGCGTACTACGTAGTAGCGACATGAAAGCGTACTACGTAGTAGCGACATGAAAGCGTACTACGTAGTAGCGACATAGAAGCGTAGAGACCAAAGGCGCGCACAGATATGAAGTGTGTAGTAGCGCCGACATTATTAAATAATGTATTTTCTTTATATTGTTCTGCAAACATATACTCACCTATCAAAGGTCACCACGATCTGTACCATCTCCTTCTTGATGCATTTCGATGCACTGACCGTAAGTTCCTGTCGCTTCTTACGCGTTTTGCCATCCGTTTTTGCAGGCGTCGTCGCATCTTCCGATCCTGTCTCCGAACTCTCCGTACTTGAAGTCGTATTCCTCCGACTCGAACTATTACGCGCATTCATATCCTTCTCAATATCATCATAATACCTCTCGATATAGTCCAATATCTTGTTATCGATCGCCCATTTGAAGAAATTCAGTTGTCCGATCGTCGTTTCCATCAAACATTCCTCTCCATTTTTGGTGCAAGGTATCGAAATACGATCCCATCGACAAAAACTATCAAATTTTCTCTTACTGTATGCTTTTAACTGCAGTTTATATCTATGATATACCTTGAATGTGCAATCCTCAATAAGATCTTTTAGAATCCCAGTGCGCATCCGAATCATGTATTCAGTATCATGTTTTTTCGCATAATTTGTGACAAACCAGTCAATAATACGAAGAGACACCTTCGATTCGCCGTTAACGATAGTCTGGATCTTATTCATATTTTCGGGGTTCTCGTAAAAATGCATCAGATTATTGAGAAGCAAATCATCTTGCGTTGATGCAGCAGCATAAGATGTATACAAATAAGACCCGGAACCGGATTCTTCGGAGTTTGACGAAGAAGAATAATAAGACATATGGATTATCAGAATCGATATGTGTTTTGTCACGTCTTATTTAAACCCTTTATTACGTAAATTATAACCTCTACTCGTAGAGATTAACGTCTACTAGTTGAGGTGTCCTAAAAGCGTAGCGCTGTAAGGACACATCTGCTATATAGCGTTTACCGAAACTAGTAGAGTTTTTTAATCTCTACTAGTAGAGGTTAAAAATCTTGAAACGAAGTACCTTTGGCAAATACGCAGTGCGAGTTTCGGCAAACGCGCATACGAAGTGGTAGCAGCACTGCGTAATGATGTCCTTACTTTTTGCTTCGCATAAAGGACATCTATACGAGTAGAGGTTATTAATCCATATGACCAGACGTTAAATAATAATGAATAATATAGTAGAGAAATGAGACTAACCCGCTCCATTATATTATTTTTGATGGTTTTATTAATGGCATTTATTTTAATATACACTACAGAACCATTTGAACATATCGATAAAATCAACTATTACGTCATTACTATGAGACCAGAGGATAGATTAAAGAATATCGATTTGCAGCAGTCTAAAATGCGAGAAAAATCAGCAAATATACATTTGGAATACATCGATGCGGTTAAAGGAATTGACGTAGATATAGATAAAATGAAAGCGTCTGGCGAATTACAACCTCTCAACGATTCCTCCTTTTTTAACGCGAAGAGTATGCCAAATGAAGTGGCATGCTACCTGAGTCATATGAAGACATACCGAACTATTCTGGAAAAGAACCAACCCGGGTTTAGCGTAATATTCGAAGACGATTTTGAATTAAAAGATGAGTTTATAGAGAAACTCGATCAGAGTCTAGAGATCCTTAAATCCGTTGATTTTGATTACTGTTTTCTGGGAATGGTTGGTGGAGGCGGAGGAGAACATGTTAATGGTGAGGTATATAGAATTCCGACGGAAGGTAGTATGTGGCAAACCCACGCATATATGGTTAAGAACGAGAATATTCCGAAAATAATCAACAAATTAATGCCAATTAAGGGGTTGATCGATGTTTCGATATTTGACAAGGGAAAATCGCGAGAATTGAACGTGTACAAGTTAGAACCGACTATTGTGAAACAAGATCAGTTTTACACGAGTATTCGAGTTGAGTGAATAATTGCGCTATCACCTAGTTTGCATCAATAGTCTGCAAATAATCCTGGTGTTTTTTTAGTGCGCGTTGTTTTCTCGCCTCTTTTTCCCGATTCAATTCTTCTTTGGTCATTTTTTCCGAGATCTGAACAATTGAATATATTTGTGAAGGTAATACGGGTAAATCGCGGTTGTTCCAGTTGTCATTGATCCTCTCGATCTTTTCCAGTAGAACGTCTAATGCATACTGGTTCTTCATATGGTTACATTCTTTGCAGCATGCCTTGCAGTTTTCTGAGGTGTATCCGATGGTATTGTCTACACGGTCGATCCCATTTGTATTGGTATCGGTTGTTTTTTTGCCGCATAAATAACAGTCTTGCTTTGTGATGGTTTTGTAGTCGTCGTGTGTGATGGCGAATTCGAGTTCCTTCTTTTCTGCGCGACTTCGGTAGGAAGCATAGGAAACGCATTTCGCATCGGGAAAGCACTCTGGATGTCTTGTATTGCTGGTGTTTTTTGCAAAAGAATAAATGTGCCGTGTCCTATTGATAAATGTTGCAGAATCTAATGATCCTTTCATCCAGTTACACATTGCACAGCAACTTACACAGTTGGATTGGATATATCCTTCTGCTTGGTTCATGCGATCGATACCGTTGAACCCTTTTTCGTCTATTGAATTACAATAATAACACGGTTTGACAACCATTTCTTTAAATTCCTCCTCTGAAAAAGTGAACTGGAGTTTTTTTAGGCGGGCAGATCTCTGATATACTTTGAAATGCACCTCGATACTTTCTCGGCGTTTTCTATTCGCCTCTGCCATTTTTTCAGGATTTCGGTCGCGCCAGTTCTTCATCACATTCGCATTGTGTTGCAAATAACCATCAATATCTTTTGCTGCTCGTTTGGCGCGTGATTTTTTGCCAATCTTTTCTCGGACTTCTTGGTTTGCTTCTTCCCATGCTTTTTTCGTGGCGATATTTTCGGGTTTTTTCGATGCCTCTCGCGCTAAAGCATTCCGGTGTTCTTTGTCGCGTTTTTTGTCATTTTGTATCCATGTCTCGCGGCAATCTTTGCAAGATTTCACATACCCTTTGTTCTTCGCTCCAACAAACTCGTCGAGAGGTTTCGTCTTCTCACAGTTTTTGCAGAACCTGGTTTCGGGATTTTCTTGTTGTTCTCCTCTTTCTGTAAGTTTTTTCGCTTTTCTAGCATCATCGCGTTCTTTTTCCCGTTTTCTGCACGGTTCACATCGCACAAATTCGTAATTTGGATCTAACTGTGCAGTACATCCACGGATCACATTTTTGCAAACACGGTTTCCTAAAGACTCAGTCTCGTCGATAAATATTTGTAGTTGGTGTTTTCGGCAGTACTTGTTTTCGGGGATGGGTTTTGCATTGCAGCATTCTTTGGCACAACGTGGTTGGGGTGGCATTGTTTATGTTATTGGCGGGAGTATCATACATTTATTGTATATTGTTTATGTTGGTTTGGAACGCAAATTATTTCTATTCAAAAATGTCATACCCATCATTATTCTAAAAACAGTATAAATACATTCCTGACATAATATATAAAACATTATAGAATCTCAAATATGAAATGTTTAGCAAAAGACCGAAACCAAGATCCATGTAGAAAATACTCCATCGATATAGACGGAACACTAACCAAATTCTGCAAATTACATCAGTATATGAATGAGTATACGCAAGAAATGTTGAATTCTTCTCGTCTATGCACTGGTTGCAAAAAAATACGATATTTTGACACAAAGTATAAAATATGTGAAAGTTGTCGAACGCGAGACAGATCAAAGTACAAGAAACCAGTAACAAAGTGTGCTCATCCTGAATGTGAGTTCAAGAAGTCAGAAGAAAATGATTATTGTGGAAAACATCAACACCAAGTATTTATCAATGATACACTAAAACTTGGCAAAAAAGTATGTTATGACCATGTTCGCGGATGTAGGGCACAACTCGACATGTCTTACCCATTTTCAAAATGTCGCGATTGTCTTGACAAAGAAAGTGCTGCTGACCGAAAACGGCGACATGAAGCGATGTCAGCAAACCCATCTCTAGACACAAACAAAATATGTACAATTTGCTGTAAGGAACAAGATGTGTCTATGTTCGTGTCGGATGACGACCATTTGACGAAAACGTGCCAAACTTGCCGGTCGCAAAATAAAGTTCAAAACCAAAAAAGAGACCGAGACCTTCGAAATTTATGGACTCGAACAAATTTAAATCGCGCATTTTATTGCTGCCAACGGGATGCAGCAAGACGTGGTATAGAATTTCATTTGACCAAAGAAGAGTTTATGGAAATTATTAAAGAAAACTGTGTTTATTGCGGCGACATTTCAGAAGAAAAACATTTCAATGGTGTTGATCGCGTCGAATCGAAAGGACATTATACGCCGGAAAACTGTGTTAGTGCTTGTACTTTATGCAATTATTTAAAACATGCTATGCCGGTAGATCTATTTTTTCAGAGAATCGAACATATTTTAACACATTTAGGTAAAATTCAGGGTAAATTACATCCAGACGCATTTCCGAATGTTTTAAGTGGTGATTATGATACTTTCGAAAGAAATGCAATCGATCGAAATCTCGAGTTTCATTTATCTAGAACGGAATTTGCAGAAATTATCAAAAATAAATGTTATTTATGCGGTAAAGAACCTCAAGGATTTACAGAGTCCGTAGGACGTGGTAAATCCGCAATTTTCAGGAAAGACGACGTAGGAGTCTTGCATGAAAATAGAGTGAATCATCGAAATGGGATTGACCGATTCGATAATTCACTCGGGTATACTATGGATAACGCAAGACCGTGTTGTAGCACATGCAATATAATGAAGAATCGGTTTTCTTATGCAGATATGATCGAGAAATTTGAGAAGATATATGGTTTTAGAATAAAAACGTGATTACTGCAAAAATGTTTTACTTTTTATAAAACATTTTTATTTGATTTTTTGGTTTTTTTGATTTTTATTGTTTTTAAAAAATTTGAATAAAATTGTAATTTTGCGTACATGAGCATCCGGTTTACGTATTTTGAAAAAATGTAAATTTCTTCAATTGCTATACGCAACCCCAGCCCGAAGTCTCTCCAAAGTTTCCAGTGGAGTCGGAATGAACCTTAAGTTTGCTCAGGTTGCTTAGACCTTCATCACAAACCAACTACCATGCATTCTCTGTATCATCGTCATATCCTGGCAAAAAACGGACTTAGACGTCTGACTGCGGATTACCGAATCATTTAGATTATTACCATACCCGAGTTCTATTCTCGGCCATGTGTTGGTTTCCCAAACACACTTGGTACTAAATGCTCTAACGGACTTCCCGCAACGGGTAGTTTTGCAAAGAGTTTTCTTCTCCTCACTAATACCTGACTATAATCCAGGAGTCAAACGGAAGTTCCCACAAACATTGCCTGGTTGTTTGTGGCCGGGTATTTTTCTGCACAGATGAAACGACACCACAGATTGCAGTAAAGCAATCCGAGCATCATATCGTTTATGCCGCTCATAACACGCAAAACATTGTAATTGACTGCATACACGCGGACCTTGGCAGTGTTTGTTCCTGACACAGTGGGACTGGAGAGAACCAATTGGAGAACAGCATTGTCAATGCGCGAGAAGTTGCAGGTGCCCGAGGGTTGGTGTTCCTCAGGGCGGAGGGCAAAGGAATACACGTTGATTCCAGTGTCGGGGTGGCGAGTGTGGTGCTGGAAGGGTTGCACGATGTCGAAGTATGTTCCCTCACGCTCAGAGAAGCGATCCTGTCCGTTCAACTGCAACTTAGCAGTGACGACGGGGTTCTCGCCCCAGCAGTGCATGTCCAAAGCAGTCTCGGCAAGCACGAATGTGCCGGCATCAGAGACAGAGGATCCAGTGGCGGGACTTGTTCCGTTGGGGTTGCTGAAGGCATAGGCGCCACCAGCACCGCCCCACTGGGCAGCGTTGGCAGAGGCAGCAGTGGCGACCTCATCAATAGCACCTCCCATCTGGAAAAGACCAGAGGCGTTGATGAAGTTGTTGGCGCCAGCAACCTCAGCAGGTCCACCGAAAGCGTGGATGGCGTTGGGAAGGGCATCAATGGCATCGGTGTAGTTGAAGGGTTGGGCACCGAGGGTCTTGTAGAGGGTCTGACCACCCTCAAGAGATGAGCAGTAGTCGACGTTGAAATCGGGTTGGACGACCCAGATGAGTTCCTTGCAAGGGTGGTTGAAGTTCAACTTGATCTTGTTACTCGAGGATCCGACCGACTCATCACCAGTGAACTGGAGTTGCTCGATCAGGTACTCGTGGGGGTTCTGGGCGAACTTGCGGCGCTCATCAGTGTCAAGGAAGACGTAGTCAATGTAGAGAGAGGCAGCAACAAGGGATTGCTGGTATGCCTGGGTGACAGAGACTGTGTTTGATGTGGCAACCAAGTTCTGGACTGCCCAGAGGCACTCACCGATGGGGCGGAAATCGATGTTGATCTTGAC
>Ga0114959_10004712_pt1 | contig 10380 bp, 9 predicted proteins | sample C_130625_EF_Meta_FD_87317 | JGI IMG/M metagenome (GOLD analysis project Ga0114959, IMG submission 87317) | Freshwater microbial communities from Lake Croche, Canada to study carbon cycling - C_130625_EF_MetaG | ecosystem: Environmental > Aquatic > Freshwater > Lake | place: Lake Croche, Canada...
GGGCCAGACCCTCGGGCCGGGGCTGAACGGCGTACGAAATCGACATGCCCCACGCATTACCGGCTCCGAGCAGTCGCTGAAAGGCTTCCTGATCTTCAGGAGTTGTGATGATCAGTACGTCGCGAATTCCGGCTGCCATCAAGGTTGACAGCGGGTAGTAGATCATCGGCTTGTCGTATACCGGTAGCAATTGCTTGCTGACTCCGCGAGTCACTGGCCACAAGCGCGTTCCCGAGCCACCAGCGAGGATTATTCCTTTCACTCTGTGATCGTAGCGAACGATGTAGCGAGCCCGTTTAGGTTCATTTTCACTGATAGATTCTGGCTATGCGTGTGCTGATTACCGGAAACCTTGGTTACGTGGGTCCATCGGTAATGGCCCAGTTGCGCGAAAGTTTTCCCGAGGCCGAATTGGTGGGCTTCGACGCCGGATTCTTCGCCAGTCAAAGTGATGGCCTAGCCCCCGCTCCAGAGATCGTGCTCGACCGACAGTTCTACGGTGATGTGCGTGATTTGGGCCCTGAGCATCTCGACGGCATTGATGCATTGGTGCATTTGGCCGCGGTGAGCAACGACCCGATGGGCGACCGGTTCGCCGAGGTCACCGAAGACGTTAACCAGCTGCAGTCTATTCGAATTGCGCAGTTGGCCAAGCAGTCTGGCGTGGGCGCGTTCGTCTTCGCTTCGAGTGCCTCGGTGTACGGCGCGGGTGCCGATGGTGCGCGATCAGAGACCAGCGAGGTTGCCCCGCAAACGGCCTATGCGCGATCAAAGATCGGCACCGAAGAGGGTTTGGCGCCACTTGCCGACGATTCATTCACTGTGACGTGTCTGCGCTTCTCAACCGCGTGCGGCTGGAGCCCGCGGGTTCGCCTTGACCTCGTGCTTAACGACTTCGTCGCCTCGGCGCTCACGGCTGGTTGCATCACGGTGCTATCCGATGGCTCACCGTGGCGTCCGCTGATTCATGTGCGCGATATGGCGCGGGCAATTGATTGGGCGCTATCACCTGACCGAAACACCGCACCGAGTTACGTAGTCACCAATGTCGGTTGCGAAGAGTGGAATTTCCAGATTCGCGATCTAGCCAACGCCGTTGGTGCCGTACTCGGCGATGTTGAGGTGTCAATCAACACCGATGCGCCGGCCGACAAGCGCAGTTACCGGGTCGACTTCACCAAGTGGCGCGAGTTAGCACCGAATCATCAGCCAACTCAAACGCTCGACTCGGCCATCGCCGAACTTGCAGCGAACTTTCGCACCCTGCCCGACCTCGACGAGAACTTTCGTCAATCAACTCGAATTCGGCTTCATCGTTTGAACGAACTCAAAGACGCCGGTCTGATGGGCGATGATCTGCGCTGGACTCAGGAGCTGTACGCGTGAGCAACGAATCACTGCAGCCAGCGGGAATGAAGACGGTGCTACTTGCCGGCGGTCTTGGTACTCGGCTGTCAGAAGAAACCCACTTGATTCCGAAGCCCATGGTCACCGTCGGCGGTATGCCGATTCTGTGGCACATCATGAAGATGTATCACCACTATGGGGTCACCGACTTCGTGGTGTGTCTGGGCTACAAGGGCTACGTGGTCAAGGAGTACTTCGCCAATTACGCCTTGCATCAGGCCGATGTCACGATCGACCTCGCAACCGCCGACATCGACTTTCATCGCCGCGGCGCCGAGCCGTGGAAGGTGACGTTGATCGACACGGGCGAAAATTCAATGACCGGTGGCCGACTGGGGCGTATTCGGCACACTGTCGATGGCACCTTCTTCGCGACGTATGGCGACGGCGTTTCCGATGTCGACATCGCCGCACTGCTCGAATTTCACCGATCACATGGCAAGCTCGCCACGATGACCGCGGTAACACCTCCGGGGCGGTACGGCGCACTTGAACGCGAGGGCGACAAAGTGGTGGCCTTCAAGGAAAAGCCCGAGGGTGATGGCGGAGTGATCAATGGCGGGTTCTTTGTGTTTGAACCCGAAGTGCTCGATCTGATCGCTGATGACTCGTCGATTCTTGAAGAACAGGTGCTACCTGAATTAGCGCGACGTGGCGAGTTGATGGCCTACCAGCATCGGGGATTCTGGCAGCCCATGGATACCGTGCGCGATCGTCGACAACTTGAAGAAGCCTGGTCGAATGGGCGTGCGCCGTGGCGAACGTGGCAGTCATGACCTCCGGCGCGATGGCCAGCGACGGCTTTCCGACCTTGCACGTATTGCTCACGGGTGTCAGTTCATTCTCGGGTTCAGCATTCGCAGCCGAATTGGCCTCGCGCGGCCATCAAGTAACTGGCGTTCTCTCGCAACCGCGCGATTCGTACCAAGGCGTGCGTGCTGATCGATTGGCCATGCTTGGTGATTCGGTGTCGTTCATCGAATCTGCTCCGATGGGCAGCGAGGCACTCACTGAGGCAATCGCCGGCCTCGATGCCATTGACGTAGTGGGCTTGCACCACGCCACAGTTGGTGATTTTCGTTCTCCTACTTACGACCTCGGCTCTGCAGTTGCCTCGGCCACTGCTGGCGCGGCAGACATCGCGGCCGCCACTGTGGCAAAGGGTGCGACTGCAGTCGTTTTCACCCGCTCGGTTTTCGAGTCGGGTTTCGGAGTGACCGACGACGTGCGACCCATCGGTGTGTATGCCATTGCAAAGTCGGCCACGGCCGAATTGTGGCGCGAACGCTTTCGCCCACTCGATGTCACGATGAAAGATTTCGTCATCGCAAATCCGGTGGGTGCTCTCGAAGAACCTCGGTTCATTTCCTACCTTGCAAAAACGTGGCAGTCCGGTGAAACTCCGATGCTTCGCAGCCCGCACTACGTGCGCGACAACGTTCCGATTCAGTTGCTGGCGCAGGCCTACGCCGACGCCATTGAAGACGCCTCGCTCGGCGACATCGCGACAATGGCCCCGAGTCACTGGGTGGGTACAAATCTGGAATTCGCCCAGCGACTAAGCCGTGAGTTTGGCTCGCGTTGGCAGATTGAGTGCGCTGTCGGAATCGCCGACGAACTCGACAATGCAGAGCCGCGGGTTCGCATTGCAACCGACCGAGTCGAATTCGAATCAGCAGCCAACGAGGTTGATTTCTGGAACGAGTACGCCGCGCACTACGCACCTAACGGGAGTTCATCGTGAAGTTCGAACCACTGGCCGTTGACGGAAGCTTCGCGGTGACTCTCGAACCCCGCGGTGACGAGCGCGGCTGGTTCTCACGCTTGTTCTGCCAAACCGAGTTCGCCAACGCTGGGCTCGACCCACGCATCAATCAGGTGAACAACTCGTTCAGCGCCACGAAAGGAACTCTGCGCGGGTTGCACTACCAAGTGGGTGCGGCGGCCGAAACCAAACTCGTGCGCGCTATCAGCGGCTCAGTGTGGGATGTGTGCCTTGACCTTCGCCCCGAAAGCCCCACGTACCTCAAGCACGCAGCGATTGAGGTGTCGGCTGCTAACCGCCAGATGCTTTACGTGCCGCGCGGTTGTGCCCACGCCATCTTGACCCTTGAAGACGACACCGAATTGATCTATTTCGCGAGTGCGGCCTACAGCGGCCCCGACGAGCGGGGCGCGCGTTGGAATGACCCGGCCTTCGGCATCGATTGGCCGCTGCAACCGACAGTGCTGTCTGAGAAAGACGCAGCCTGGCCGCTCTGGCAGGTATGAGCCACTCGTCGGGGGATTCACCGCTTGCCATTGCTGGCGAGGTGTACACCACTCTCGACCAGACGGGAGTCGTGACCACGAGTGGCGATGTTGAGCAAGCGCCGTTCGGCATCGTCATGTTCAGTGATGAGGCAACTCGCGCAGGAATCGCGTGCTACTTCCCCTTCATCGGAGGCATCGAACACGAAGTCGTCGTGCTGGTTCGATCGGCTGAGATAGATGCTCAACTTCGTGGCGTGTTTTCAGTTGAGGCGCACGGATTTCTGGGTCGATTCCAGAACGCGAAAACTGACCTAACCTTTCCGGAATTGGCCATCACTGATCTTGCTGAAATAGTCACGCGGGTCGAGGTTGAAGGCGACGTTACTCGCGTGGTGTGCCGATTTACACCCGTCACCAGCATTCCGAGTTGGGTCTATCTGTGGTGGTCAGGAGCTGAACCGCTTGCCGTGCAATCGTGTTCTATTTCGCAGGTGTCGACAGATGAGGTGGGCACGACCCTCGACTTCACGGCCGTGATACTCGACGACCAGACCTGCTTTGCACTCGACACACTGTTGCCTTTGCATGACACGCTCACGGTGAGATTCGGAGTAGCGCACCCTAGTAAGCAGGTGTCGCGAGTTGATTTACTCACGGTGCGCCCGTCGCTTGCCGCCGTTCATCACGGTTCAGTTTCGAATTGGCGAGCACAAGCAGCGGAAGCCACCTCGACGTACGCTGAACAACTAGGTATGACCCAATCTGCGATTGTGCATAGCAGTGATGGGCCGGTGGGAAGCGCAGGATTGCTGGCCACGGGTCGTGTTGACTGGGCATGGAATGGGCACACCATCACTGCTGTGTTCGAAGACACCGTTTCGGTGCGCGATCTCACGCTGGCAGATGCTGAAAGCATTGTGCAGTGTTCGCTCGTGGTGACATGGAGCGACGAAACCACCACGTTGGTTGACCTCCGCCACGACAACATCGAAAAGTTCATGACTACTGTCCGACCATTGCGCCGGCAATGGTTCACGGCTCAAGCCGAACGAGGCGGCCGAGTATTGGAAATCGGGGGGCGTGGCTCGAATGCGGCCTTCCATCGTTCGGTTCTCGCTACCTGCGACTACGTGTCGATGGACATCGTGGCCGGCCCAAACGTCGATTTCGTGGGCGATGCACATGACTTATTGGCCACGTTCGAACCAGAATCGTTCGATGCGGTATTGGCCGATCAAGTGTTCGAGCATCTGCATGCTCCGTGGAAGGCAGCAATCGAGATCAACCGAATCCTCAAGGTTGGGGGCTCGGTGTACATCTGCGCCCCGAGCGCGTTCCCGCTGCATGCCGAACCGTGGGACTTCTTTCGATTTAGTGATCACAGTTGGCACTCGCTATTCAATGCGTCGACCGGCTTCGAGATTGAACAAACCGAACTCGCGCAGCCAATGTTGATCACCCCGCGTGTCGCCGCCTCGCCATTCATCATGGTGAACACCGGCCGCAGCTACATGATGTCGAGCGTGGTCGCGACGAAGATTTCTGAACCCACTGTCACCTGGGAAGCAGCGCCAGTTACCGATAGTCAGGTGTGGTACCCCGAATCAGGAATTGCCGAGCTACGAAACCGAATGTGATCTACCAGTTATCGACCGAACCCGGCGACTGGCTGCTCGAACAAATTCAGTTGGGGTTGGGTTACGAATCCACGCTTGCTGCAATTCAAAGACGAGTTGGTTGATTGCAGTAGACGCCCGTGATCGACCAATGAGTTCGCGCTGGTGGCGAGCCCGAGTAGCCAGAGTGGAAAGTTCGCCATCGCGGCCGGCTGTGGGGGCAAAGGTGTCGTACCACTGATGCCACGCTTCGGTGAGCGCGATCGAGGCGGTGAACCAAGCGCGGGCCTGATCAGATTCACCCGCGTGCGCCAACATTCGACCCCGGTTAAATGCCAACGAGGCCAAGTTGGCTGGTAACTCGGTGCAGCAGTCGTAACCCTTGGCGGCCACGGTGGGGCAGGCGTCGTGAAGTGTCTGTGAGGTCAGCGGAGTGTTCATCACATTCTCGTACTGAGCGGCAAGTTTGGTCCAAGCGGCTTGGGCCTGGGCCCACTTGCCGGTGTCGACGTAACTACGAATAAGCCTGGAACCAAAGACGCGGCTTGCGGCCGGTTCGGGTCCGGCTGCCCAGCGCTTTTCTAGGTATTGCTGAAGTTCGGAAACGTCGACTGCTGGAGGGGTAATCGACAGGTGCGGAACGTCTCCGCGTGCGGCAATAGCAACTTGATGCGAACCCTGACTCCAGATCGAGTCGAGTCGATAGCCAGCTCGTTCGAGGGCGGCTCGAAGTCCGGTTGGTGTGAAGTAATGAACGTGTTCGCCGCGGCCAAGAACAGCGAAGAAGGTCGACTCGTCGGTTTCGGGTCGCAGAATTGCTGCTGGTGGAGTGGTGAGTACCAGATAGCCGTTATCGGCCATGCCATCGCGAACTTCGGCTAAAAAGCTGTCGATATCGACAAGGTGTTCGAGAACTTCACTGCACAGCACAAGTTGGTAGCGTGCCCCGTCGTCGGTGCGTGTGTCGGCCGTAAACAACTCTTGGCGAATCGGCATGGCCACGTTGTCGCGCGAGAAGATCGCCGCGGGCGAGGGGTCGAAGCCGGTGACATTCCAGCCCAGATGTGTGGCTGCGAAGTCGGCGGCCATTCCGGTGCCGCACCCAACGTCGGCCAACCTCGGCTGTTCGCCAACGTGGGCGGCCGCTGCCCGCACCGGAGTCAGCGTGGCAATCAGGCTTTCCATACTTTCGGCATGTTCGAGGCGAAACCAACTGATTCCTGAAGTCCATGGCACCGAGTAGTCGGCCTCGCGTCGTTCATTCCAACTGACGGTGCCGCAGTTGCCACAGGTGACCAGAAAGTCGCCGTCCCACTCAACCGCTGTCGCCAGCACCGTGGCATTCGACGATTCGCCTAAACATGCGGGGCAGGTCAGCGGTGCGGTTTGGTCGGTGGGCCAGACGACCCGCGATTGAGTGCTCACGCGTACGACAGCGCAATCTGTTCGTGTTGGGGCGCCCAACTGGTCAGGCCCACGAGTTCACCATCGCGACCGGCTGCAGGATCGGTTGCTTGGTACCAATCCATCCAGGCGGTGGCCAAAGCATTACTTGCGTTGAACCACGCCGCCGACTCGATGAACGCGCCGCCACTGTTGAGCAGCATCATTCCGCGCATGTAGCTCAGCGCAGCAAGGTTTGCCGGAATCGTTTCGGCACTGATGTATCCGTGAGCGCGAACGTCATCGGCGGCCGCCACCATCGTTTCTGGTCGCAACTCGCGTTGCATCAACTGTTCGTAGATCGGCGAGAGGCGGTTCCACTCGTTCTTGGCTTCATCGAGCCGGCCTTGGTGAGTGAGCAACTTGACCAAGCGCGAGCCAAAAACGCGGGTGGTGGCAACTTCAGGTCCGGCGGCCCAACGTTTGCGCAGATACTGTTCGGTTGCGTTGACGTTCTGCCCCGGGATGCGAAGTTCGACTCGCGGTGCCGAACCCTTTGACGCAAGCACAATTTGGCGCGAGCCATCGATCCAGATGCCGTTCGGAATAAAGCCGTTGCGCTCGAGCACGCGACTGAGCCCGTTTGTTGAAAAGTACTGAAGGTGCTGACCGCGGCCGAGTACGGAGAAGAAGTTGGCTTCGTCTGTCGTGGGCCAGATCAGCTCGACGGGTGGGGTGGTCAGTAGTAGGTAGCCCGAATCGGCCATTCCGTCGCGTACTGCAGTTAAGAACCCATCGACATCGACAACGTGCTCAAGTACTTCAGAACTCATCACGAGATTGGCGGGAGCCTGCTCGCTACCGGGAAAGAATTCGGTGCGCACCGGAGCAGCCAACTGTGCCGCGCTGAAGGCTGCCGTGGGGGATGGGTCGTAGCCAATCGAATCCCAGCCCAGGCCGAAGGCCGCGTAGTCGGCGCCAAGACCGGTGCCGCAACCGACATCGGCGAAGACAGGATCAATGTCAGGCTGTTGGCCAACCACGAGTTCTAGTGGCTCAAGGCTGCGAACCATCGCATCGAGTGACTCGCCGTGCTCAAGGCGAAACCACGAATTACCCGCTGAGGTTGCAGAGGCGTAGTCGGCTTCGATTCGCTCGTTCCACGACACTGTGCCGCACCGTGGACACGTAATGAGGAACTCGCCATTCCACTCGTCGGCGGTGGCCAAAACCGGTGCGTTCGAGCTCGAGTGATTGCACGCGCAGCAGGTGAGGTCAGCCGTCGACGACGGAAACCACTGCACGCGCGACATGAACCCCCCTAGCGCTTCTTGGCTGCACTTTGCAGGGCCAAGATCTGATCAGTGCTACCGCGTTCGACGATAGTGCCCTTTTCTAAGAGCACGGCTTGATCGCAGAACTGCCCCAACAAAATGGGCGAGTGGCTTGCCAGCACCAAGATGCCAGCACGCCCCATGAACTCTTGCAGCCGTTCGCGGGCACGCGCAGTGAATTCGGCGTCGGCGGTGCCAATTCCTTCATCAACGAGCAACACTTCGGGGTCAAGTGAGGTGGCGATCGAGAACCCAAGCCGCGCCATCATGCCAGCTGAATATGTCGAAACGGGGTGGTGCAGTCGTTCGCCTAGGCCAGAGAAGTCAGCGATCTCATCAACCCGCGCATCCATCGCATCGCGTGATTCGCCGAGGAACATTCCGCGCAGTGTGATGTTGTCGTATCCGGTAGCACCAAGATCGATTCCCATGCCGGCGTCGAAAAGTGAGGCGACCTTGCCTTCAATGAAACTGGTTCCGGCCGTTGGGGTGTAGATGCCGGCCATCACGCGAAGCATCGTTGTCTTGCCGGCTCCGTTGCTGCCGACCAGACCGATGCGGTCGCCGTCTTTGAGGTCAAGGTTGATGTTGTTGAGTGCGCGGATCGCCTCATCGCGCTTGGGTGATCTTTTGATCCGACGAACGATGCGGCCTTTGATGTTTGAGTCATCGCCACCGAGCAGTGGAATATCCACTGTCACGTTCTTCAATTCGATTCTGGCCATAGACAGACACCTACACCCAGTACGCGATCTTCGATTTGGTGCGCCCGAAAACCGTGATGCCCAAGGCAAAGTTCACGATGGTGAGTGCAATGATCGCCGGCCAGGTCCAACTCATCAGTTGGCCACCGATGAGCGGCTCGCGAAAGGCCTCAATCAGCCACGCGAACGGGTTCCAGGCCACGAAGAGTGAGGGGTGCGGCAGGCTTGCCGGATTCCAGAACACGGGCGTAATAAACATGGCCATCTGCATGAACAGTTGCACCAGGTGGGGCACGTCGTGAAAACGTGCAGCCAGTGGCCCAAGCCAAAGAGTGAGGAAAAATCCGTTCAAGATCACGGCCAGCACGGCAGCGCTAGCCAGACAAATTCCGACAATGCCAGGCCGCAATCCGGCAACCAGAATCACCAAGACAACGATCGGAAGCGTGTGTAAAAACACGATGATCTGGCCGGTCGTGCCCCGGTAGCAATACAGCGAGAGCGGCCGTGACGAACTGCGAATAAATGGCGCCGAGCGCGTGAACACGTTCGTGGCGTCGGTGACTAAGCCCTGGATGAATTGCCAGATGAGCATGCCCAAAGCCACGAATGGCAGGAACTGTTGACGCGGAATATCAAAGAGGGCGCCGTAAAGGAAACCGATTCCGATCACGAAGGCAAGCAGCTGCATGCTGCTCCAGAACGGCCCGAGAACCGTGCGTCGATACCGCGCTTTGACGTCGTTCCAGGCCAGGTAGCGCCAGGTGGATCGAGCCTTCCAACCTGCAGCCAGATCGGTGAATGCCACCGAGGGGGTCGACTGCTGCCCTCCAAGGCTGATGGTGGGCGGGGTGGCAAGGCTTGTCACGACCTCAGTCTAGTGCGAGCGAAGGGTTCACGTCCGCTACGCGTGCGCCACCCGCGTGAGGGATGACGTGGTTAGGTATTGACCGTGACTACCTGCGATGTGGCCGTTATTGGCGGTGGTGTGGTGGGGCTTGCCCTCGCTGATGCCGTTCTGGCCGCGCGCCCCAAAGCCCGTGTGATCGTGATTGAAAAAGAGCAGGCGGTTGGGGTTCACGCATCGGGTCGCAACTCAGGTGTGCTGCACGCAGGTTTCTACTACGCCCCCGAATCGCTCAAGGCCCAATTGACCCGGCGCGGAAACGAGTTGCTGCACCAGTTCTGTGCCGAGCGGGGCGTGAGGGTTCGCGAGTGCGGCAAGGTCGTGGTGACCACCGCACCCGAGCAACTCGCAGCACTGGATGAGTTGTATCGACGTGGGGTGGCGAACGGTGTGCCCCTTGACGTGATTGATGAAGCTGGGCTTGCCGAACTCGAACCGCTTGCCCGAACTGTCGAGCGAGCCCTGTGGTCACCGACTACCGCGGTAGCCGACCCGGTTGAGGTAACAGAGGCGTTGGCCCAACGGGTGATCGAGCGCGGCGGTTCACTGCGCCTAGGACAAAAGGTGGTCAGTGCATCACCGGGCATGATTCGCACCGAGTCAGACACGATTTTGGCGGGCCACATCATCAATGCGGCTGGTCTCTACGCCGACAAAGTCGCCCAATGGTTTGGCATGAACGACGACTACGTGATGCTGCCCTTCAAGGGTTTGTACTGGTATTCAACCTGGCCCGCCGACACACTTACCCGTCACGTGTATCCGGTTCCTGACCC
>Ga0114959_10004714_pt1 | contig 10379 bp, 12 predicted proteins | sample C_130625_EF_Meta_FD_87317 | JGI IMG/M metagenome (GOLD analysis project Ga0114959, IMG submission 87317) | Freshwater microbial communities from Lake Croche, Canada to study carbon cycling - C_130625_EF_MetaG | ecosystem: Environmental > Aquatic > Freshwater > Lake | place: Lake Croche, Canada...
AAACAAATATTTGTTTATATTATTAAAAATGAAAATACAATTCCATTTTCATAGGTATGATTATTTGGCATTTTATTTAATGATGATATCAGTAGTAAATACAATTAACCAATATATTACAGTAAATACAGAAATAATAAATCACTATGAAAACCTTGATTTAGAAAATTCATTAATTATATTGTATCTTCAAGATATAAAAATAGAAAAAATACCAAATAATGCTATCTTAATAAGCACAGAGCATTATCAGAATTTAAATCATGAAATATTAACCATTATTAATTCACTAGAAAATAAGAATATTTTTATCTGGGAATTTAGCCCTACAAATATACAAAAAATAAATAAAAACTATCCTAATATAAATACTCATTATTTACCTCTATTATACAATCCATATCTAGAACTACATTATCAGCAAAACATTATTAAAAAAATAGAATACCAAGATAAAGAAATAGATATTCTTTTTATGGGTACTCTTAACGAAAGGAGATCAACAATACTTGACGAATTAAAAAAAACATATAATGTAAAAATTATTATTATTACCGATAACTTATCCTTTGAAGAAATCATAAATTGCATAGAAAATAGCAAAATAGTTCTTCATATTTATTATTATGAAGTTTTTGTGTTTGATTATTACAGAAATTCGTTTTTATTAGCAAATAAAGTAGTTATGGTTTCAGAACATCCTTATAATATAGATACGGAAATTGAAGCAAATTTAAAAGGTTATGAAGATAATCTAATCATAGCAAAATATGATGATATAATCGATACCGTTAAAAAAACCTTAGAAAAAACACCGGAAGAAATTGACAAAATAACTACAAAAACATATGAATGGTTCAAAAATCATGATATGAGACAATATGTTTATGATTTCTTCACATCAAATTCTCTAATGTAAAATGCATCAAACCATCTTTAATCTCCAGACCATTTAACTTCGACTCGCTTTATTTAAAACTAGTTTTTTTAAATTCTACTATCATATCAATAAACCTTTTTTCACAAATATCTGGAGAAAGGTTCTCAACAATGTAGTTACGCGGAGTATATGTGTTTTTATTGATATTGTCTAAGAATAATTTAAATTTTTCCTCAAAATCACTCATGTCATAAAAATATTCACCGCATTGACTGTCCCAATATGGTATAGTTGTTGCTGGAATATCAGAATAACGCCGGCCATATTCTTGATTCATCGATTTAACATTCCAAACAAAAAGTGGAACGTTACACGACAAAGCTTCTTCTAATGCAAATCCTTGGCTTTCATGAGCATCTAGCCAAATACCAAATCTGGAATTTTGTAAATATTCAAGATAATCATCTTCATTGTAACGTTGTCGATAACTAAAAATTTTGTAGGGAACATTAATTTGACGTAAAATATTTTCCATAAATTGTAATTCTTCAGGTCGTCTAGATTTATAATATATAAAAACTTGATTACGGACCAAACAAGGCTTTATTTCACAAAATCTTTCTGTATCTACACCAAACGGAATAGATAGCATATTTATATTTTTAGCAAGCTCATATCCTCTCCATGCATCTATACACCACGTACTGGGCATTATATAAGTAGATGTATTACTATTAATATGTAATAACTTTTCATCAGGCATTACAGAAAAATGAGGCCCAAAAATGAAAACTATTCCTGGGTATTTGGAAACATCTATAGGATCGGTTGGACTATACACACAATCAAATTCCGATAAGTCATATTTATCTAGATCGGATACATTATTAATGGTTTCTAATTGAATATTTTTGTAAGACAATAGCGATTTAAGATTCTTATGGTGAATCCATGTATTAATAAACAGAATTTTCATTAATAATAATATAAAATATATTTATCATTTTATATTATTAGTAAAACAAACTGTCAAATATTACAGCTATAATAGATTTTTCAAACCATGATGTAGGATTAAAAATACTTTTCCCAGAAGCAGATTATTTCATCTTAGATGAAGAATTAAATAGATTAAATATTAATTCAAAGTATAATATAAATCCCATAATTCATAACAAAGATACAAACATATTTGATTACATCAAAAGTAATAATTACCCTACATTATTAATAATAGCACCACTGTATGATTCTTTAAAAACCTATAATAACCAAATATCACAATTTTATAAAGAAAAAACACATAAAAAGTTAGAAGAAACAAAGAAATTTATAACAGAAAACAATTTTAAAAATATAGTTTTTTTCGATAATTATGACTATGATTATGATCCGAATATAGCTTTCAATGAAGAATTTGTAAATAAATACAATATAAAATTTTTTAAACGTTATGTTAACAAGGAAAAATCCTACAAATCAAATGTCCGGCCTTTTCCGTATATAATTTTTGGACATCAATGTAATATTGATTTAATAAACGATTTGTATTACAAAAACTTAACCCATAATAAGATTCCCAGAATATTTTTTAGTGGTTCTCTATTGGTTCATATAGATGATGTTTATGGTATTAAACGTAATCGTAAAGAGATGATAATAAAAATAGCAAATAAAATAAATATTTATAATCCTGGCCATATCCCTCACAGTCTCTTTATGGAAGAACTTTCAAAATCAAAATATTGTTTAGATTTACTAGGAGTTGGTGATCCAAATATAAGAACATTCGAAATATTATCATCTAAATCACTAAGAATTGCGCAACGGTCAAATTTGAAATGGAATTTTAATGATGTTTTTTGTGAAGAAACAATATTTGATAATGAAAACGATTTGTTAGAAAAAATTATGCATCTAGAAAATAATCCTGATGTTTATAATAATTGCTTAGATAGACAGGATGAGATAGTAAGAAAATATATGAACATAGATTCATTACGATCATATATTTCAGAAAATTTATTACAGTAAATTTAATTGATTCAAATATTCATATAATTCTTCCTTAGAGAGCGGATTTAATTTACTATTATAATCTTTCATATCATCATTTAATACATTAGGATATTTGATTGCGCTTTTAATATGCATGTAATCTCCGTTTTTTACTAATCTACCTGATTGTGTCTTATTAATAAGCGATTCCAATAACTTTTCACCTGATCTTAATCCAACTGTTTTAATAGGTTTATTATATTTTTCTGAAAATATTTCTAATAAATCAATTACGTTCATAGATATTAACTTTGGTATGATAATATCACCAGATTCTCCGTTCATTATCGCATATTCTATTAAATCAACACTTTGTTCAAGTGTCATAACAAATCTGGTCATGTCTGAGCTAGTCAACGTAAAAAAGAGTTTTTCAGAATCATTACCTATTTTATGCAATAGTGGAATAATACTTCCTCTAGAATTTAATACATTTCCGTATCTAACATTAACAAACTTTACAGACGGTACATAGTGAGCTTTTTCAATTATAAATGTTTCAGATAGACCCTTACACATACCATAATTATTGATAGGACTACATGCTTTATCTGAACTAACAAATAAAACAGTCTCGAGATTAGATAACTGATGTAAATTACTTTCTATGGAATCCAATACATTTTGAGTTCCAAGTAAATTAGTTTTTAGACTTTCTGACGTATTAATCTCACACTGATCTATGTGTTTCATGGCGGACGCTATAATAATAATATCAGGTTTGATACGTTTAATAGAAGATTCTACAATAGAACGATCAGCAACATTACCTATGATAAAATTTACATTAGGATCTGAATTAAAATACAATTTCATTTCCCAGTGTTTACATTCATCTCTTGAAAAATTATATATTTTATTAGATTTTGAGTATCTCTTATTTAATTGATAACCAAGCGAACCTGTTCCACCAAAAATTAGAATGGTTTTGTTTACAATATTCATTATGTAAATAGTAAACAAGAAATATTTATATTATTAACGTAAATATTAATATAAATATTTTTTGTAATATAAAATATAAACATGACCGAACGGCAAAATGTTATAAATCATATTATAAAGAAATATAATTATGATAATCCTTCATACTTAGAAATAGGAGTATGGTATGGTGAAACATTTAAAAACGTTAATGCAACAATAAAAGACGGAGTAGATCCGGGTCAATATTGTGATTGTAATTATGTAAATTATAAAATGACATCAGATGAATTTTTTGAAAATCATATTCCTAAAAAATACGATATAATATTCATAGATGGACTACATACTGCTCACCAAGTATCAAAAGATTTACAAAATGCAATTAAAAATTTAAATGATGGAGGGGTAATTATTCTAGATGATGTTTATCCACATAATGAGAACGAACAAAATGCACTTGACTTGAACAAAATTGGTTCACAAACCGGTGATGTTTGGAAAGCCGTATACAATGTACTTGATTTTTTAATAGAAATATCAGATGAGATATTATTTGTACCTGATGTTGAAAGAGGCAATCTAGTTTTCAAAATTAAAAAAAATAATATTAAAAATATTACAATTGATGATACTATTCCTACTATGAATAGCGACGGATGGTACAACGGAGATGATAAAGAATGGAACAAATTTACATACAATAAAGATTTCGTAAATTATTTTATAAAAATATCTGAATTTAGTTATACAATTAACAATTAATATAAAATTATTGTATTATAACATTATTATAATATAATGGAGGATAAAGTAACACTTTTTATAACAGCTTGCGGTAGACCAGATTTACTCTTAATAACACTAAATTCTTTTTTAAGATTTAATACTTATCCAATTGAAGAAGCTATTATTTGCGAAGATTCAGGATACGATAGAATAAATGATTTTGCATATGCAATGTTACCTTTTCGATGTAAGTTTATTTATAACAAAACACGCATGGGTCAGATGAAATCAATAGAGAATGGAGTACAATACATAACTACGCCTTATGTTTTTCATTGTGAAGAGGATTGGGAATTTTATGATTATGGATTTATTGAAAAATCATTAGATTTATTAAAAAAAAATGATAGAATAACATCTGTATGGTTAAGATCGTTTGATGATATTTTTTCAAGATATGGTCAATCTTTATCTGTATTTAAAATAACTGATGAGGATTATTACATAGTTACTCCAGAAAGCTGTGCGTTTTCTTTTAATCCAGGTCTTCGCACTACAGAAGTACAAAAAACTGGATTACCTTATCCAATAAATGAGAAATTTGATGAAGGGACACTAAGTAATATATTTAAAACAAAAGGTATGTATGCCGCAATAATAAATGAAACAGGTTTTGTGAAACATATAGGATGGGAAAGACATGTGCAATAAAGTATTAAATAACTAACAGATTTAAAAAAAAATTTGTATAATAAATTATAAATGGAAAAATACCAATTTTTAATTGAAACTTCATTTAAAAATGCGTTAATAGATAATTCTAAGATTGATGATTACATTATCAATATGGAAGGTGCTACGGGAAAGAAAACTAGGCATTTTTATAATAATCTATTAAATACTGATGATGCTAGATATTTAGAGATTGGAAGCTACAAAGGGAGTTCAGCATGCTCAGCTATGTGTGGTAACAAAGCTGATATTGTTTGCGTAGATAATTGGTCTCAAGGTGGCGGACCTAGAAATGAATTTTTAGCTAATTTTGATAGATTTAAAGGGGATAATAATGCAGTTTTCATTGAAAGTGATTGCTTTCTATTAGATGTTTCAAAGTTACCTAAATTTAATATTTTTATGTATGACGGCGAGCATTCTTATGCAAGTCATTACAAAGCGCTACTACATTATTATGAATGTTTAGATGATATATTCATTTTCATAGTAGATGACTGGAATTGGGCTGATGTAAGAAATGGGACAAAAAATTCGATTGCTGATCTAAATTTAAAGGTATTATATGAAAAAGAAATTAGATTAACTTGGGATGAGTCACATACACCAGCAGATGAAGCAAAAGAAACTTGGTGGAATGGAATTTATATTGCTGTTTTAGAAAAGTAAAAATTATCAAATAGCTGTGTGTGTGTGCGGGAAAACTCCTATAATGTTTGGTTCTGCCCAAAAAGATTTAATATCTAACTTTCTGAAAAGATCATTCATCCACCAATCAGGTGCATGATTAAAAGGTAAATAGTTATCATATAGTTTTTTAGCACATTTAAGCGTTAACAAATAAAAACAGGCTCCACGTGTACCTCCTAATGTATAATCATCCATACCATTTGATTTTGGGTAAACTAAACGATCACTTTTTATTTCACCTTCTTTATATGTAGCCCAATCACTATCAAATATAACATCCCAATCAGGATAGTAAGTATTTAGTTGTAAAATATATTGATTAACACGTTCATTTAAATCACCCTTAAAAAAAATATTATCCTCCAGTATAACAGCATATTCATAACCATTTTCAACAATATTTTTTAAAGCTAAATAATGTTTATAAGTACAAGATATTTGACCTTTATTTAAATTTGGACACCCTGGTAAAACATATCTGCCATTTGTTTCAGACTCATTTTGATTTACAATAGTTTTAATAAATTCATCTGTCAAAACATCTTTGTTATGGGAAGTTATCCAAAATACATCTTTTTCAGGTACATTTGCTTTTACAAACTCGGATGACATTCTTGCTGCTCTTGTTTTATCAACCCCATTAATAATATGATAATGCATATTATAATTGTAATATTATAATATGTATAACTAAACGTAATTTTTTTGCTCTACAATTTGTAATTTGATGTTGGGAATATTAAACATACTATTATCATAATTACTAGAAACAGTCATGTTTTTCTCTGGATGATCTTGAGAATTTATAGTTATATTAAGATTATATATTTCATTAATTAAGCTACATAATTCATATTTTGATACAGTATCTGGTGAATGAAAATGCCGGATACCAACCCAATAAGAATTAGTATCAATAATTTGTCTCGTAATTTTAGCTAATTGTAAACAAGTGACACCATTCCAATAACATTTCGAATATCCAGTAATATTCCCATTGTTTTGCTTGATTACCCATTCAATTAAACTATTTTTGTTATAGACTTCTTCACCAATAATAGAAGTTCTAATGATGCACATTGTCTTTTCTTCTCCTAATGATTTTGTTATTCCATAAATATCGGTAGCATCATGCCTATTTTCTTCATTATAATTACCTACTTTTCCTGAAAAAACACAATCTGTAGTAATATGAATAAATTTACATCCGTTTTTAATAGAAAATTCATTTAATTTAATAGGGAATAGAGTATTTAAAACTATGTATTTACGAATATCAGTATTCCTCTGTGGTATTGCTCCCGCACAATTAATAATAATATCTGTTTCATTTATATTTTTTTCCAATAATGAAAATAAAAATTCCCAATCACATGTTTCTATATCAAATTCACCACGATTTATAGCTTTTACTTCATAAATACGTGATAAATATTTAAAGAAATAATTACCCAACATTCCATTTGCACCAAACAGTATTATTTTCATAATAATAATATAAATTAACAACATTTATATTATTTACATATCAATAAATGTACCACAAACAGTAACATAACCATTTATTCCAACCTTTTCCTTAACAATATTTAGATTTGTGTTATCATTATCTTTTAAAAAATTGGCAAAAATAACTTCATAGCCAATACAATTTAAAAATTCAGACTCAGAATTACCTAAGTATTCTAACCATAAAATCGTAAAATCTTTTGATAATTTATAAAAACAAGTAAATGCATTATCGGGGTCATTATTTATTTTATGTATGCAAGATCTAGTGTTGTTATATAATTCATGTTTAAAATTATCGTTTAACCAATACCTCCCACTTATTTTAAATAAGTTATCAAATTGTATATTGTTATCAAATAAAAATTTTAAAGCTAAAATAGTCATAGTACCCTCTCCCATGGATTTAGAAGGTGTATACATTCTTTTTATAAGGTTTTCATTCTTAGAATCATAAATATTTAAAAAATAATTGGTATTTTCAAGAAAGTAAGATCTTTCTGAATCAGATAATAGAGAACATTCTATCAAAAGTATTTTTGAATTAGGTATTTTTAATCTAATTGATTCAATAGTTTTTTTTGTTTGTTCAAAACGCTCTGCTTTATCAAAAACACTTCTACAATTAGTGTAAGAAAGAGGTAAATTGGGAGTATCTATTATAGATGTTATAAGAACTATATTTTCCATTAATATTAGTTACCATTTCTTATTTATACACTTGAATAAAAAATTGATTAATTTCACAGAAATATAATGAGAATAAAAATCCGAAACCAACATGTCGTCTATTTGTATACCGAGAATGGACGTATCTTTCTCAAAAGATTTTATATTTAAAACTATATCGAATCTTCAAATAGGAAGTATTGAAAAAATAACAGAAATACCATTACGTAATGATCCTACTCATAAAAGGATCATCATAAAAATCCACTGGAATAAGAATCAAAAGTCCAGCAACATACAAAAAACTCTTACAAACACAGGATCAATAAAACTGGTATATGATATGCCTTGGTATTGGAAAATAGTAGCTACTCATCCACAAATATGACAAAGGAGGGTTCAGAAGGGAAACTAGGTTCTCTTCACTCATCCACAAATATGAAATGAAAATATTTATCAATCATTGGGTTCATACCTTTGCTATAAGAGTTATTAGTTGATTTATTCCAAAACGTAAAACTTACCCAAGTATTTTTTTTACTTTCCGCATTTTTTATTTCCCTTGTAAATATGGAATCAATTTGTGAATAAGCTGACTGAAAATCAAAGATTTCATTCTTTAATTTATCTTTAACCTCATACAAAAATTGTAAACGATTCTTATGTTTATTAGTTTCTACAGCTTCATCGTCACAAAGCGATTTGTTTATCTCAGACTTATATAAAATATAACGTATTTCGTTCTTTACATCTTTAAATTTTAAAATAAGGTTTTTCTTATAGATCTCTATTTTTTTAATAAACGAAAAAATATTAATATGACAAATAATAGGAAAAAGTAATTTAATTTCTAAGGGAATTAAAATAGTTGTAGATTCCTTAATTTCATTCATTTTTTTTTCAATTTCCCTTATTTTATTGAGAACCAGAAGCGTTTTTTCTTTATCATGATCAATGAAAAGTAGTTTGCTATTTGTCATTTCTAGAGATGTTTCAATCTTATCATATTGTTTTGCATTTTGTAAATAAATTTCTATAGCGGATTCTAATTTTAGATAATTAATTAAAGATATGCAAAGCATAATGGTAGCATTTAATGCAGAAATAAGAGCGCCACCCCAATTAGTAAATACAACAAAAGGAGCAATCATTACTATAAAAGAACTTATAAAAAGAGAGGGAAACATTAAGCAGTTTAATTTACTCTTTGTTATGTGAGTAGATTGTATAAATAGGTTTTTTTGAGCCTTGATATAAGTAGTCAAAATATCTATTTCTGTTGAGAACTTATTATCTATAGTGAGGTCATAATATTTATTAATGCTCGATAATGTCTCACTGTATGATAATTTTTTATAACCCATATTAGATATTGTTGTACGTTTATCATGATCGTATTCATTATTATTACTATGATTATTATTACTATCAGAATCACTACCACTCCCATTATTTGAAATAGTTACTGGACTATTACTGCGTGAATTATCATATTTATAAAATGAATTATTGTTTATTGTACCATTTAAATTTAATTCTCTTATTTTTTCCAAATCTTGTGTTATTTTAGTATGAAAATGGTTCTCTGTATAATGAATTAAATTATTCTCTTCTTCAACGTTTTCGATAGAAACATTACTTTCTATATTTAAAAATATTTCATCAGAATTTTTGGATAGTGTAGAATTTGTATCAATATCATCATTATCTTGATACATTAAAATATATAAACAGTATATTATATACAAATATAATAATGAGTAAAGAAAATACACTACCTAGTATTTTTGATACAGTCGTGGATGAAAACAAAAACATATTCGAAAATCCAACGACACACCATTATTTAGAAGTTGAACAATCACAATCTGAAGATGAAGAATTAAAAGAAATAGTAATAGATAAAAATAATGTAGAAGATATTGATGATTTATTAACCGACAGACCTAGAATAAACTGTAACCCATTATCAAGTTTAAATAAAGATACTAATAAACATTCAATAGAAGATTTAGAGGCAGCGGTAGCTGATTTGGAAGAAGCAATCGGAGTTACACGTCAGCCAAGTATAAAAGTAGAATCCCAATCAAATATAACTACATTTTGTGATAAGTTTACAAATTCATGTTCCATACAATAATAATTATTTTACTCAAATTAGTAAAATAATTACACAAAGGTTCTCTCA
>Ga0114959_10004715_pt1 | contig 10376 bp, 11 predicted proteins | sample C_130625_EF_Meta_FD_87317 | JGI IMG/M metagenome (GOLD analysis project Ga0114959, IMG submission 87317) | Freshwater microbial communities from Lake Croche, Canada to study carbon cycling - C_130625_EF_MetaG | ecosystem: Environmental > Aquatic > Freshwater > Lake | place: Lake Croche, Canada...
AGAACAGTCAGGCGGCCCTGGCGTGAAAGACGCAGGCTGCCCGAATCCCACCACTGGCGACCCTCGGCGCTGGCGGCCAGCTCCTGCCAGGCCACCGGACCCGCCCAGGCGGGCTTGGCCGGGCTGAGCACCCAGACCCCTGGTAGCAGCAAAAGGGCCAGCAAAAGCCAGGCGGCCCCCCGGCTGGCCAGCCCCCGCAGCCCCGCCCGAAATGGGGGGATCACAGAGTCACAGGGACGGGCTGGCGGACCACCCCGTGCAATTCGAGCAGGGAAACCAGGGTGGATCGCAGCTCGGTGCGGGGAACAATGGCATCGACAAAACCATGGTCCTGCAGGTACTCGGCCGTCTGGAATCCCTCCGGCAGCTTCTCCCTCAGGGTCTGTTCAATCACGCGCCGACCCGCAAAACCAATCAGGGCTTTGGGTTCGGCCAAAATTAGATCCCCCAGCATGGCGAAGCTGGCTGTCACCCCTCCGGTGGTGGGATGGGTGAGCAGGGGCACATAGAGGAGCCTGGCTTGCCGGTGGTGCTGCAGGGCCCCGGAAATCTTGGCCATCTGCATCAGGCTGAGCATGCCTTCTTGCATGCGGGCGCCACCGGAAGCACAGACAATCATCAGGGGGTAGCGGCGGGCGGTGGCCTCTTCCACCAGCCGCGTGAGCTTTTCACCCACAACGGACCCCATCGAACCGCCCATGAAGCGGAAATCCATCACCCCCAAGGCCAGGGGCAATCCCTGCAGCCGGCACAGGCCAGTCACCACGGCGTCCCGGAGCCCCGTGGCGGCCTGGGCGTCCCGCAGGCGATCGGCGTAGCTGCGCCGATCCTTGAAGGCCAGGGGATCGATGGGGGAAAGCTCCCCATCCAGGGCCTCGAAACTGCCCTCATCAGCCAGGGTGCGGATGCGCTCGGCACTGTCAATGCGGTTGTGGTAGCCGCAGGCCTTGCAGACGCTGAAATGGGCGATCAGGTCCTTGCGATAGACCACCTCGCCGCATTCGGGACATTTGCTCCAGAGGCCATCGCCTTCATCACTTTCAGAAGCCTGGTTGGGCCGCACCGCCGGAGCGTTCTTACGGCGATCAGCAAACCAGTCGAACAGCGACATCAGGGGAGCAAGGACTCGGAGGGGCCACTGCCCATTTAAGAACCTGGAGCTGCCACTTCAAGGACGCGGCAGCAGAAGATCAAGCCAGAAGCGGGAACCAGCCCACCAAACCGCCAGGGTGCCAGCGGCCAGGAACGGCCCAAAGGCCAGGGCCTGGCCCCGCCGCAGCCGGCCCGTCAGACGACCGAGCAGACCGAACAGGCCACCGGAAATCACCGCCAAGGCCACCGCCAATCCAAGACCCAACGGGCCCAACCAGGCGCCCATCAGGGCCGCCAGCTTGGCGTCCCCCAATCCCAGGGCCGGTTTACCAAAGGCGCGAGCGGCCAAAGCGCTGCAAAGTTCGAAACCCAGGAGCCCCATCGCCGCCGCCAGGACATGGGAAAACAGCAACCAACGGCCAATGGTCGGACCCTGTTGGAAACCGAGGAGAGCCGTCACGGCAAGGCCGGTCACCAGCCCCCAGCGACAAAGGGGTTCGGGCAACCAGAGGCTGTCGAGATCAATCAACACCAACGGAATCAACCAGCTCACCAGCCCCCAGCCGGCCAGCAACAGCAGCAGGGGATCCGGGGCCGGACCCATGGCCGCTGGTTGGGCCAGCAGGGTGATCATCCACAACAGGGCGCAGGCAGACTCCACCAACGGATACCGCCTGGAAATCGGGGCCTTGCAGTAGCGGCAACGACCCCGCAACAGCACCCAGGAGAGCACCGGCACGTTGTCCCACCAGGCCAGGGTGGTGCCGCAGCGGGGGCAGTGGCTGGAGGGCCAGAGGATCGATTCCTGGCGTGGCAATCGCCAGGTCACCACGTTGAGAAAACTTCCCACAGCCGCCCCCAACAGAGCGGTGACCAAGGGAGGGGCCAGCGGCAGCATGGGGGCCATGGCGGTCAGCTGGTCCAGCGGGGAGTGCCTCCCCGGGGAGATCGGGAACGGGATTGGCTCCGACCCCGCAACCAATCAATGGGCACAAACTGTTCCTGCGGCAGCAGGACCGGAAGATCAAAGACCACCCGGCCCTGGCGACTTTCAGCCACCATCACCACGCCGGCAGGCTCAATGCCCCCAGGGCCAGTGGCGAGGAAGGCGTGATAGATCTGGCGAGCCGAACCCAACAGTTCACGGCTGTTGACACGATCCAGTCTCAGAGGGGTTACGACCCAAGGCACCGGGCTCACCTCGGCGCTGCGCTCTCCCTGGCGGCCAGCCGGCTGGGTCAGCTCCACCGATCGAGCCGGTCCGATCAGAAAAGAAGGAGAAACAGGGGGTCCAGGGTGACTGGAGGCTGGATTGGCGGAGGAGGAGATGATAGTTGGACGGTGACCGTTGATCACCCGACCTTGGGCGCAAGTGTAGGCGCGAAAGGTTCGCTTTGGCGGCGATCAAGCGGCGATCTTCTTTTCCTCCAACATGCGATGGATGATCGGGGTCAGGATGATCTCCATGGCAAAACCCATCTTGCCGCCGTTGACAACAAGGCTGGTGGGGCTGGACATGAAGGAGTCGTGGATCATGCGGAGTAGGTATTGGAAATCGATGCCCCACTTCTCGCGTGCTCCACGACGGAAGTGGATGATCACAAAACTTTCATCAGGGGTGGGAATGCTGCGGCAGATGAAGGGGTTGGACGTGTCGACCGTCGGCACCCGCTGGAAGTTGATATCGGTGCGGCTGAACTGGGGCGTGATGTGGTTGATGTAGTCGGGCATCCGCCGCAATATCGTGTCCACAATGGCTTCGGCCGAGTAGCCCCGTTCGGCATTGTCCCGCTGGATCTTCTGGATCCACTCCAGGTTCGCGATCGGCACCACCCCCACCAAGAGGTCGGCGTAACGGGCCACGTCATAGCCTTCCCCGACGACTCCGCCGTGCAGACCTTCGTAAAACAAGAGGTCGGTCTGTTCGGAAATCGGCTCCCAGGGGGTGAACTGGCCCGGGTCCAGGCTGGTACCAAGACGGGTGTTGTGCTCGGCGGCCTCCTCAACGGAGTGCAGGTAATAGCGCTTCTGGCCCGTTCCGGTTTCGCCGTAGACCCGGAATAACTCTTCAAGCTTGTCGAAAAGGTTGGCCTCGGGTCCGAAATGGGAGAAGTTCTGCCCGGATTGGAGCGCCCGATTCATGGCCTCCTTCATGGGGCCCCGCTCGTAGCGGTGGTAACTATCACCCTCCACCACAGCCGGATGCAACTCTTCACGAGTAAAGATGTGCTCGAAGGCCCGTTTGACCGTGCTGGTTCCGGCTCCGGAAGACCCGGTGACGGCGACGACGGGATGACGCTTCGACATCGGCGCTGAGGAGTAGAGATGTGCGAGTTTCGCAGATCGTCGGCCCCCAGCCCGCCATCCCCTCAAGTCTCGTTAACGTCTAAAGCCTCCAGCAGCCGGTCCCCCATGGCACGGCAGCCCAGGGCCATGGCTGGATCCGAGGCCAGGTCGCCGGTGCGAACGCCGGCCGCCAGCACCCGATCCACGGCCGCTTCCAGGTCGTCTGCCGCCGCCCCTTGATGGAGGCCCAAGCGCAGCATCATGGCGGCCGAAAGGACCATGGCCATCGGGTTGGCCCGATCCTGACCGGCGATATCCGGCGCCGAACCGTGGACCGGCTCGAACAGACCCGGACCCTCGGAACCCAGGGAGGCCGAGGGCAACATGCCGATGCTGCCCGTGAGCATGGCCGCTTCGTCGCTGAGGATGTCGCCGAAGAGATTGCTGGTGAGGATGACGTCGAACTGACGCGGGTCCCGCACCAGTTGCATGGCGGCGTTATCCACATACATGTGGCTCAAAGCAACGTTGGGGTACTCCCCATGGATGGCCTCCACCCGGTCGCGCCAGAGCTGACTGACATCCAGCACGTTGGCCTTGTCGACGGAACAGACCCGGCCGCGGCGTTGGGCCGCCAGCGCGAAGGCCACCCTGGCGATGCGATCGATTTCGTCATCGAAATAGGCCATCGTGTTGAAAGCCCGCACCCGACCCTCGGCCTCGACCCGACCCTTTGGGAGTCCGAAATAGACGCCACCAATCAGCTCGCGTACCACCACCAAATCGACGCCGCTGATCACTTCTGGCCGCAGGCTGCTGGCATCAATCAGGGCCGGGATGATCTTGACGGGCCGCAGATTGGCGAACAGACCCAGGCCCGCCCGCAAGGCCAGCAAACCGCTCTCCGGGCGCTGCTCGCGGGGCAAACGATCGAAACGGGGCGAACCGATGGCGGCCAGCAACACGGCGTCACTCTTAAGACAGGCCTCCAAAGTGCTGGCCGGCAGGGGCTCACCGGTGGCATCCAGGGCGGCACCCCCGATCGGTTGCTCATCGAACACCAAACGGAAGCCATGGCGGCGCGCCACGGCCTCCACCAACTCGCGGGCTACCGCAGTGATCTCCGGTCCAATCCCATCGCCGGGCAGCAGGGTGATCCGATAGCTGGTCATCGGGGGGCTGGCAAGGAACAACGCGGCGGTCGGTGGCCCCTGGGCAGGGACGATCGGCGGGCCTTTCGGCGGGGCGAGACTACCCTCCCTCACGAGCGGGCAAAAGGGGCCAGCGCCCTTTAGTCGGGCTCTCCGAGGTCTGTTAACTGGCGGGCCTGCAACACCCTCAGGGTGCGGGCCATGTCGGGGAGGCGACTGAAGGCGGCCGAGCAGCGCAGCCACAGACGATTGGGGATCGCCGGATAGCCGCTGACCACCTCGCCCGCCGCCACCTCCCCATGGATGCCGGATTTCGAGGATGCGATAGCGCGGTCACCGATGCGGGCCCGATTGGCCACCCCCACCTGGCCCGCCAGGATCACCCCATGACCCAGGACCGCACCCCCGGCGATGCCCACCTGGGCCGCCAGGGCACAGCCGCGGCCCAGGTGGACCCCGTGGCCCACATGCACCAGGTTGTCAATTTTGCTGCCCGCCCCAAGGCGGGTCTCCCCCACGGCGGGCCGATCCACCATGGAGCCACAGCCCACCTCGACGGCGTCCTCCAGCACAACCCGGCCCGTCTGGGGCATCTTGCGCCACCCGGTCGGTGTGGGCACAAAACCAAAACCCTCCGAACCGATCACCGCGGCGGAATGGATGACACAACGGCGCCCCAGGCGGGTCCCTGGGTGCAGGACCGCATTGGCATGGACCTCACAATCCTCCCCAAGATGCACATCGTCGTAGAGGACACAGCCGGGATGGAGCGTGCTGCCATGGCCAATGCGACAGCCCGCCCCCACAACCACCCGGGGACCCACATGGACCCCCGCCCCCAGCCGGGCGGAAAGATCGATGACGGCGCTGGGGTGGACCCCCGCTGGCGGACGGGGACGGGGATTCAGGGCCTCCAAGGCCTCGGCGAACCCCAGGCGAGGGTCGGCCAGGGCCACCCAGGCCAGGCCCCGCTCGCTGGCCTGACGCTGCAGCTCAGCGTCGAGGGGGAGCAACACGGCGGCAGCGTTACTGGCAGCGAGGGCCGAGGCCATGGCATGGCCTGCCTCCAAAAACGCCAACTGACCGGCCCCCGCCTGGTCCAGGGCCTGCCCCCCCCCCAGCTCGGGATCGGGACCCAGATGGCGAGGGGTGGCCCCCCCTACCTGGCTGATCCTGGTGAGCAGATCGCTGAAACGCATTCCCCTAAACCGGCCAGGGCCGGATCGTAAAGCCGGGGCCCGCAACCAGGGAGCAAGCCGCCTGGCCTCAGACCTCCGAGATCTCGATCTCGGCAGGCCCAAGCTCCTGGCTGCTGGGCCGATTCAGCACCAGTTGATCCCGGTGGACCACCTCCTCGCTGATCGTCCCCAACCGTTCCCGGATCTCCTCACTGCTCAGCCCCAGAATCTGGCGCAATTCATCACTGCTGAACTCACTCAACCCACGGCCCAGCTCCCGCCCATCGGGGGCCAGCAGGCGCACCGGCTGTTGGCGGGAGAAAGACCCCTCCACCGCCTTGATCCCAACCGCCAGCAGGGAGGCGCCCTTGTGGACCAGGGCCCGCTCCGCCCCGGCGTCGAGCCGCAGGCTGCCGGCCGGCAGTAGGGCGTGGGCCAGCCAACCCTTGCGATCGGAAAGGGGGGTCAGGCTGGGATGGAACAGGGTGCCCACGGGGTCACCAGCCAACAGGGCATCGAGCACCGTCGGATCCCGGCCATCGGCCAGACGCACCTTCACTCCACTGGCGGTGGCGATCCGGGCGGCCGTGAGTTTGGTCCCCATGCCTCCGGTACCCCACCGGCCCCCATCCCCGGCCACCCCCTGGAGCTGGTCGATCTCCTCCGGGCCCCATACCTCCAGAATCGGCCGCGCCAGGGGATCAAGGCGGGGATCGCCCGAATAAAGCCGGTCGACATCGGTCAGGAGCACCAGCTCCTGGGCCCCGACCGCGACCGCCACCAGGGCCGAGAGGGTGTCGTTATCGCCGAAGCGGAGCTCATCGGTGGCCAGGGTGTCATTTTCGTTGATGATGGGAATGACTCCCCAGGCGAGCAATTGCTCCAAGGTGCGACAAGCCCGCCGGTAGCGGCCCCTGGAGGCCAGATCACCCCGGGTCAGCAGCACCTGGGCCACCGTCAGCCCGCGCACGGCAAAGGCATCTTGATAAAGGGCCATCAAGTGGCCCTGGCCGACCGCCGCCGCCGCCTGCAACGCCACCACATCGCTGGGGCGACGGGCCAGGGCCAGGGCCTGGCAGCCCAGACCGACGGCACCACTGGTCACCAGGGCAAAAACATCGCCCATCTGGCGCCGGCGGGCCAGACTGGCCGCCAGGTCAGCAATGACCGCAGCGGTGGGCCGCTGGCTGTCTCCCCGCAGGAGACTGGTGCCCACCTTGATCACGCGACGCTGGTGGGGCGGAAGGGCAAGCTCCATCAGGAGGGGCTGGTGCCCAACCAGCGGGCCATACGCAATTCCAGATTTTGAACCCTGTCGTGGCGGCAGGGTTGGCCAGCAGGATCAATCGGTTTGACCAAGACCGTGAACAGACCCAGCCGGTTACCCGCTAACACATCGGTAAAAAGACGATCCCCGAGTAGGGCAACCTGGGAGGGAGATAGTCCGAGATCGTCGATCACCCGCCTCAGGGCACCCCGTCGAGGTTTGGCGGCGGAGATGGTGAACGGCAGGCCGAGGGGTTCAGCCACGGAGGCGATACGCCTGCGACTGGGATTGTTGCTCAACAGGTGGATGGGCATCCGAAGCTGGGCCTGTCGCAGCCAGGATTCGGCACTGGGCGGGATCTGGGACTGCCGGCGGGGCAACAGGGTGCGGTCCACATCAATCACAAGGGCGCGAATCGGTTGGCCGGCCCGCTGCACAAGCTCATCAAGGGAGAGATGGGCCACCGTGGTCGACGGAGCCCAACCTGGGGTGAGGAGCTTAGCCAACATCAATCGTCGCTCTCCCGTTCATCCAGTTCGGCTTCGATGCGAGGTTGGACCCTATCGAATTCCTCCCCTTCCACAACCACGGCGCCGTCCGTGGTGAGACGGGCAACAACAAAGAAAGGATCGAGGGGGATGTACAGGCCGTACTCCTCCTCGTCCACCATGAAACTCACCAGGAGTTCATAGGTATCGCTGTCGTCATCGCCGTCTTCGTCTTCATCGAGATCCTCCGGTTCCGGTTCGTCCAGTTCGCCATTCACCGTCAGGCTCACGGCCGAGCGCACCAACGTGAGGTCGTGCTCTTGGAGAACCACATCGGCCACCGAGAGCACCGGCTCAGTGGCCTGAAGGGTTTCGATCAGTTCGGGCTCCTCATCGTCGCGGAGACGAAACAGGCAGACCGGGGTGTCCACGGGCGTGAGCAGGGCGTAATCATGGCCATCGAGGGGAATCAGTTCTTCCAGGAAGCAGAGCAATTGACGTCCATTGGAGTCGCTCACCAGAACGGTGGGCACATCTCCCGCACCCGTCATCTCTGGTTGGTCGGTGGTCATGGCAGAACGACTGAGGGACCCTCAGGATGGATGGGATGGGCTGGAGGCGAACGCAGGGGCGTCGCGGTGGCGAGGGGCTGGGGCAACGGCCCCTCCCTCAGCCATTGTTCCAGCAGCAGGGCAGCACTAGCACTATCAAGGCGGCCGGTGCGATCACCGTGAAGGCCGTATTGCTCTGCCGCCATCCGCGTGCTGGTGTGCTCGTTCACCCAGACCAGGGGCAGGTCCAATCCTTCCGCAGCCAGGGCCCTGGCAAGCTTCAGCCCGTAACGACGGCAATGACGGGCCTGCTGGGTATCCCTCTGGGTGGCGTCTAAGGGAAGGCCCACGACAAGAACTTGCACCCGCCGTTGACGGGCCAGGGTGGCAATCGCCTGGAGGTCGACGTCGAAATCCTGACGATGCAAGGCGGCCAGGGGGGTCACGGTGATGCCGAGGGGATCACAACCCGCCAAGCCGATGCGGCGGTGGCCCACATCCAGGGAAAGGGCCGAGCAGGGTTGGGGGGCTCCCATCAAAACCATCTAGCGCGGTCCCAAGGGAGTGGGCAGGCTGCGGCGCCGGGGTTGGAAGGGTTCAAGGATGGCTTCCAGTCGCCGGGCGGCTTCCCGGGCAGGGGGGGAGGGTTGGCGGCGCCACAGGCTTCGCCCCATCAAGACTTGCTCCCCGTGGCCTTGGGCCCCCAGCTGCTCAAGCCAAAGGTGGCGCACCCGATCGGAAAGCTCGACCCGCAGCCACAGGGGTTGGCCGGGTCGACTCAGGCAATGCAGCAAAAGGGCGGTTTGGGGACCAAACAACGCTTCACGACCGGGCATCACCGAGAGTTCAACAAGTTGACCCCCCTCCGGCTGATCCGCCAGCCAGCGGACCCCGGCCACCGCCTCACGGCGAATGGCATCGACAAGCATCCAGCCCCGGGTGCCGCTCTGATCGAGCAGATCCTCGCTGCGGCGATCGAGTATCTGGCGCAACTGGGCCGGGCAGGCCGCCTGTTCCAGGTGCCAGAGCTGGGGGGCGGTGTGGCGGTTAAGGGGCAGCAATTCGAGGCCCGGGGCCAGGTCGGGGGCCGGGCCATGCGCCTGCCAGCACCAGAGAGCATCCCGCCTCAGCGGCTGGAAGCCCTGCTCTCTCAGGGCCGCTAGACGGGGGGTATCCAGGCTTGAAGTGGTAGCAATCCAACTACAAGCGCCCCGACCCCGCTGGATGGCTTCGCGCAGCAAGGCACCGGTCAAGGCAGCCTCGCTGGGCAGCCCAGGCCCCCCAAGCGAATCCTGGGCCAGCCTTAGGTGCTGGACTTCCCAGGAGCTGCCGCTGCGGTTGAGGCGGCGGGTCACAATGATGCCGAAAAGCTGGGGACGGCCGGGCTGATAGCGCCCGAGGGCCACGTGAACCCGGGGAGCCAGGCAACGCCTCGAGGAGACGGCGGCGATCAGCCGATCAGGAACCCCCAGCAGCAGGGCGCGCTGCAGCAAGGGTTGAAGGGGCACAAAGGCCCGATCTTCCAACAGTGGAATATGCCAACCCTGCAGGGGTTCGACGCCCCAACTGGGCTCGGATGGGGGCAACCTCTCCGGCAATGGCCTGGCGAGGGCCCGCTGGAGGTCCGGCTGAATCCCGACAGCAGCAGCGATGACAGGAGACGGCACAGGGACGCGGCAAGGCTATGGCGGTTGAATTAAATAATAGGCGGATCGGACCAAGGGGCAGCGAGCGTGCCCTCAGTTCGGACGCACGAGCACCAAGGGGGTTCGTTCGTTGGCATTGCCAGCAGGATTGGGCCGTAGGGCCCGATGCAGCAATTCCTCATCGCAGCCTTGGCTGGAGGCCAGGACCTTGACGCGTCCCAGGTCATTAACATCGACCACGGCCACCGCCACGCCGAGGTCGGCCGCCATACGGTTGCAGAAGTGGTCGGGATCGACAGGACCGAGGACCAGGGTCTGGTCATAGGGGGGGGTGGTGCCGGTGATGTCGTCGATCAGACGAGCCTGGTCGCCGGCCAGGCGATAGAAGACACCCTTAATGCCCACCAGCTTGAGGGCGGTGCCGGCCAACCAGGCCACAAGCACCCTGGCCGGACCCACGATATCGATGAGGGTCTGGAGTCCGCAGGCAGTCGCCAGGCTGCTGGTGGGATGAAAGGCGCGGCAGAGCAGCCTGGCCAGGGCGGAGGGTTCGACCGTTTGGGGGTGGTGATAACAGCCCTGCATCACCGCCAGCGGGGTTTCGCCGATGGTCAGAACATCGCCACTGCGGCGCAGACCATCGGTGTAGCGCTCCAGCACGTCCCGGGGGTCATCGAGAACCCCCAGCAGGTGGGTACGAACCGGCAGGACGCGGCA
>Ga0114959_10004716_pt1 | contig 10376 bp, 9 predicted proteins | sample C_130625_EF_Meta_FD_87317 | JGI IMG/M metagenome (GOLD analysis project Ga0114959, IMG submission 87317) | Freshwater microbial communities from Lake Croche, Canada to study carbon cycling - C_130625_EF_MetaG | ecosystem: Environmental > Aquatic > Freshwater > Lake | place: Lake Croche, Canada...
CAGCAACTCCGTTCGGTTCAGCTAGTATGATGCAAATTGATGCAGGACTTGATGAAAATGGCAGAATTGTTTCATGGCAATCTGAAGTTTGGTCTCCGACTCATATCGCAAGACCTGGTTGCTGGCAAGGTACTATTAATTTATTAGGTGCCTGGATGATTGATCCACCGCATCCTGTCGATGCTACTCAGGATGTTCCACTACCAAACGGTGGTGGATTACGAAATGCGGTTGCAATCTATGATTTTGCTCATCAAGAAATCCGTCATCATATGTTGCCTCAGGTACCTGTTAGAACTTCAGCTCTTCGTAGTTTAGGCGCTTACTTAAACGTCTATGCGATCGAATCCTTTTTGGATGAATTAGCGGAGTCTATTGGGCAAGATCCAATTGAGTTACGTCTATCCTACTTATCCGACCCTCGCTCGATTGCTCTTATTCAGCGTGTTGCACAAATGTCGAATTGGGCTCAGCGTGATCAATTACCGGAAGGAACTGCTTTAGGGATTGGTTTTGGACGTTATAAGAACTTCGGGGCTTACTGCGCAGTCGTGGTTCAAGTACGCGTTGAAGAAAAAATTCATGTTGAGAAAGTTTGGTCAACTGCAGATGCAGGCAGAATTATCAATCCAGACGGTCTTCTTAACCAAATTGAAGGTGGGATTATTCAAGCAATTAGTTGGACTCTCAAAGAACAAGCGACTTGGGATGATCTCAACATTACTTCTAACACCTGGGATACTTATCCAATTCTGAATTTCTCCGAAGTTCCTGAAGTGATGGTGGAGTTACTGGATCAGCCGAATGCCCCAAGTCTAGGTGGCGGAGAGGCAGCAGCGGGCCCAACTGGTGCGGCGATTGCGAATGCACTGAATGCGGCTCTAGGTGTACGTGCAAGACACTTACCATTAAGTCCAGATCGTTTGGCTCAGCTCATCGCTAGTTAATTTGAAGTCGATTTAAAGCAAAAAAGCCCTGAATTAGAAATAATTCAGGGCTTTTACAATGAAAAGGGTGACTTGTTTTTACTTGTCGCCGGTATCTGCAACTAAGCCAGCAGCTGTAATACCTGCTACTGCACAAATCTCGTCATTAATAGATGTATCGCCTGTAATACCGACTGAACCAATAATTTGTCCCTCAGCGTTACGAATGAGTACACCGCCAGGTACAGGTACCATTTTTCCACCTGACATAGCGTTTAAGGCAACGAAGAAACTTGGCATCGCCTCAGCGCGTCTTGCTAGTTCGCGACCACCAAAGCCCATACCAAGCGCACCCCATGCCTTACCCATGGCGATATCCTGTCTTAAGATACTGCAGTTGTCTTCACGCAATAGTGCTTTCATTTGACCGCCAGCATCTAAAACAATCACCGTTAAGGGGTGAAATTTCATTTCGCGGCCTTTTTCTAACGATGTTTTTGCAATTAAAAGGGCTTGCTCTAAATTAACATTTGACATGGTGATCCTTCAAGATTGAGATATAAGTAATTGAGAAATAAGTGAAATATTATGCTGTATGATCTGCTGCTGAGTGATACTTTCCCTTCCAAAAGAAAAGTGGGGCAGTATTTTCAGAAGTGTTATAAGAATAGCTTAACACTTTTCCGATGAAGATTAAATGGTCGCCACCTTCAACTTCATTTTCCTTGGTACAAACGAAATGTCCAAGGGTGCCATCCAAAATCGGAATGCCATGTTCATTTAAATGATGGGGAATGTCTTTGAATTTATCTTCACTAGGTCTTGCAAAGTGATTAGAAATATCCTTTTGATCTTCTGCCAATATATTGACAATAAAATAGGGCGATTCAATAAATGCTTGATGACTCGGCGCACCACGCACCTGTGACCATAATACGAGTGGCGGAGAAAGAGAAACAGAATTAAAGGAACTTACGGTAACCCCGAATACCTTACCATTTTTATCAATAGTCGTAATTACGGTGACACCCGTTCCAAAGTGTCCTAAAGCGTTACGGAAATCTCTAGAGTCAAACTCTGGACTTTGTTCTTTGGTATCTTTTGCACGATCGACTGGGCTCATCTTTATCTCCATTAATTTACTTAAATAGTAATCGCTTGATCATTAGAAGTCAATCTGAAGAGTTAAAACATTTAGCTAATTTGTTACCCATCTGTTTTTAAATTGATAAAAATTGAACTTTTATTAGGGAAAACCCATACTCATGCTGGGGATTACCTTCATTATTGAGGTAGATACTTGCCAATTGAGATTGAGTATATTAAAGTGATCAAACGATCCTTATTTTTAAAACAACATACATAAAGAGACAGTTATGACAATTACTTCATTTCAATTAGAAGGGTGTAGTAATGCACCAGTATTAGTGATCGGCAACTCCTTAGGGGCAAATTACTCCATGTGGGACGATCAGATTGAAGTCTGGAAAAAGCACTTTTTAGTTTTGCGTTACAACTACCGTGGACATGGCGACACCCCTGCCATCGGCGCAGTTGCTTCAACGGAAGACTTAGCTAAAGACATTATTGAACTCACTGACCAATTAAATATTCAGAAATTTCACTGGTTAGGTTTATCACTTGGCGCAATGTTGGGCTTATATATGGCAGCGCATTATTCTGATCGGGTATTGAGCCTGTCAGCAGCTTGCTTTAGACATTCACAAACGGATGAAACAAAAGCGCAGTGGTTAACACGTATTGCAACCGTAAATGAAAAAGGTATACAAGCAATTGTAGATGGTACTGCTGATCGTTGGTTAACAGAAGGTTATCGTGTGGCAAACCCTGCCGATGATCAAAAATTACGCAAAATGATTGCCACCACTAGTAGTGATGGTTATATGGCATGTGGTACGGCTGTGATGACCTATGATGCGAGACCTTATGCTGCAAAAATTCAATGTCCAACCTTACTGATTAGTGGAGAGTTTGATATGGGTGCACCGACAGCTGAAGTTGCTTCTTTGACAAATGTGATTCCAAACAGTCAACATGTGATGTTGCCAGCTGCGCATATCGCTAACGTTGAATGTAAAAGAGAGTTTGAATCATTAGTCGTGAATTTTATTAATACTATTTCTGCATAGAACGAGATAAAAATGAATCCTGTAAATGTTGCTGTTATTGGTTATGGTTGGTGGGGGAAAATTATCACGGCCACCCTTCAAGCGAGTGAGTTTTTAAATGTAGTGATGGTCATTGAAAATGATCCAAATGTTGCTTCTCAAGCTACTGCTGACGGCCTAAAAATGGGCTTTGAAGTGGCTAGAGAATTTACGAATGCTATTGAAAATCCCAAAGTTGAAGCGATTGTTTTATGTACGCCGCATCAATTCCATGCTCAGCAGATTCAATTAGCTGCCAAAGCTGGTAAGCATGTGTTTTGTGAAAAGCCGCTTTGCCTTACATTTGCGGATGCGCAAGCTGCGATTGAGGCTTGCAACAACGCTGGTGTCAAGTTGGGTATCGGTCACGAGCGTCGTTTCGAGCCTGCAATCGTTGCCTTACGAGAAGAGATTGCAAAGGGTACTTTAGGTACTATTTTACAGATTGAGGCAAACTTCTCACAGGATAAATTCTTTGCATTACCAAAAGACAATTGGCGTTTATCGAATAAGTTTGCTCCAGTTGGCCCTTTAACGGCAACCGGAATTCATTTAGTGGATCTCGCGATTGCTATTTTTGGACCAGCTAAAGAAGTTTGGGCAAGACTAGCTACTCGTGGTAGCGATTTTGAAAATGGCGATACATTGGGCATCATGCTTGCCTTTGAAGGTGGAGCAAATGCTTTGATTAGTGCAATTTTAGCCACTCCATTTGATGGTCGGTTTTGTGTTTATGGATCGCATGGTTGGATTGAAATCAGAGATAATACCCATCCTGAAAACCCAACTGGATGGAATGTAACAACCCAATTACGCGGTCAAGAAAGGACCACGCATTTCATGCCGCCAGCCCCAACAGTTCGTTTTAATCTAGAGGCCTTTGCAAAAGGGATTCGAGGCGTAAGTGACTATCCAGTCATGCAAACTGAAATGCTTGCAAACGTTGCGGCACTCGAAGCGATTATGCGTTCTGTTGAGACCAAACAATTAGAAATAGTGAAGCATTAATTTCTGAATAGGTAAATCTTGAATGATGAAGTCGAATGATCTTGTAGTTAACAAACCTATCAATTCTGCACCTCGCAAGCGGCTGAAACGTGAGGAGCGTGATCGTGAGATTGCTGCTGCTGCTGTGGCATTTTTTGCAGAGGTTGGGTTTGATGGCGATACCCGTGAGCTTGCTCGTCGCTTGGGGGTTACTCAATCACTCATTTTTCGTTACTTCCCGAGTAAAGCGGCTTTAATCGAACGTGTCTATCAGGAGGTTTACGTTGGTAGATGGAATCCTTACTGGGAAACCATTATTGCTGATCGCTCAGTACCTTTAAAAGATCGTCTTATTAGATTTTATAAAGACTACTCGAAAATTTCTCTAACCTATGACTGGGTTCGAATTTTCATGTTTTCGGGATTAAAGGGTGAGGATATTAATACTAGGTATTTAAAGTTTTTGCGCAGCAGAATCCTCGAGCCGATTGCTATTGAGGTGAGAGCAGAGCTTGGCTTGCCGACGATTCAAGAGATACCTCTTAAAGAAAGTGAAGTGGAATTGGCCTGGGGTATCAATTCACGGACTTTTTATTTAGGACAACGTCGGTGGATTTTTAATATTCCTTTATCTTTAGATATTGATGAGATTGTTGAACATACGATCATTACTTATTTGGCAGGAGCTAAAACAGTGGTGCCAATGTTGATTAAACAAGATTAAGTAATTGTTTTTATTGTTTTTTTTTTAATACATTGATAATTTTTTATAGTTTTTTAATTTGTAAACATCCACCTGAGTTAGGGTATTTACTGATTGAGTAGATCTTTTTTAAGTCTTATAAATGATCAAGTGATTACTTTGTTTTATAATTAATTAAATTATTTTACAAACCATTTTATGCAGTTCAATTACAGATACGGACAAGCAAATGAAAATTAGTACCTTTATGATGCCGATTCACCCACCAGGAAGAAATTTGGTGGAGACTTTTAATGAAGATAGAGAAGCTGTCATCTTAGCTGATCAATTAGGTTACAGCGAAGCTTATGTTGGAGAGCACGTCACTGATGCTGCTGAAACCATTACCAATTCAATGATCTTTTTAGCGACCTTGATTCATGCGACAAAACAAATCAAATTAGGCACAGGTACCATTAACTTGCCGAACTCTCATCCAGCAGCTATCGCTGCTCAGGCTGCGATGATGGATCATATGTTAGAAGGTCGTTTCATTATGGGTATTAGTCCGGGTGGATTGATGTCTGATGCTGAAGTATTTGGTAACTTTAAATCAGATCGTAATGCAATGTTTGTAGAAAGCATTAATACTATTTTGAAAATTTGGGACGGCGAAGCACCTTACAACATTGAAGGTGAATATTGGAAAATCTCCACGCAAAACACGATGATTCCAGAAATTGGTCAAGGTTACATCATGAAGCCTTTTCAAAAGCCTTATCCTTTGATCGTAGGTACAGCCGTAGCGCCATACTCTAAGGGTGTTACAGAAATGGCCAAGCGTGGCTGGCAACCAATTTCTGCAAACTTTTTAATGCCTGAGTGGGTTGCAACGCATTGGCCAAAGTATGTAGAAGGCCGTGAAGCTGTTGGTGCAGTAGCTCACCCTGATGAATGGCGTGTTGCAAAGAGTATTTTTGTGGCTGATGATGATGCTACTGCTCGTCGCTATGGTTTAGAAGAGGGTGGTCCTTATTACGCATACTTTAAATCGCTGAGTCGTAAATTAGTGAATGGTGGTCGTAGTAATTTGTTTAAAGTTGATCCCAACATGCCAGATTCTGAAGTGACTCCTGAGTTTGTGACGAATCGCTTAGTTCTCGCTGGAACTGTGAACTCTGTAGTTGATCAATTACTGAAGTTTAGAGAAGAAGTGGGTGATTTTGGTAACTTACTCTATGCATGTCACGACTGGATGGATCCAGCTCTTGCTAAGCGTTCGATGGAATTGATGGCAACTGAAGTGATGCCGCGAGTTAACGCTGCGATTGGTAAGTAAAACAGTTACTTGTTCATGACAAAAAGGCCGATAAATCATACGATTTATCGGCTTTTTCAATTTTGGCAATGATTCCTAATCATTTTTTAAGGTATTGCCTAATTGAACTGCAATCTTAATGAAGATGTGGCTTTGCCATCATTTGGCTAAACGCTTGGGTATTGTTTGCCGTACTAGCTAGTTTTTGTAGACATGCCTCGGAGTCAATACAAGAGTTTGTTGGATTCGCTGTTTTAACCGAGCGATCATAGACAATTTTGTCTTCCTTAATGGTTTTTAAGACTTTAATCTCTTCAATTTTTAGACGATCTATTGTGATGGGATTATCAGATAATATGGCAAAGTCAGCGAGTTTACCCACCTCAATGGATCCTTTGGATTTGCCTTCGTTGTATTGCATTGCAGGCCAAAGAGTAATTGCTTTAAGTCCAACGATAGGCTCTACACGTTGATTTGGTCCCAGAACTTGGCCGCTTCGCGTAACACGATTCACAGTTGCTGAGAGTACGCGCATCATATCAGGAAATGCCACGGGTGCATCATGATGAGAAGAAAAAGGTATACCTGCATCTTTTAGCCATTTGGTTGGAGAGATATTAGCAGCGCGCTCTGGACCTAGCACTGAGTCTCGGTGCCAATCACCCCAGTAGTAGGTGTGCATTGGAAAAACGGATGGGAAGATGCCTAACTTTTTAAGTTCTGGAATTTGATCAGCCCGCAGGGTTTGACCATGAACCATCACAGGTTTCATCTGTAAATTAGGGTATTTTTTCTCAGCTAGGGAAATCCCACGAATCAATTGATCGATGGCAGAGTCACCATTAGTGTGAGTAATGATTTGCCATTTCTTAGCATAAGCTTGCTTGATAAATAGATTAGCCATTTCATCAGTCATCGAAGGATAGCCATTGTAGTCATCTTTTTGACCTTCAGGAACTATAAAGTATGGCTTTGATAACCAAGCTGTTTTACCTTGAGGTGAACCGTCGAGCACCAGTTTTACTCCACCAATCCGTAAGTGATTCTGATATTTTTTACCTACAAAAGGGCTTTCCATCCGTTTTTCGATACCTGGGAGCATGATGGGAGGATAGGCTACAACATCAATATCTAGCTTGTTATTTTTGGCAAGTTCGGTCAGGCCCAATAAAAACCCATCAATCGCTAAACCTTCTTGGGCGGTGGTATGTCCAAAACTTTTATATAACTCTTGTCCAGCTAAGGCTAAATTGACCATTTCTTCACTACCAACTTTAGGTAGGATTTTTGAATCCACTAACATCATTGCCGTTTCTTCAAAAACACCATTTGGTTCTTGGCTACCTTTTTTGCGCTGAATAATGCCGCCAACAGGGCTTACAGTTTCGCTAGTAATTCCGGCTATTTCTAAGGCTTTACTGTTGTAGGAACGGATATGTCCACTTTGATGAAAACACATGATGGGGATGTCTTTTGAGACCTCATCTAGTTCTTCTTTCGTAGGATGACGTTGCTCTTTGAGTTGAGAGTCGTCATAACCAAAGCCAATAATCAGTCCATATTTTTTTGGAACTGGTGAGTTATCTACCCACTCTTTTAAGACTTTTTGCAAAGCGGGAATAGAGTCCACAGTACCGTCAGGAGGGGGAAGTAGGTTTGCTGAAATGGCTTGAACGCCCACATTGACCATGTGTCCATGACCATCAATAAATCCAGGCACTAAAGTTTTTCCGTCCAAGGAAACTTGCTTTGTTTTCATGCCAGTAAAACGTTTCATGGAGTCTTCTGAACCTACTGCAATGATTTTGCCATTTTTAACCGCTACGGCTTTTGCAGTTGGCTGCTTATCGTTCACCGTAACGATGGGACCATTGTAATAAATCGTATCGGCTGCTTTGGTATCACTGACAAAAGTAGTGGCAGAACTAGCCGAAGAAAAGGTCATAACTAGAAGCGTTAAAGATGTTGCAATTTGGATGCGCTTTGACATAATTACTCCCATCAATATAAATTGTGAATATTTAGTTTATTTACGAATTATGACAATTATCTTACTAATTAATTAATCTTAAGACTATTAATCCTCCTAGCCTTAGCAAGTAGTTTTAGATATTTATCGGTAAAGATTACGTTTATTTCTTAAAACCATCATTTTTGGATGAGTCAACACAATGACGTCATATTTGATTGTCATATTAGGGAAATGCCAATTTCTATGCTTTCAATTGTTGAACTTTATCGGGACAAGGGTCATCTTCACTACGAGGGTGAGGGTGTGTCGCAATTAGCCCATGCATGGCAGTGTGGACAGCTTGCTAAAAAAGATGCATCCAGTCCAAAGCTTCAGCTTGCAGCATGGTTGCATGACATCGGTCATCTTTTGTCAAAAAAAGATGGTACACCAACATCGTATGGGCATGATGACCACCATGAGCGCTTGGGTGGAAATTACTTAGCTCAGGTATTTTCTGAGGAGGTTGCTCAGCCGGTATTGATGCATGTTTTAGCTAAACGATTTTTAATCACAACGAATCCCGAATATCACAAATCCTTATCTCCTGATTCTATTAGAAGCTTAATTCTGCAAGGTGGTGAAATGACGGTTGAAGATTGCGAGAAATTTCTGAGCCATTCTTTTGCCAGTGATGCTATTTTATTAAGAAGATGGGATGAGTTGGCAAAGAACTCTGAGTTGGTAATGCCTAATAAAGATGAGGTAATCACTGAGTTAGCAAACCTTATCGAGGTGTGCTTATGAGAAGTGTTTTGAATGTAAATTCTGTCAATAAGACATTTTTCTCAAGTGGAAGAAAGACTCAGGCCTTATGTAATGTAAGTATCGATATCACCTCTGGAGAAAGAGTTGCATTAATTGGTGCTTCTGGATCTGGGAAGTCTACGTTGATAAGGTCTATTCTCGGTTTGGAAGTCTTGGATCAAGATGGGGGATTGATTAAGATTAATCACCGCGAAATTCAAGCCAATGGCCAATTGTCAAAAAATGTTCGTCAAATCAGAAATGAAGTTGGTGTCATTTTTCAACAATTTAATCTAGTAAATCAACTAGATGTATTGACCAATGTCTTAATTGGGATTTGTCCCAATAAAAATATTTTTCAGATCCTATCTAGACGCTTTTCATTGGAGGAGAAGGCAAAAGCTTTAGATGCTCTTGAAAAGGTAGGTTTAGTTGATTTTGCTTATCAAAGATCCTCAACGCTATCCGGTGGACAACAACAACGAGTAGCAATTGCACGAGCTTTGATAAAGGGGGCAAAGATTTTGCTTGCAGATGAACCAGTAGCCTCCCTCGATCCAGAATCTTCACGAAAGGTGATGGAAACGATGGTTACTTTATCTGAAAAATTAGACTTAACCTATATAACTAGCTTGCATCAGATTCCAATTGCTAAAAAGTATTGTGCTCGAACTATAGCTCTCAATCATGGCACTGTGGTTTTTGATGGACCTACCAAAGAGTTAAGTGCGGCTTTGTTATCAAAATTATATGAATCTAATTTGGGAGATCTTGAGATGGATGATGATTTTTCGTGTAACAGGGGTGAAGGTATTGAAGCACCAAAATTAATATTGGTTGATTAGGAATTATTTTTTTATTGGGAGAATGAAAATGAAGTTAAGTAAATTACTTTTGGCAGGTTTTCTTGCCTTGTCGGTATGCATAGTACAAGCGAAGGAAATAAGTTTTGGAGTTATCTCGACGGATTCTGCATCAGCACAGCGGGATCGTTGGGAGCCATTCTTTAGGGATATGGAAAAGCAGACAGGCCTAACGGTCAAATCATTCTATGCAACGGACTATGCTGGAGTAATTGAAGCAATGCGTTTTAATAAGGTACAAGTTGCGTGGTTTGGGAATAAAGCTGCCATGGAGGCGGTTGATCGTTCTAGTGGTGAAGTGTTTGCCCAAGTGGTTTTTGCTGATGGGGCGGTGGGATATACATCGTATTTGATTACTCAAAAAGACTCACCATACAATAACGTGGATGATGTAATTAAAAATGGTAAGAGTATCAATTTTGGTATTGGTGATCCAAATTCAACTTCTGGATTTTTAGTTCCTACTTATTACGTCTTTGCAAAGAGAAATATAGAAGCAAGGGAGACTTTTAAAACTGTCAGAAATGCGAGCCATGGGGCTAATATTCAGGCTATTCTAGCGAAGCAACTAGATGTTGCAACTAACAATTCTGAAGAACTTGATCGTTTAGCTGTAAACAAGCCTGATGCCTTTCAGGCATTAAAGATCATTTGGAAAAGCCCTCTCATTCCTA
>Ga0114959_10004718_pt1 | contig 10372 bp, 13 predicted proteins | sample C_130625_EF_Meta_FD_87317 | JGI IMG/M metagenome (GOLD analysis project Ga0114959, IMG submission 87317) | Freshwater microbial communities from Lake Croche, Canada to study carbon cycling - C_130625_EF_MetaG | ecosystem: Environmental > Aquatic > Freshwater > Lake | place: Lake Croche, Canada...
TTGAAGACAATCGTCCAGTGGATTTGGATTTTGTCTCCATCGTATTTGATAATCCAGCAGAATGGACCTTGCTAAAGATACAGGCATCCAGTTTTTGGTTGGTGGATCCACAGATTGTCCATCGCATTATCGTATTGTACAATGATCGCGAAGATGATTTGTCCGTTTTTGAAAAACAACAAATCCGGTCTTATTATCCGGAAAGTTTCCAAGAAAAGGTCGTGTTTTTGTCTTATGGTACGCTGAAATTGTCAAAGGATTATTTGAACAATGGATGGCAGTTGCAACAATTGTGCAAACTGTGGATGGCTAAATATTTGGATTGTAATTATTATTGTATGCTAGATACCAAGAATCATTTTATCAAACCCATTGGATATTCCGACTTTTTCAGCAAAGATGGAAAATGCAAAGTATTCACGAGTCCGGGTGCGGAGAAATATATGTCAGACTGTTTTGTAAAATGTCTGGAATGTTTTGAAATAACCGATCGATACACATCCAATATACACAATGTGTCAATGAGCACACCATTTTTGTTTGATCGTGAGATGGTCTTGGATATGATTCAGATGATAGAGGACAAATACGGGATTTCAATGCCGCAATTTTTTATGAAACGCAATGACATTACCGAATTTTATTTGTATGCGGCTTATTTGTTGTACAGGGAACCACAAAACGTTTCCTATTCACCCATTCTTCATACATCGATTCATCGCGATCCCAATGAAGAATGGTCGATACGATTTATTGAAGAAAAAATGTATTTACTGCCACAATTCAAAGTGTTTGGACTGCATCGCGATGCAATACCCCAAATGTCGAAGGAATATAGAGAAAATGTGTGGAAAATGTATCATCAGTTGTATTCGGATACAAAGGCATCCAATCAGCAGCGACCCATTTTGCAATTGATGGAAGGATTTATAAAAAGAAATTGCGTGTTTTAGAATCACCATCGTCGAATGAACCACCCACCGCGTTTCAAATGAGTGAGGAAAAATCTATTTATCCACGAATAAAGGTATAAAATAATCAAAATGTATTATACATACTTATGAAGTATGTATTATATCCAGAGCAATATAAAATTATTTACAATGTATCATTTTTATCACTTGCCTCCTCTATGTATGCAGTATATAATGGGTATTATTATTTAGCTATGTGTCCTGGTGGAGTTTTTCTAACATCTATAAATTATTGGAGACACCCTGATTATTCGTGGCGGCGCTACCTAGATATGACCTATGTTAAATTGGCTTTAATATATCAACTATACAAAGCGTGCGGGTCCCAATATATGGTGTATTATTATTCAATTATGTTAATTGCACTTAGCACGTACCCACTGGGAATTTATTACTATAACAAAAATATGTATTGGCACTCTACATATCTGCATTGTTCGTTACATATAATTTCGAATATTGCAAATATTGTTTTATATTCTGGAAAGATCGCATAAACACGCTTTTGTATTACAACCGTAAAATTATATTGTTCCATTTCCCATATTGTACAAATAATGTAGATAGGAATACATTGCTGGGAAAATGCTCGATTTTTCAGTATAACAAATATTGTGCCTACGACAATAGTCACGAACAATGTGTTTTATCTGCCTCAATGAACTGTGTGGAATGTTTGGAAATAAATGATGTTCAATCTGAATGTCCAATCCAAAACAAATAAATCTCGTAATGAAATCACCCGTTTTGTAATTTATACTACTTGTTACCTGATTGTATAAAAAGTCGTCTTTTCTTGTATCATTCGATATACATTCTTTTTGAATATGTGATAAATTTGCAATAAATGTATATCCGAATCCGATACAACCAAACATTAATAAAATTTTTAAAATACCAAACCTGTAAAATAAACAACCAATGACCAAACAAAAACGAAGATCGAAATTTTTCGGTACTTGAAAAATCGAATTGTTGTAGCCATTTAGCCAAAACAGAAGAAACATATAGAGCCATTGATATTTATGATGATTGAACAATGTGTGATTTTCCGAATGTCGTAAGATGTATTTGTTTTCTTCAAAATCTGGGTCATACCGTGTATTTGTAAAACTGTGGTGTAAATAATTGTGTGTCCATTTCCACTCATTGATTGACAAATAGGGTATATGCAAAGTATTGGATATCATTGAGTTATAGTTTTGATTTTTCAAACCACAATGATGGGTTGTTTCGTGAACAACCAAGGTTCCCCATCCAATGACCATAGATGATAATAAAACCATCCACCCATAAGACAAGCTGTTTGCGTTCCAACAACAATATCCCCACAAACTTACATACAAAGATAACATAAACACGTTGTATGCTATTTCCTTCTTCGACCAGTACACGGGAATTTTCTTTTCCTGAATCTCATCATAAACAAGCTGTTTTAGTTCACAGTAGTTTTCATATTTGTAATTTGCATCGTATTCTATTTTTATATCATCTGTAAAAGGGACCTCGTACTTTAGCAACATTGACATAATACTTTTGGGGTTTTTGTGATAAGTATAAACCATAGAAGTAATATTTGTGTCTGCTTTTAAATGATTGAACATCTCGACCCCTCCAGGATGGATTTTTACAAAGTCGGTTAAATCGTATATCTTGTCGTGTACCTTGTAGCGAAATCTGGGTTGTACTCGTAGTGACGCGACTTCGTTCATTTCTACATTACTTTGCGATAGTAATTATCGAATTATTACGATTTTGGATAGCATTATCCTTTTCGTGGATATAACAAGTGTTCCAGTGTGTAAAAGAGGGCAAAATTGATCAACAAATATATTTCGTAGTTCAGCATTTGTGAATGATGAACCATTGTAAGAATCGACAATATCCATTCTAGATGAAACATTGAAATCAATATAAAATGATTTGTTTTCACGCTATGATAGTACATAAATAATATAATGCTGACAAAGACGATTGTTACGAAAATGTAGTGAATCCACGTCGTAAAATCAAATATCAAAAGGCCTAAAATTCCAATACACAGTTGTAAGATGACATTTAACGAAAGAGTATCATTTCGGAAAATTTCATAGATAACTGCAAGAATACACATCAGCGACATTGTCCAAAATACATATTGGTTGCATTCTTCATCTTTCAATATGCTAGAAACAGAAGCATCTGTTTCTTTGAAATGAACGTATATTTTACAAATTGCATTACCATAGACAATAAACATCAAAAGTAAAACTACATTTTGTATGACTCTTTTTCCAAGAATCGAAGTTACGCCAACCATAAAGAAAAATGAGATAAACTTTTACAAAAAAATATTTGACTATTACATAGAAATGACCGCCGCGTTTCAAATGTTCTTGCAGATAATGATGTTTTACGGTCTCCTGTCTTACGTCATTGGACCCGCGTTTTTCTACTACTTTGTGGAAAAATCACTCGCTAGTGCTGGCAACGGATTCGTTGTCGGCAGTATTTTATCCATCGTTCTCTGGATCGGTTTTGGTTCAAAAATGGTAAAAAAATAATGGGTTCTCTACGTCTATAGTTTAGTCTCTATTCGTGGATAAATATATTTATCCACGAAAACGATATAGTCTATATCCAAAGTTTATTCAGAGATATCATCTGCCAACTCACCTTCTGATGTAGAACCAGAGGTCTTTTCGATTTTTACAAAGTCGCCCTCTTTGTCCGCCGTCGAAGAAATCTCGTCGTCTTCATCCTCCTCCTCCTCCTCCTCCTTATCCAGATCGAAAAATTCGTCCATTTTACGATGTTGTGAAATCCGACTCTTGTTCAAATGATAAACGAAATAGTCACATACGGGAAACACCAAACACGAATCGGGCTTATTGTATTTGTGCAACATTATGGAATACTCTTTTGCTATTTGCGAATGCATCAAAAGACCCATCGTCGTATAAAAATACAATACACATATATACTCAAGCACATTGAGACTCATCCAAAACGTTGGCAAATGCAAACACGCCAGATAACACGACAAATGAAACATATTTAGCTGAAGTGCGTCCAGTGGATACACAATGGTCGGAATCGATACATATTGTTTTGCTTTACTTTGCACATTGTAATACAAGTAGTACAACCCTTCGATCAAAAACGAATACGTAATTACATTTCCCACAAATTCAGCCAATGAATGCTCACGATATTCGATGAAATAGTGAGTACTCAATGCCATATAGATGGATCCAAAGTAAAGTGGAATGACATTGTCTCTGATTTTTTCTAGATCATTGACAATCGTTTGTGCATTGTAAAAAGGCGCATCATATATTTTGCAAATTGCATAGGCACTAGCGATCGCAGTAGAAAATATAGATACGACAAGCGTATTAGCATACAAAAGACTGAAAATGGACATTTTCAACAACAAGAGTTATTTGGCTATTGTTGACAAAAAAACTTTATATTGTTTTGCCATTCTACTAGACGAGTAAAAATCAAAAACTTTTTGTTTTGGATTTTTGGATTTTTTTCTTTTTCTTTTCTTTGGATTTTTGTTTTTTTTCTTTTCTTTTTCCTTTTCCTTTTCCTTTTCTCCTTTATAATGTACAAATGAGGAAGTCACCTAGTAGTATACATCCATACGTTTTTTCAAATTCAACAAAAAACTGTTCTCTGCAGGTGAACCTGCAATATAAGAAGGATCTATATTGCAAACAATCTTGCGCATACGATCATCGTCATAGTGATACGATCTAGAACGATTTTCCGTCGATTTGACGTTTTTCCCATTTTTCTCAGGAAATTGGATTTTTTGTATTTTACAGGATGGTGCCGCCTCCATTGTAATTATAAATATATCTGAGATAAAAATGCACCCCATCCTCACATTTTATATCGTTCCATAAATATAAAGTTGAAACTATATAAAGAAAAGGGGGGAACAAAAACAGGACACTTCAAAAAATAATATAACGACCACGCAATGGAAACCGTCGACGAAGAATGGTACCAATTCGTTCAACAATCCAATTCACACAATCATCCATCCAATACAAATCGTATAAAACCTCCACCGATGGATGTTTCCATCGAAACGACATCTGCCGTAGATATTCCTAAATGCCAAGACTTGAATATTTCGACCAAAACCAAGGTTCTCTTTCTGAATCAATCCTTGGATATTCACACTGTTTTTTGGAACATTCCTGTGATCGAATATTGGCGACCCAATAGTGGAATATTGAAGAAGCAAATGAAAATCGTCTCGAATACCAAGGAAGAATACGAAGCTTACCAAGAAAAAATCAAAGACATTCCCTTTTATGTTGAACACGTTATCAAGGAAATCGACAACCCAAATGCGCGTCGAATGAAATACAAGAACGAGCGCAAAATCACCATCGGTCTCTCGAAAAAAGACATTATGAATTGCCGCGGAAAAGTCAAAAATGCGTTTTACAACTGTTTTGCCATCATTCTGCGATACAATGACGAAGGAACCTTTCGCGAAATTCACGCTAAAATATTCAACACGGGGAAAATGGAAATTCCCGGAATTGTCAACAACCAAGTTCTTGTGAATATCAAGAGAATGATATTGGATGTTTTGCGTCCCCTGACAAGTACCTCTCTGGATTTTGTTGACAATGAAAGCAACGACAGTGTATTGATCAATTCCAATTTCAATTGCGGGTTTTTCATCAATCGCGAAAAATTGCACTCCATCTTACGTAGTGCCAAATATGGACTGGAAGCCGCATTTGATCCGTGCAGTTATCCGGGAGTGAAATGCAAGTTTTACTTTCACCACAACCACGGGTTTGACAAAGACAAGCAAAAGGGTTATATTTTGGAAGACGATCGTCGACAAAAGATGAGCGAATTGGGAGACAATGTACGATATACCGAAGTCTCATTTATGATTTTTCGAACGGGAAGTTGTCTCATTGTCGGCAACTGCTCCGAACCCATCTTGCATTTCATCTACCAATTTATCAAAGACATTTTGCACAATGAATATGATAAAATACACACGGCGACGGATAACATTGCCGTCAAACAAAAGAAGACCAAGATTCGTAAGAGAATGATTTCCGTGTCTAATCAGACAACAACCGAAACTACACAGGTTTGAATCATTTGTTCAACATAGGATTCGATGGAAGAGTCATAATCGGGCGGAGTCAATAAATCGATTCGCAAATTGTTTTGCCACTTCTTTTTGTTGGTTCGCGATGTAAATTTCTGAAACAATTCATTTAGCAACGTATAATGTTTCTTATCCGAATCTACGTTGCATTTATCGTAAATGTGTTCAAACAATGGGATCATATTGGTAGACAAATAACAGAAATGTAGTAAATAGGGTTGTAAAAATACATTGGCTAAATAGAGACGCTGTGTCATTTGAATTTCCTTGTTTTTCCATCCCAAAACAAAATCGGCATATTCTTTCATTGATTGGAATGGAATCGATTCTTGGACTACAGAAGAAGACAAACGAGGTAAATCATTCAATATTTTACTACAAACAAAAACGGTAGGATTCGAAAGGTATTCTTTGTACGCGCAAATTTGATAAACGAATTCCAAATACAACAACCGCGCGTGGGCCATTTTATGATGACACTGTTTTAGGTCCCGTGTTGTAATGTAGGTAATGGACAGAATGTGAATCAAAATCAGCCATCCATTGTAAATATGTTGATACTGATCCTTTATTTGAGTTTCAGACAATTGACCACATACGTGTTTCAAATATTCCTGAACGTGCAATGTATATAATTCAATAAATGACCGAATATCCATTTACTGTATAAACATATATTTAGCCATTTTTCACAACCAATTATTTATTTTTCAAAATAGTATTTAAAGCAACCAAACTACATAATAATATTTGTTGAGAATGAGCAAAGAAAATGCGCAACCCAAAACCGCCGAAACATCTACCGAATTTCGTTTTCCGGACAATGAGACGATGAAACACGCATACAAGTTTGGCATTGTCGATGACAAGCCCATTATGTTGGATTATTGGACGGCCTCCATTAACAAGGTCGCTATGATTGGTGTCCGATCAAACGATGAGAAGATACTCGTCAAGAGCAAGGAGGAGTACACCAGCCCCATTGCCAAAATTTACAAGGTAAAGACGGAGTATATTATCGTAACTGAAAACTCTATTTACATTGTGGACAATTCGATTCCCACGCGCCAGATTTCGTAATATCGAAACATCGATGTTACCCAAAAAACGACGAAAAAAATGATCTGCAAACAAATCATTTTTTTGTTACCAATCTATTCAGTTTACGTGCGCAAATACTCTTTTGCAATATTCAACTCCAACATTACCCCCTCCAAAATTCCGCTCAAAGAACCGTTCCTTTGTAAAAGACGTTCCATCTCGGAGTTCACCAACTGTTGAGTCACTTGACTCTGGGCGTCAAAAGATTCCCCCCTTTTCATATTGTCCAAATCGCACTGCAGACTCAATCCCCATTTTGTCATTCCCAACAATCTCGCATTCTTCTGTTTCTTCACTTCATCCGAGTCAAACGACTCTTCGTTTTTGACCGTTTCCTCTTTGATCTTGGCAAATGTTTTGGCGATGCACAGTTCCAAGATTTTTTCGTTGAACCTCTCCTGTATTTCCTCGACAAAGATATCTCCATCGCGTTGTTGTTCCATTTCTATGATGATGATGGTTTGTCTATTCGGTACAATCCAACAAATTTGCTGTTTCAATTTTGTTCGATTGGACCGAATAGACAAAGTAGTTTAACAATTCCGCAATATTTGTGTCGGTGCTATGGACAATTTTGTCAATCATATCCATAAACCGGCCATTGATACGTTCAGGAAAATGCCGAATAATGTGATTGAAATAGGAATACAAAATGTATTTTTTGTCAATATTGTACTGTGAACTAATGGAATAAATAAAGTGAATGATATCTTGGTGTGTATGACCATAATGCATCATTTTATCGAGTTTATTAAGCAAAACGGAATTCATTATCATAATATTCTTGTTCCAATCATTCAATGAAAGATTCTGATTTAGCTGCAAAAAATTAATCATACTCCGAATGTCCGAATTGTACATCTCCTGAATGTTCTCAATGGCCTCATCCGAAATGACAATGTTTTCCTTTTCTGTAATGTTGCGAATAAACTGGAAAATATCCTTTTTCGGCAATTGATTGAAACGGACCCAAATGAAATCGTTTTTCAACGATTCGTCGATTTTGCTAATGTAATTGCAAATCAAACAGAACCGGACATTCGTGGTCGTGGTTTGCAGCAAATATTTGAGTGCTTGTTGCGCGTTTTTGGTCATATAATCGACCTCGTCCAAGATGACAAATTTCAACCCGCTCTCAAACAAATTCATTGTTTTGACAAACGACTGAATCTGGTTGCGAATAATATCAATTCCGCGTTCATCCGAGGCATTCAAATGAATGACATTGCTCCGATTCGGACGACTGTATCGTGTTTGGTATTCCTGAATCAAATTGATAATAGTGGTTGTTTTGCCAGTTCCTGGATGACCATAAAACAACAAATGGGGGAAATAGTTTTTTTCCAAGATTTGTGTGAACAAATGATGGTTGACACTGTCCATCACAATATCGTCGAATTGTGTGGGTCGATACTTTTCGATCCAAGGAATCGTCGCATTGGCCGCATTTTCACAGGGTTCCGCCATCTTCTACGATACAGTATGCATTCTGTTATATATTGTTTTGCTTATAATTTTGTTTAGATATATAAACCAATGAAATTGTTGAAAAATGCTCGAATGATGAAACGTTTGACTGGACTAATGATATTATTATTGTTGGTCCTTGGAATTGTCAATTATTTACAAAGAGCAACTATATTAGATGGGTTTTATAATCAACCAACACCATTGTCGCCAAAAATAGATAAAATTTATTACATCAATATGGATCGTCGTCCCGATAGAAACAAACACGTGTTGAATGAATTTGAAAAACACAATATTGATATGACAAAGGTTTCTAGATTCAAAGGAATCGATGGTCTTGTTTATACATTTAGTGATGAAGAAAGAAATATGTTCAAAAACGCCAACTTTTTAAACACTGAACCAGAACCCAAAATTATGGGGAATCAATTGAGCCATTTCAATATTTTGAAGAAAATGATTGATCAAAATTACCAAAACATTATTATTTTTCAAGATGATTCCGTATTGATTAATGACTTTGTAAAAGAAATAAACAATGTAGTTGAAAACTTGCCCGAAGATGCGGAAATTGTTAATTTCGGATTTCATAAAGAAGCGTTTTTTTCCAAATTTGTAGGTATCGATTTGAATGATGTTCGCGAAACGAAAAATCGATGTAAACGTAAAATAAATGATTATATATGTGAAATTGAAGATGATAATAATCCGTGTTCGTTGGCCTACATCGTAACATTGAAGGGTGCAAAAAATATAGTGAAACATTTCAATGAAACGGGATTTTTGCAAGAAACGGATCATAATTATAATCATTATTTGATAAGTAAAAATATTAATTATGCTAGCAGTAAAATATTGTGTACCGGAAACCCCCAGTTTGGATCGGACATTTTCAAATAAAGTTGAACCAAATGAAAATAATACAGCAGCAAAAAACAGTCAACGAGATAAGTAATGGAATCGTCAACCGCCACTTCGACCGCAAACAATCAGTTTGGCTACCTTGAACTATGGATGGGTCCGATGTTTTCAGGAAAAACCACCCAACTCATCCAGACCTACAAAAAATACACCTATATTGGAAAACAAATCGTCGTCGTCAATTATCAAGGAGATCAGAGATACCACGATACCCTTTTGTCCACCCACGACAAGATTATGATCCCGTGTGTTCAAACATCATCCCTCTCAAAAATTGAAGATGTGTTGCATTCCGCCGACGTCATCTTTATCAATGAAGGCCAGTTCTTCGACGATTTGTTCGAACAAGTCATTGATCTGGTCGACCAAAAAAACAAAACCGTTTATATTAGTGCATTGGATGGAGATTTCCAGAGACACCGGTTCGGACGCGTCTTGGATTTGATCCCCTATTGCGACAAAGTCACCAAATTAAATGCATTGTGTGCCAAATGTCGCGACGGTACTCCGGCCATCTTTTCACACCGAAAAACCACCGATAAAACCCAAATCGTCATTGGATCGGATATCTATGAGCCCTTGTGCAGAAAATGCTACCATTTGTCACAATAATGACGATCCACATTGTAGAAAGAAAAATTGATTTGCCATTTTCGATATACAATCATTATATTCAATAATAAATATCAAAATGTCAGATTCGATCGATAAACAGATGATTATCAACCGGCTTTCTCTTCCAGAAGACGTTCTTGGAGAGATAAAA
>Ga0114959_10004721_pt1 | contig 10369 bp, 6 predicted proteins | sample C_130625_EF_Meta_FD_87317 | JGI IMG/M metagenome (GOLD analysis project Ga0114959, IMG submission 87317) | Freshwater microbial communities from Lake Croche, Canada to study carbon cycling - C_130625_EF_MetaG | ecosystem: Environmental > Aquatic > Freshwater > Lake | place: Lake Croche, Canada...
CCAATACTGTAGCTAAAATGCGTGAAGATGGTTTTGGAAATAATGCTGTGTTTGGCTTTTTTGTTGCAGAAGTTGATGCTAGAATTGTTGGTATCTCTCTTTACTATACCCGCTATAGCACCTGGAAAGGCAAGTGTTTGTATCTAGAAGATATTATTGTTACAAAAAGTTTCCGTGGAAATGGAATTGGAAATTTATTGTTTGAAAAAACAAAAAAATATGGAGCAGAAAATAACTTTGTAAGTATTAATTGGCAAGTATTAGACTGGAATGAACCTGCCATAAATTTCTACAAAAAGTATGATGCTGAATTCCATACCGACTGGATTAACTGCCGAATTATGATATAAAATTGTAATTAATATTTCTTGAATTTGATGATGGGTTTCTCGAAATATTTATAGCTATAATGTGCTAACATTAATGTGAAGCTGAACACCATTATTGGTATTAAAAGGAAAACATTTAACCCGGAACTTGTAAGTTGATAGTGGTCGGCAATTTTAAAAGCAATAGTCAATACTATTCCATGATAGCAATATAAACCAAACGAAAGCTGGCCAAAATAACTCATCCATTTATGCTTTTCTAAATCAAAGGTTGGTGATTTGGAGTATGTAAAATCGGCAATAACAAAAGCGAAAAGTATCGCGAATACCAAACGTTCAATCACCACAAAAAAATCATTGACAAATATGCTGTTGTAAAAAAATAAAAGGATTGCGAAAACTAAATAAACAGCAAGCTTTTTAATTCTCGAAACACTCAACATAAAGTCTAAACTTTTGTGTTTGTTAATCATCAAATAACAAAGCAAACAACCAACTCCAAAGTTTCCCAAAGAACTGAAGGTGTGAAAGACCAATTGATTATTGTTTTCTAAATGCGTTGCCCTATAAACAATTGATACTACGATAATAAATGCAGCCAACCAATGCGCGTATCTTTTCAAATATTTTAGAATCAATGCCCAGCCCACATAAAATTGTTCCTCAATAGAAACCGACCAAAAGAAAGTAAGAAAGAATAAGAAGTTAAATCCATGTTCCATCATATAAAAATTTAGAATAAATAACCCGAAGTTGTAGAATGAAGGTAAGGCTTGCATCTGATATCCAAAAACAATTTTGGATAGGTAATACAAACCAAACCCAAGTAGCACAACAAAAAAATAAAGAGGAAATATTCTAAGGCACCTTCTTACATAAAAGTTGATTGCCTTAAACTGATTGGTTTGATTGTATTCTTCATAAACTATCCAACTAATCAGAAAGCTAGAAAGTACAAAAAAGTAATCCAATGCCAGTAATCCTAATTTGAGATGGTTTTGTACAAAGATGTAAAGGCTTGTACCTTTTATTCCGATATCAGATGTATAAAAACAATGAGTAAAAAACACAGGCAAAAAAGCCAAAAAACGCGTAGCATTTAGGTGTTTAAAATAACGTTTATCGAAATGCTTATTCAAGTTGTAATATTATATTTTCAAAAAACACAATAAGTTTACTTATTTTGTGTTATTAGTTTTTCAAAACTAAATTTAAAATCGATATGAAGTTTTTAAGAGTTTTTATTTTATTCATTTTACCTTTTGCATCATATTCTCAAATACGTAAGTACAGCAATGAATTTCTTAATATTGGAGTAGGTGCGCAATACTTGGGTATGGGTAATACTGCTGTTGCAACTGTTTCAAATGTAAGTGCTGGTTATTGGAATCCTGCTGGCTTAGCTCCAACAAATTACAAAACCAATGTCGAGGCTATCTTAATGCACAGCGAATACTTTGCAGGCCTTTCAAAATATGACTATGCAGCCATAAGCAAAAATATTGATTCCAATAGTACATTCGCTGTAAGTGCAATCAGGCTTGCAATTGACGATATACCTAATACATTAGAATTAATTGATGCAAATGGACAGATTGATTACAATCGGGTAACACGTTTTTCGGCTGCCGACTACGGCTTTATGTTTTCCTATGGCCGTAAACTAAAAGTTCCAGGACTATCAATAGGAACAACAGCAAAAGTCATTCACAGAAAGGTGGGTAGTTTTGCAAAGGCAAACGGATTCGGTTTAGATTTCGGAATGCAATACAAAAAAAATGGATGGCAATTTGGCTTAATGGCTAAGGATATTACTACTACATTTAATGCTTGGAATTTTACATTAAGTGAAAAAGAGAAATTGGTTTTCTCACAAACTGAAAATATTATTCCTAAAAATTCTGTTGAGCTTACTGAGCCAAAGGTAATTTTAGGTGCAGCAAAAAAAATCACGATTAAAAAGTTGACAATTTTAACCGAGATTAATTTAGAGAATACTTTTTTTGGTCAGAAAAATACAGTAATCAGTTCAAAGAATTGGAACTTAGACCCGCGACTTGGATTGCAAGTTGGATATGCCGAAACAGTTTGGTTACGCGGTGGTTTGGGCAACGTTACTCAAATAGTTGAAAGCGGGTATATAAAAAGAAAAATTATTCAACCTAATATTGGCGTTGGATTCAGAATTCCATTACAAGAAAAAGGTAATGTATATGTTGATTATGCCCTTGCTAATGTTGGTCAACAAGTTGGTTTGTTATCGCATTTATTTTCATTACGTGCCGATATATTTAGAAATTAATGTTTGATGAAAAATCTGTCAAAAATCTTAGGCGTTATTCTCTTTGTTAATTGTGGTTTCGCATTTTCACAACAAACAAATACTTGGATAAATTACAATCAGAAATACTATAAATTTGATGTTAGAGTGGATGGTTTTTACAGAATTACTCCTACAACATTATCAAACGCGGGAGTCGATTTGAACAGCATACATCCTAATAATTTCCAAATATTTGTAAGAGGCAAGGAAATTCCAATACATATCGAAAATGAAAATGATATCGACGGAGTTTTCAATAACAATGATTTTATAGAGTTCTATGGACAGCGTAATGATGGTTGGGCGGATAGTTTAGTTTATGATGACCCGAATAATTTAACTACGCCTGTATACAGTTTATTTAACGATACAATAAGTTATTTTCTTACTTGGAACAATCAAACAAATAACAAGCGTTTTGCAACGGTTAACGATACAAGTTTTAGTTCATACAATTCATTCCCTTATTTTTTAAAACAAATGCTTCTTGGCGGTGCAGGTCAATATAGCTATGGCATTGCAAACTCTTATGGTACTTATGACCCTGAATATTCAAAAATTGAAGGTTATTGCGGTGGTACATTTAGTCCAACTGCACCTTGTACTTTTCAATACCCTACAAAAAATATTTATACACAAGGTCCTGAATGTATTTACAGATGTAGTTTTGGTTCAATTTCTGATGACCCTAATGCTTCAATCGATAATCGAATTAGTACCTATTCAGTTATCGGTGCAACAAATAATATAATTGGCGACACCGCTTGGAATGGTTATAATTTAACTAAGTTTGAATACCATTTTTCACCAACCTTTCTTCAATCACCAACGACTCAGATTGCCAATAAAATAATTAATCTAAGTACTACCAACAATAAAAAAGTTTTACTCAATAACTTAGATTTAATTTATCCTCACACATTAGACTTGGAGGGCTTATCATCATTCAAATTAATTTTTCCGAATGATAGCACACAGCAAAAATCATTATACACTTTTACTAATTTTTCTGCCACTACACCTGTTTGGTTTTATGATTTTACAAACAAGGTTAGAACGCCTGCTGCGCTTAATGGAGGTAGCTATAAAATTTTGTCTCAAAATTTCGGAAATTCAAAAAGCTGCTATATTGTTTCAGAAGCAAATATAATGAATGTAAGTGCAGTTAAACCAGTTACATCAACAGGAATATTTACTAACTTTAGTCAAAATCATGATGCAAATTATTTAATAATTACGCACAGAAAATTACTCACAAACGTATTTTCTTACGCCAATTACCGCAATACCACGGGCTATGTTACTCTAGTTGCAGATATTGATGAGTTATATGACCAATTTGCATTTGGAATAAAAAAGAATCCATTAGCTATTAGAAAGTTTGTAGAATTTGCGGCAACAAATTTTGATTCAGTACCAAAACATTTGTTTTTAATTGGTAAAGGAATTTTATCAAGCATGTCCAAAATAGATACGGCAAACTATCGCCGAAACATGATACCAACATGGGGTTATAATGGAAGCGACAATTTACTAACTGCAAAAATTCAAGGTTCAAACGGATACGCTCCAAAAGTTTCGGTAGGACGTTTAGCTGCTTCTACACCTCAGCAAGTTGATGATTATCTTCAAAAAGTGCAACAGTATGAAAATGCGCCAAAAGCAATGTGGATGAAAAACGTTTTGCACTTTGCTGGAGGAACAAGTCTTGGCGAACAAAATCAGTTTTTATATTTTTTAGATGAGTACAAGAAGATTTATAAAGATACATTATACGGAGGAAACGTAACCACTTTCAAAAAAACATCAGTAGACCCAATACAAATAACACAAGCCGATTCTATTCGCAAGTTAATTGAGAATGGGGTTTCTTTTATGAACTTTTTTGGTCATGCAGCAGGTAGCAGTTTTGATGTTAGTCCCGAGCCACCAAGTGCATACAACAACCAAGGCAAGTATCCAATTGTAATGGCCAACTCATGTAATGTCGGAGATTTACACCAGCCACCTACGGCCACCTATCAGTTTATTAGCGAAGAATATGTTTTTGCACAACAAAGAGGTGCTATAGCATTTTTAGCGCAATCAAGTTTAGGTTTGGCAAGCCCAAATGGTATTTTTACTAAAGAGTTGGTTAAAAATGTTGGGCAAAAAATGTATGGAAAAACCTTTGGAGAATGTATAAAGGAGGCCATCAATAACGTGCAACAACCTAATGATGATTTATTAAAGGAAACTTGCCTTACCATGACTTTGCATGGCGACCCTGCCATCAAACCAAATTATTTTGAGAATCCTGATTATTCAATTACTCAAAGTTCGGTTTCTATTGAGCCTGCTGCAGTTTCTACAGAACAAGATTCTTTCAAAGTAAATTTGATAATAAAAAATGAAGGTGCCGCAATCAACAAAAATATTATTGTTCAATTTAGAAGATACTTGCCTGACAGTGCCAATTTTCACACTTACATTAAAACTATTTTGGCGCCGAAATATATCGATACCATAAGCGTTAAAATTCCTGTAAACGAAGCATTTGGTGGAGGTAGTAATAAGATTGAAATTTTTGTTGATGCACTAAATGTTGTTCAGGAATTATCTGAAAATAATAACGAAATAGTATTCAACTTTGATATTATTTCTAAAGATATTATTCCAATTTATCCGTATGATTTTTCAGTAGTACCTAAAAATAAAATCAGTTTAAAGGCCTCTACACTCGATGCATTTGCACCATCAAGAACATATAGATTCCAAATTGACACTACGGATTCATATAGCAGTGCTTTTAAAAAAGACACAATAATTACCAAAGGCGGAGGGCTTGTAAATTGGGATTTATCTTTTGGATTGTCAGATAGCACAGTTTATTTTTGGAGAGTTAGTCCCGATTCAACTGCAACAATAAATTTTAAATGGAGAGAAAATTCATTTCAGTATATCAACTCAAAAATAGGTTGGGGACAAGCAAATTTTTCTCAATTCAAAAGCAATCAATATAATTTAGTGAAATATAATAAACCTAATAGGAGTTTCGATTTTGGACTACTTACTAAATCAATAATTGGTAGAACTTTTACTGCGCCAGACGGACAAAATCCTCCGGCCAATGATTTGTTTGCAACTGAATACAGAATTGGAACAGAGCTTGCCGAAAGTGCTGGAAATAGCTACTCACCTGCATTACACGTTGCTGTAATTGATTCGGCAACCTTAAAACCTTGGCAAATTAGGTACGTTTTAAACGGTGTTGTTCAAAATCCAAATCACAATTTTGGAAACAACAATAACAATCAGTCAGCTCAAAATCACTTGAACTATTTTATTTTTAATCCGGGAAACGCAGCACAAATGCAGGGTTTAAAGCGTATGCTTCAAGATTCTGTTCCTGTTGGAAATTATATTTTGGTTTATACTTGGATTAGAGGAAATTTTCAGTCGTGGGCCGATACATCTTTGAGAACAATGTTTGAAAACTTTGGTTCTGATAGTGTTCGCTATTTACCAAACAACCGAGGTTGGATTTTCTTTTGTAAGAAAGGCTATCCTTCTACAGCAAAAGAGATAAACAATTCTAGCCCTGCCCGTTTTGAACTTACCCTCACCGCTGATATGATTACCAGTATAAGGTATGGAAATGTAACATCTCAATTGATTGGTCCTGCAATGCGCTGGGACACGCTTTTTTGGAAAGCACAATCACTTGAAATTCCTTCTCAAGATAGTACTCGCATTAATTTGTATGGAATAAAAAATTCTGGCCAAATAGATACGCTTTACCTTGACACGTTAGCCCAAAATCAGTTTGCATTAAATCAAATAGATGCTAATATTTATCCTTATTTAAAGTTAGATTTTTATAATCGAGATGATATCAACCAAACATCATCACAACTAAAACGTTGGCATATTTTGTATGAACCTGTTCCTGAATGTGCGCTTAATCCAAACGCTGGATTTGTATTGAGTAAAAAAGAAGTGCAACAAGGTGAGGAGTTATTTATGAAAATGCCCATTGTTAATGCTTCAGATGCTAACATGGATAGTTTACTCGTAAATTATTGGCTTCAAAAACCAGATCATTCTATAGTTCCAATTAGCTTTCCAAGACAAGATTCATTGCTTGTTGCGGAAACACAAATACCTACCCTAAATATTGAAACAAGAAATTTATTGGGTACCTACAAGTTATTTATTGAAGCAAATCCTTTGGTAGCTAACACAAACAAATATGACCAGCTTGAGCAGTACCATTTTAATAACAAAGCATCTGTCAGTTTTAACGTTACTGCTGATAAAATAAACCCACTACTTGATGTTACTTTTGATGGCAATCATATTATGGATGGTGATATAATTTCACCCAAACCAGTCATCAACATTCAACTAAAAGATGAAAACAAATACTTGGTATTGAACGATACTTCTAGTTTTAGAATTTTCATTACTGAACCAGGTACAACTTTGCCAAAAAGAATTTATTTTGTTGAGAATGGCGTAGAGCAATTAAAGTTTGTGAAGGCTACATTGCCTGAAAATAAAGCTAGAATTGAATATGCAGCCAATTTTAAAATAGATGGTACTTACAAATTAACTGTTCAAGCAAGTGATTTAAGTAATAACCGAAGCGGCAACAATGATTACAGCATCAACTTCGAGGTAATCAATAAGTCATCCATTACCAATGTGATGAACTATCCAAATCCATTTACAAGTTCAACAAAATTTATTTTTACGTTAACAGGAAGTGTAATGCCAAGTTGGTTTAAAATCGAGATTTTCACCGTGTCGGGCAAGGTGGTTAGAGAAATTACCCAACAGGAATTAGGGCAAATAAAAATTGGAAAAAATATTACTGAATACGCTTGGGATGGCACCGACCAGTATGGTGATGCACTGGGTAATGGGGTGTATTTTTATAAAGTTTTTACTGAAATTAACAATGAAAAAATTGAGCATAGAGAGAGTGGCGCCGATGCCTTTTTCAAACATGAATTTGGTAAGATGTATTTGATGCGATAAAAAATTTTGTTCTCATTGCAATAAAGTTGAAAATAACACGTTAGTAGTTTATGAATAAAAAAAATATTTCATTTTCAATAATTGGATTTCTAGTTTTTGCAATAAATACATTTGCACAAAATGGAGCATATCAAACATTCAAATTTTTGAGTGTAAATCCTTCAGCTAAAATTGCTGCTATTGGCGGCACTCAAGTTTCACAGCTCGATAATGATGCAAGTATCATTTTACAAAATCCTGCATTGCTTAACCACACCATGCACAATCAATTGAGTACTAGCTATGTAAATTATTTAAGCGATGCCAGTTTTGGATTGATCAATTATGCACAGCAAAAAAAGTTTGGTACTGTGGCAGCATCTGTACTTTATTTTAATGGAGGTAACTTCACCCAAACAGACGAAACTTCAACTATTACTGGGAAATTCAAAGTAAATGAAGCTGCTTTTGTTTTGAGTTATGCAAATAAAATTGACAGCGTTTTAAGTATTGGAATAAGTACAAAATACATTTTTTCGGCCTTAGAGAGTTATCGTTCTCAAGGGTTAGCATTTGATTTTGGAGGTACCTACATTCATCCAAAACAAGGATTTTCAGCTGGATTAGTTGTGAAAAACTTAGGGTTTCAAACCAAAAAATATACTACCGAAAGTGCAAATTTACCTTTAGATATTCAAGCTGGAATAGCTTATAAATTGGAGCATGTGCCGTTTAGGGTTTCTTTAACAGCAATTCAACTTAACAGACCAAAACTAGTTTATGTAGATACCATAAATGGACAAACTATTGACCCAATTACTAATAGTCCTGTTGTTCCCAAAAAACAAATAGGTGCTAACATTTCAAACCATTTTGTAATTGGTGGAGAATTAGTGCTATCAAAGGCATTTCAGATAAGATTGGGTTATAACTTTAAACGCAGATATGAGTTAAAGGTAGATGATGCCCCAGGAATAACTGGCTTTAGTTTTGGATTTGGTCTTAAGCTAAGTAAATGGCAATTAAATTATGGCTTTTCACGCTACCATGCTTATGGAAATTCAAATCACATCACATTAAACTTTAATATTGATAATTTTGCCAAAAAGAAAGTGTAATTATCAATGGAAATCGTAAATAAAGTTGCTCAAAGCAAACTCATAACAATTGACTTAGAAGAGTGGTATCCTAGTGAAAATAGAATAACCATTGATTTGAAAGATATTCTTTTTCAGGGTTTGATTTTAAGAGAAAAGGACTTGAGAGAATATGTGGCAAGCACAAACTTTGAATTTTGTAAAGACAGCCTTGTAAATATCATTTGCAGTGCCGATGCCGTAGTACCTACATGGGCCTACATGCTTTTATCTTTGCATATTCAGCCATTTGCAAAAAGAATATTTTTCGGGACAACCGAACAATTTGATACTTTGATGTTTGAAGAAATAATCGCAAAATTAGATGTATCAAACTATCACGACGGAAAAATAATTATTAAAGGTTGCGGCAAATTACCTATACCTACATCAGCTTATGTAGCACTTACCAACAAACTATTGCCTCTAGCCAAAAGTATTATGTATGGTGAACCTTGCAGTACAGTGCCTTTATACAAGAAAAAATAAACTTTTGAAATAGCCCAAACAAAAAAGCCGTAACAAATAAATGTTACGGCTCTTGTGAGTTTTTATATGGAGTTTAATTAGTCTTCTTTACGTTTAAGTTTTTCAACATAAACAGCTTTTATCATTTGCTCACGCAAAACAACTGATGGTTTTGTGAACTTAGTACGCTCACGAAGTTGCTTTAGTAAGCCAGTTTTTTCAATTTTCTTTTTGATTTTTTTTAGCGCATTTTCAATTGATTCGCCATCTTTAACAGGTACAATTATCATTTTGTTATTAAAATTATTTTGTTTTAACCGGTAGCATTACCAACGACAGACACAAGAAAAAATTAAACTCTTATTTTGAACTGTTCCATTATTCGTTAACTTTGTGCGGACAAAAAAATGGAACGACACAGACAAATCATATATTTCAAGGACTACTTCCTCGACTTTTTCGAACAACAGACCGAAAAAGTGAAAGAAAAAATTGATCATGTTTTGTTTGTCGTGACAGTTGCAGACAGAATACCTCAGAAATTTTTTCAGCACTTAGAAGGGACGAACGGACTTTACTAGATTAGAGTAGAATTTCAAGGGAATATTTACCGTATCTTCTGCTGTTTTGACGAGGGACAAGTAGTTGTTTTATTTAACGGATTTCAGAAAAAATCTCAAAAGACACCTTCTGGAGAAATTGACAAGGCGGTAAAAATTATGAACGAATATTTTGATGAAAAATTAATACAGAAACAAAATGAACTTGCAAAGCAAATCACGAATACCAATAAAAAAACAAAAAATCATGAGTAAAGTAAAAATTCAAAAAAGTAAAACCATTACAACTTTTGACGAACATCTCGACAATCGTTATGGACAAGTTGGAACTGCTAAGCGGACTGACTTTGAAATAAAAGCAAAAGCATTTGCAATTGGAGAGGTTATTAAAGAAGAAAGACGACTTGCCTCTATGACACAAGAGCAATTAGCAGAAAAGACAGGAACTAAAAAAAGTTTTATTTCAAGAATTGAAAATGGACACAGCGACATCCAACTTTCGACACTTTACAAGTTGTTGGAATATGGACTTGGACGCAAAATCACTCTGAC
>Ga0114959_10004722_pt1 | contig 10367 bp, 10 predicted proteins | sample C_130625_EF_Meta_FD_87317 | JGI IMG/M metagenome (GOLD analysis project Ga0114959, IMG submission 87317) | Freshwater microbial communities from Lake Croche, Canada to study carbon cycling - C_130625_EF_MetaG | ecosystem: Environmental > Aquatic > Freshwater > Lake | place: Lake Croche, Canada...
AGGAAGCGAAAGTGACAACACCAGTGAGAAATCTCAACAAGAGCCCAAAAACGAACACAAGAACAACATGATATATATTATCGACGACAGTTTTCAACTAACGGCAATCGATCCATCCATCAACGACATTTATCTCGCCCCCGATGAGTTTAGGGTGGAGCCAATTTCCCATTCATTCGTCCAATAATTCATTCATTTAAAAAAAAGTAATTTAGAAAAAACCTTATCCTGTTTATTTAAAGTTTTCTAGACCCAAATTGTGTGGCGACCCTTTTATCTTCTTGATTTTGACTTCTTCCTCTCAAAAATTATGCAATCTCTTCACGATCCAGAGTCTGACAACGTCCTCACCATTAAGACAGTTCAAATCAGTCCTTTTCGCACCCTCATGACAGCGTTAAAAGACATACTTGTCGAGACCAACATTACTTTTCAAAAAGACGGCATCCGTATAATCAATATGGACAAATCACATACCGTTTTGGTGCATCTCTTTTTGGCGGCGCAAAATTTTGAGATGTACGAATGCAAAAAAGATAAAATTTTAATCGGTGTAAATATGTTTCATTTGTTCAAACTCATCAACTCTATCGACAACGATGATACGCTGACGATCTACATTGAAAAGGGGGATTACGAAGAGGGCATCGTTTCTCATCTTGTTCTCAAGTTCGAAAACGGTGAGATCAAACAGTGCAAGACACAAAAGTTGCGGTTGATTGAACCTGAAAGTGACGAACTAGATTATCCCGATGTAAAATTTTCATCCGTCATCAACTTACCGTCCACAGATTTCCAAAAAATTATACGAGATATGTCCTGCATTTCCGAAAAACTGGAAATTAAATCTGTTGGCAACGAATTAATTTTTAAGTGCTCTGGTCAATTCGCTTCTGCCGAGATTCGGCGAGCCGAGTCTGATGGTAGCATGGAGTTTATACTCAAGCAAGAATCGTCAAAAGTCATCCAGGGTGAATTTTCTCTGAAAAATTTATCGTATTTTATCAAATGCACAAACTTGTGCTCTCAAATAGAGCTCTATTTAGAAAACGATTTGCCTCTGGTCGTCAAATACAATGTCGCCAGTTTGGGAGAAATTAAATTGTGCTTATGTGCATTACCGAGCTGCTAAAAACAAAACAAAACATTTCTTCCTTCCTTTCTTCCTTCCTTCCTTTTTTTCTTCCTTCCTTCCTTTTATTTTTTAAAATCAGTTTTGGTGACGTGTTCAACAAAGAGACAACCATGTTTTTCAAGACCATCAATGTTGTGTTCAATCAAACTAGCGTTTTGGAAGGTAGGGTCTTCCATCCAGATCTTTACGATGCATGTCCCGCGCTTGGGAGATAAAGTAATTCCCGTAATTTTCTTGAGAAAATCCTCATTTTGACTAATAAATCCCCCTGTGACCGCATAGGTCAATTGGCACCAGACATGATGAGCATTCTCGTTCTTTACTTTGAAGGAAAACGATCCTCCACGACAATTGCGGGGATCTTCCCACATTGGTTTTACTCCTTTTTTCATCAAAAACAGCATAGAATTCTTGATGAAAAAATCTTTCAATTCGGAAGTCAATGCAAGTGTTTGCTCTACTGTGTCGATCTCCATGATGACGTGATAGCTGTCGATTTTCCAGTTATTGTCCTGTGGAGTGTGATGCCATAAAGTCCATTCATCGGCAAGCGGATGGAGTTCAATGTCGACATCATCAATAAAGTTCGACATGAGAGAGATAGAAGAATGGAATGGACTTTTGAAAAACCGCAATTTAAAAAAATGAATTGTAATTGTATGGAACTTGTGGACGAGTTTGGATTCCTTATCGTATCAAACAAAAAATGAAAGATTGTTTAAATTTATTTTTTTTTTAACGGGAGTGAGAGTGGGAATGTGGCAGGATGTCGACATTTAACTCCTTCTTGTTTTGGTAGAAGCAGCCACAGCACTGCTTTTTCTTCGCATAGGGGTAAAGGGTTTCCCCTTGACAGGACGATAACCCAACTTGAAAAGAACCTTTCGCTTTTTCGCCGTCGTCGATCGAAGCTTCGACACAATACGTCCTCTAGCATTCATTTTGAAATTGTTTTTGGTCAATCCCGCTTTGGTTTTGTAGGCAGTGCCATGCCAGACTTGGGCGCGAGTCCCCATCAAATGGGGAAAAGCGCGTCCATTTACATGGTATTTGCCGTCGCTTTCACTGCGTACCACTTTGCGTGTCATATTTTTATTGATTTGTGGAAATGAAGAGAAAATAAGATCTTAAAAATGGTGGAAAAGAAAAAATCTGAGAAAGTTTTTGGAAATCTGAATCTAAATGGGGAAGGAGAAAAGAATTTGATTTATACAAAAGTATTTTTGTAGGCTTGTGGCAATCCGCCGCTTTGGCCCTCGGATTTTCCAAACAATTGGATTTGGGTGGGATTGCCGATTGCTGCTGGAAAACTAACGCGGCCACCATGATAATGCTGAATTGCCTCACGGAAACGCTGAACTTGAGTTTGGCGACCGTCTATGTAGGCTTGGCGCCAACGGAGATGAGCCGCTTTGTTCGGTGGATTGCACGCTAAAGGACATTGGGGGAGCCCATTTTGGAGAATGTCCCCTGGAGTAAAATGGCGCCGAATACGGTTCGAGTGAGGAGGCAAGTAGATGGAATGCGGTGTACGCGATTGATAACGAGGGTAAGAATGGGACATGGATAAACAAGAATGAGAGATTCGAAAGGGAATTTGGAAGAGAAAAAGAAAAGGAAAAGGAAAAGGAAAAGGAAAGGGGAAAAAAATGATATGCTTACAAAGATATATTTTACGTTAAAGTAGTAACATAATCCTCAGTTGTAATCAGACGTGGATTGACATACAAAACATTTAGATTGCCTTCGTTAATTTGTTGGAACATGTAGATGTCGATCGGTTGCGCTTTCATGAAATCGACGGTCAAAGATTGCGACAACCGCAAAAGATTGTTGTTGTTTATAATGTAGCCCGCTGTGGAAAAAAACTGGGCAGGTGATTTGTAGCGGTACATATCTTTGTAAATGTGCTCGTCATTACTTTGGCGAAACTCATCACTGTCGTGAAAAGGAGACAACATAAACATGTCGAACTCTATGTTATGATCTTGAATATATGACATGTACTCATCTAATTGAGATTGAAAATCATTGACAAAATTAAAGTCGTCTTCCAAAATGAGTGTATAGGGTTTTTCCGAATAAGAAGAATGGGTCATAACTGTCATGTAGACTTTCATGTGACTTAGGAAGCACGCAATTTTGGAAGGCATCATCGCTTCATTCCCTTGGATATTTCGGTTTTGAACGTCTTGTTTTGTCACGCAGTCGAGGATAGTAATTTTCAAATCGGGAACTTTCAACTGTTGCGTTTTGACATTTTCGATACGCTCGTTAGGAGCGTCAGGACATTGGATGCAAAAGATATTCATGGTCGACGAGGACGTCGTGAAACCGTCTTTTTGTGTGTAGATCTTTGGCAAGGGGGTAGTGATGAAAAAGAAGCCAAACCCGAAGAGAAGGAATACGAAAAGAAGGGTTGGAAGGATGGAAAGGAATGAAAGGAATCTTCGATCATGTCGTTGGCGTTTTCCCATGACTTTGCCGATAGTTTGGGGGGAACCAAAAAACTATTCTCTGCTTTTTCTTTTGTAATTTGTTTCGTTTATTAAATTGAGTAAGATTTTATCCAATGTTCGGTGAGATTCAGCTGCCATTCATCAACATGACTTTATTTTCTTTCATTGTTTTCGACGACGGCGGTGATACGATCGTTTGGATGCCTTCCCACCAATAACAGCTTTTAAACCGTCGAATTGGTGTTCACCTGGTGGGATACGATCTTTGAACTCTATACTTCTATTAAACTTCGCTTCTTTACTATAATATCGATTGTAGACCCAATATGCCACAGCACAGATGAAGATAACAAACAAAATGAGAATAATCGTTTGTGTCATTTGATGCATTTTTCTGAAAACCATACAGAGTCAAAAAAACGAACAAAAAGAAAATACTTACCGATGGATATTGAAGTTTCCTTAACCAAAAAAAAAATAAAAGGATTAAAATGACAAAAGAAGAAAAATGACAAAAGGAGAAAAATCGTTACATGAGAGCATAAGATGACAATGACTGTGTGTACGGATTGGATTTGAACGCATTCAGAATATCATTTGTATTTCGCTCTTCTGTGACTTGAGTGTAAACTTGTTGCATAGCAGGGCGACTATCTCCCATCATTTCTTTCGTGAATCCTTGTCCTGGTATACCACTCGGCACCCACATCCGATTGTTCTCGCGATCGCAGTCATTTTTGACAATGCAGCAATTTGGAACTTGCCCATGGAAAAGATTCATATTGCCGTGTTGAATGGTATTCGGGAGTGTCAGTTCCTTAAAATCGCTCGTGCAAAAGGCTCGACCTGCCTCCTGAGATGTTGCTCCCCACCCAGTACTCGCTCCGCCCGCATCACCATAATAACTAATGCTGGTGGAGTCACGTTGATTCGGATTGATCTTAATGTCTTTCACCTGGTAGCCTCCTTGTCCACTATCCTTTTGATTGTTGATATTGAAATTCGGTGCGTACATTGTCGTTTGTCTGATCGTTGTAGGAGCCACATCTTTGGGGTTGTACACATAGGTGTCGGGCACAGTCGTCCCTGGGTCGCCAAAGGCTCGCAACCCAGTGTTTTCCGTATATTCATTGCGGCGCACAGGATTCAAAATGTCCATCATGGGCGCAATCACCGCCCCCAATTCGCGATTAAAGCTCGATCCAAACATTCGTTGCGGGGCGGTGGTCGACCGATTATTGGCGTAATTGGTAAAGCTCTTGAGCGACATATTATTTTTGGACTCGTCCCCACGACTTTGCGCGCTACAAATGCCTATGTCTTGCGTGTCCAAGACTTGCCGTTTGGTCGGAAGAAAATTCGTTTGGGCGATCGGTCGCAAATGCTCAGCTCGTGCCGAAGCGATTCCGCCGTATTCCATGGTACATTGGGAACGATGGGGATTGCCTACTTGCTGGATAGGCTGCAGGGTTTGTCCTTTTTCTTGACCTGTGGTGGTGAGCCAACGGTCCTGCGTTTGTACGAAATAACGGTCAGGCAAATACTTTTCGACTTTCCCCAAAATACCTGGGCGCTGAATATGAGAATAAGAAGGACCTTCGTGCCCGTCCAGGCAATATTCAATTTTGGGATTGGTTGCCACACGCAATTCGTCGACATTGCGATCCATATACTTTTCGCGCGCCTCCATGCCCGAATTGAAACCTCCCGATCCTTCTTTGGAATATCCTTGATCGAGACCTGGGCCCACATGTTCGCTTTCAAACGGTTTCACGTTACTTTGTTTGAGGACGTCGTTTACGCGCGACTGGTAAAAGTCGTTGCTGTTGGGAGCACCATAGGACCATTGAACATTTTCCTCGGGACGAAACAATGGAGCCAACTCCATTTTTTGAATCACCTGCGACCCTGTACCAATCATATTATCAAGAATGCTTTCCGCCCGATTGTTCCCATAAATTTGGCCGCGGATCTTTCCTCCAAAAAAGGGGACCATGTTATTATGGGTAAATTCTGTTTTGTCGAGGTACTCTCCCGTCAAAGAAGCCACTTGGGAATGATTGGCGTTGTTAAAGTAGGCGTTTTCGATCAAATATTTGTCCGTGGCTACATTCGCATTCGGATATGCATTAATAGAATCGTTGAGATCTTTCATATTGAGAGTGGGGTAATTCCGAACGGGTTGTTCTATATTTGGAAGAGCCTTGGTAGCTCCCATGTTGACAAATGTTTCGTTTGGAGGGGCGCCCCCTGGAGAGCCCCCGCTACGAGTAATTGCTTTTACTTCAGACGTCTTTGATAGCACAACCGCAGAAACTAGCGCGGCCAGTGGGATAGTGAGATATTCCAAAAAGGGCATCTTTCAGCAAGGGAAGGGAAGAAAGGGAGAGAAGAAGGGAGGGGGGTTGACAAAGAAAAAGGTAAAATTAACGTCACTTTTTTTTGAACGCTAGACAAAAGAGTTTTTCTTGAAGTATTCCTGAATAAAAAACTTGCAGGGAAGTTTTCGCGGCTTTTCAATACGCTTCTCAATCCCTTCCCTCTAACCTTGCATTCCCCTCCCCAACCCCATTCCCCCTCCCCCCTCCTCCCTCCAATGTCGTCGTCACCCCCTCCCTCCACGCCATCCCCCAATCCCATTCCCATTCCCCCTCCTCCAATGCCGTCGTCACCCCCTCCCTCCACGCCATCTCCCCTCCCCAATCCCATTCCCATTCCCCCTCCTCCAATGTCGTCGTCACCCCCTCCCTCCACTCAAGATTCAACAGGCATGGGTTGGCCGCCTATGCGCCATTTTTATGTCTGTATTTGGGTCCTCGTCCAATTCGTGATCCTCTACATTCTTGTCGCCGTCCTTATGATCCTTGTCGACCTTGAAAATAACTGGGGCAGCTATCGATGCGATCCCTTTTTTGTTGTTACCTATTCGATGATGAATCCGACCCAAGGAAAGATCAACGACGATTATTGTAAACGAAATCAACATATTTCGATCATGGGGGAAGTTCTCCAGCCCCTGCAGGACATCATTGGCAACTTGACCCAGCTAGGAGCGATGAACGCCGCCAATATCAACAATATGCGTATTTCGCACGGAGATACCCGAGAATTTATGTTTGCTGGCCTCGGTCAATTCGCGGAGATATTCATGAATATGTTCGTCGTCTTCCAAAAGAAATCGCTCAAAGTATCCAACATGTTTGCAAGGTTGGTGGGAGCCATCGCCGCAGCTCTCAATACGGCGGCTTCTATCGGTTTGGGAGCGTCCAGTCTCATGAACAGTCCTATCGGAGGATTCATGAACTTTTTTACAGGGGGCGGAGTAAAATAAAACGTGAAAAAAGAAAAAGAAAAAACAATTTTTTGTATCGGTCGATACAGAGGATGGCCTTCGACTCTTTTTTGGCGATTCCCATTTTGATTGCTGTATTCGCTTCTCTTGTATTCCTGTATGAATATTTAGTCACTCCAAATCCCGATCGAGCCTCGGAAAAAATAAAACGCCCCTATGGATTTCTCCCTCTCGAATTGGCGGATCCTACTTTTGAAGACCGATTCACCAAATCCATTTTGATTTCTGTGTTTGCGGTCCTGGCCTATTTGATGACATACATTTATTTGTTCGCATTGTCGATGCGAGCTTACTATGATGCCAACTGGGACGACGAAAACGTTCGATGTCATCCCCTCGTCATACCATTTGCAGGAATTCTCAAAACGCCCCCACCAGGTATGTCAAGCTCCGAATTCGCCACCAGTAATTTTAATACATGCTCGCAAGACTACATCAAAATTATGTCGAAGGAATCAACCGCTGCTTTGTATGACTTGACCAGTGGATTGACCTTGCTGTTTGAGGAGGTCGCCGAGGCCATCAATTACATTGAAATTGCTTTGTATCGGCTCATTCAAGCCATAGAGGAAATTATGGCCGCCTTATGGAATCGCTTCATGAATGTTCTCGTGCCTCTCCAAATCCTCCTCATCAAAGTGTATGATATTTTCAAACGTCTGGAGGCATCGCTCATTGTCCTCATGTATTCGATGATATCTCTCTTTGATTTTGTTGTAAGTGCGTTTTCCACCATGGTGAATGCCTCGATCGGATATTTATTGATGATGTTGTCGCTCATTCTCAGTTTGATTGCATTGAGCTTTATATTTCCCTTTTTGATTCCAGTAACACTATCCTTAATTATTATTTTCACGTCCATATCCCTACCTTTAGGGCTCATTGTGGATTTTCTTGTTGAATATCTTCATATACCACAGACGGAAATTCCTACTTCCCACCCTTTGGTCAGTCTTATGCGGGGTCTCAAAAGGATCGGTAAAAAGTTTCAATGGTAAGTTTCCGATTCATCGTGAAATAAATAATTTCCAAATCCTAAATTTAATTTCCTTTGCGTTCTTGCAAAAAATCAACAAAAACAAAAAAGAAATAAATCTTTTTTTTTTAAAAAAATATTTTTTGTGGAAAAAAAACTTTGAAACATTTGAACATTTCGATTGGTTTTGTTTTGTAAAACAAAATGGCTGTCAATACAAAATGGTTAGGCATTTTGCTTTTCTTTGTGATTGTTGCCTGTTTGATGCAACCCAGTTTCCAGATGTTTGAAGGTTTTCAAGATGGCAGTGGTGGATTCAATGCAGGTTCTATGATGGAAGGTTTCCAAGATGGCAGTGGTGGATTCAATGCAGGTTCTATGATGGAAAGTTTTCAAGATGGTAGTGGTGGATTCAATGCGGGTTCTATGATGGAAAGTTTTCAAGATGGTAGTGGTGGGTTTACCATGACAGAAGGATTTGCCGACGGAAGTCAAAATCCAGTTCCTGCCGTAATCGCAAGTGCCCAACAGAAAAAAGCGGCATTGACGGGAAAAGAAGGTTTTTCCAATATGGGAAATCTGTTTAGTCCTCAATTTGAAAATGCGAAACATAAGGGGGCAAGCGCAGAGGCATGGGCAAACAAACCGTATCAAGGTCCCACAGGGGAAATGGTGTATCCTGACAGCGATCTTTTTTTCTTTGCCAAAACTAACTCTAGCCCCGAATGCTGTCTCTATTCTAGCTACAGCGACTCGGGAGGCTGCAAATGTTTGTCTGCCCAGCAATGGCAATATATTTCGGATCGCGGAGGAAATAATATGCCACCAAGTGAATATTGATTAGGGGTCCTGTTTAAACAAAAATGACTAAACAAACATCGACAGATACATGTTTCCTGCGGCGTTTCCATCGTTCGCGCGTTTTAGGAAGACGTCAGCCAAATCCTTTTCTACGCAAAATCCAGGAAATTGCACACGCATTTGCGCTAATTTTTCCCCAAACAATCTTGCGTCGGGATGCATGAGACGAAACAAATTCAGTTTTGAATAGATAATCTCCAAACACCGTTTTAAATTGCGGACGCCCTGCTCCTTTTCGCAGTACTGATCAATGATATAGCGTATGGCCTCGTCTGTAATCGTCACGTCGTCAGATCCAAACTTAAGTTGCGACTGAATTTTCGGGATGAGAAAGTCTCGAGCGATGGTGACCTTTTGGACCGACTCGTAGCCTTTCGTATGAATGCGGTACATGCGGTCTTTGAGAATGGGGTTGATTTTGCTCTCATCGTTGTAGCTAAAAATAAAAAGACACTGACTCAAGTCGAAGTCGATCTCGGAGAAATATTTGTCGTGAAACTGGCTGTTCTGCGTTGTATCTGTCAAATGCGTAAGAATACCGACAATCTCTTCTCCCTTGGGGGTCTCCGACACTTTATCGAGCTCATCAAAGTAAATGACGGGATTCATTGTTTTGGATTCCATCAATGTTTGGACGATTTTGCCCCACATGCTTCCTTCGTAGGTATAGGAATGACCCTCTAAAAAGCTGCTGTCGGAGGCACCCCCGAGAGCGATAAAAGCGAACGGACGACCGAGAATTTTGCTGATGCCTTCCTTCACAAGAGACGTTTTGCCTGTGCCAGGAGGACCATGAATGGCAATGGCTGTTCCCATGGCTTGGGGATTGGTGACCAAAGTCCCCAACATTTGCAGAACTTGCATTTTGGCATCGTCCATACCGTATACAGCCGCGTCAAGGGCGCTCATCGCCGAAGTCATAAACTGTTGGCACTTTTGAAATCCGTGGTCAATCGTAATCGGAAGCTGCGTAAACTTGCCAAACGGAAGCTGATTGAATCCATCTACCCAATGCTTAAGTTTGGTATATTCTCCCGACCCTGGTTCCGCATAGCGCAAAGCCGTAATTTTCTTCAATGCGATGGATTTTAGGAAAGGGTTGATGCTGGTGGACTGAAGAAGGGCAATGCGGTAAGGCAGGGTAATACGAGACACTTGATTGACTTCTTCCAAACTGCCCAAGAGTTTGGTCTGCTCTTCGATCGTCATCTTTTCAAAAACAGCGTAATCGCTCATACTGCCCTTATCACGCAATAGGGAGCTGAAACGTCTAATATTTTGACGTCGTTGGATTTTCAGCTGTTTGCGCAGACGCTCGGATTCTAGAGCTTCTTCGGTTGATTTGCTTTCCTTCTCCGTTTCCCTTTCCGACTTTGGTTCATCGCCAAGTTTGGTTTCGCACATCTTCAATGATTTCTGAATAAAGGGCTGTCGAGGATATTCGGCTGCTAATTCTTGCAGGAAAGATTGGATTTTTTTCACGAAAAAGGAGTCCGATGGGTCTGAGTTTTCCTTTGTTTCTTCGGTCACTTCTGCTTCTTCTCCATCCTCTACGTCTTCATAGTCGTCGTCGTCGTCGTCGTC
>Ga0114959_10004726_pt1 | contig 10363 bp, 10 predicted proteins | sample C_130625_EF_Meta_FD_87317 | JGI IMG/M metagenome (GOLD analysis project Ga0114959, IMG submission 87317) | Freshwater microbial communities from Lake Croche, Canada to study carbon cycling - C_130625_EF_MetaG | ecosystem: Environmental > Aquatic > Freshwater > Lake | place: Lake Croche, Canada...
AGCGTCTGTATTTACTACAATCACAGGCTTTGGTTGGATAGTTGAACGAGGGGGAAAGCGCATCGATAAGATTATAAACCACATGGAGAAAGTTGAATCCATTTTAAATGAAATGAGAGCCGACCTTCCTGTAAAATACACCATGAAAGAAGAGCACCTCCGTCTCTACGACAAGGTGGAAAAGATTGAAAATCACATTTACCAATGGGGCAGGAGACCGCACGATGACAACAATTAACGATTATGACTGGGACCGTTTGAGTGGTCTCTATCCGGCTGAGTTTGTTGAGAAGATGAAGAACGACCCTTGCTGGAAAGGGTACGCCATGGTCGGTAAGAAAAAGAAAGGTGGCAAGGAAGTCCCTAACTGTGTGCCTTTGGACTCCAAACACAAAGAAGGTGATGTTGCCACAGCTGAAATGACGCCGAACTACTTACCAAAGGAACCTGGGTCAGGCGACTTGAAAAACCCCGAAATGGGGGAGCAAAAGATTCGTATGCCCCGTATGGAAGAAATTGCCAAAGCTTCCAACCGCAACGGTCATCTGGCTATGGCCGCCGCTCCAAATTACGACCCCACTGATGACAAGTTTCGGGAACGCCCCGGTGCTCGTCGTATGAGGGAACGTCAAACACACAATCGAAACTACGGATCAAACTGGAGTGAGTCTGACTCGCAAGATTTCAATGACGGTGACGACTCTTTTCAATCCAATGGGTCCATGGCAATCAATCAACTTCGCGTGATGCGGGAGAAAATTGATATTATGCTGGGCATGCTTTATCCGGATGACAACCTGGAGCCTTGGATGGCCACCAAACTTGCAAATAGCTCGCAAAATCTGGCCTCGGTAGCCGATTACATGCGTTTTGGAGTGGAGCAATGAACGACAACCTAAAACAAATGTGGGGAAGTGTACGGGACCAAAAACTTCCCTCCCATCGTGAATTTTGTGAAATCTCAAACGACATAAAAATAAAAAATAAAATTCAACTAAAGGTTGACCCTGACTACACTTCGAAGGAGAGGAAAAATGTGGGGGGAATTTGAGGAGGGAGTGCTCGAAGCTTTCTACGAAGCTTACGGAGAACGCATTGACAAGAGCAAAATGCCTTGTAACAAACCTAAAGCTGACCCAGTTGGTGACAGTCTTACGGGTAAATCTCATGTGGTGAAGGCGTGTGCGGGTGGCAAGGAAAAAGTTATCCGCTTTGGTCAGCGTGGTGTGAAAGGTTCTCCAAAGAAAGAAGGGGAATCGGAAGCCTATGCAAGCCGCCGCCACAGGTTTCAAACGCGACACGCAAAGAATATTGCAAAAGGTCCCATGTCTGCCGCGTGGTGGTCAAACAAAGTAAAATGGTAAACAAAGTGAAGTGGTGAGTTTACCAATGAAGTGAAGTGGGTATAATAAACAACTACGACACTTTACTATGGCTGCTCATCACTCTTATATTGAAATAGAATGTCCCACTTGTAAAACGGTAAGGACAACTCGTAAAGATTGTTTATCGCAAGCCCTCAAAAAAGGTAAAAGTTTAGAGTGTAAATCGTGTGCGATGCGCGGCAGGGTATTGACCAAGAGACCGCCCGAAGAGTTGGTAGTTAATCACCCCTCTTACACTAACTATGTCCACGCCAAAAAACGTTGTAGAATGGGTGTCGAGCATCACAAAAGCTACGAAGGCATTGAGTTTAGGTTTGAAAGTTTTGAAGAGTTTTGTGAAGCGCTCGGCAAAAAACCCTCTCCACAACACACAGTAGATAGAATAAACCCCTTAGGTCACTATGAGAGAGGCAATGTAAGATGGGCAACTCGTAAAGAGCAAACGGCAAATAGGATGCCGTTGGTATGTCCCCATTGTGGTAGAGTGGGCATTGAGAATATGCACCGATATCACTTTGATAACTGTAATCACAGGTAGGGTAAAAACTCTAATAAGTAAAAAGATAAACCCCCATGATAAGTGATTTCAACCTCCCATCTGTGGACCACCTGATTGAAGGTTACCACTACACCGAAGTTGTCTATGATTTTGCTGGTAGGTGCCCCAAAGGAACTTGGGCAGATCAACAAAACAATGGAATCTGCACTAATAAAGACATTCTTTTGAATCGCCGGAAGTTAAGAAATCAAAAAAGGTCTCAACAACCGATGAGGACTCCCAGGAAAAAGAATCCCACTGTGCAAGGCTCAAACTTTGAGAATAACAAAAAGATAACCACAGGTGACGGTGATTTCGGGTGGGCTAAAAAAGATGGGAAGCCTGTGCTCGTAAAGTGGGGATCTGTTGCCGGTATCTTAAAGCAAGATGGAACCACTACCCACAACGTGTCTATACAACAAGGGTAAAACCAATTAACTAATTTCTTCGCCGTGCCATGCGCAAGGATTCTATCAATAATGAGGCTATCGAAAAAGCCTACCTAATGTTTAAGGAGCACGGTCACCAGATTGTTGACTACGACTTCTCACATCCTCCGACGGACTACAACCGCAACACGGTGCGTGAACCCGAGCAAACTTCAATTGTTGAAGGTGCTTTCAACGAGCTGATGAGTCCCGCCAATATCTCAAACGGTTTTCGATACGAAGACCTTGAGGATCAATCAGAGGAACTGGATGCTCAAATTGACGCGCAACAGGACAAACTTCGCATGTGTCGTCAACGTGGTAACTTTCAAGAGTTTCATCGTTGCATGCAAGAAATGCAAGACATGATTAAACAGAAGGAACGTCTTGATGCTCAGATGGCGGTGGCAACTCCCGGCGGTAACGCTGGGGAGAAGCAAATGGATGACTATAACCGCGCCTATGACCAAGATGACTCTTACTCTGAGATGTCAACATTGGGCGATCGTATAGAAGCTTTGGAAAAAATGATAATGCAATACTCTGAAAAACTAAGGGGTTGACCCATGCAGGGCGGAAGAAAAAGATGTACGCTCGGTAAAAACTGCGGTGGGACTTGTATAAATCGGGGGAAAGAGTGCCAATTGGAGCTGGGCGCCACCCTTTCTGCTGCCCTTGGAAAGGTCATTGCTCACGTTCAAGGTAAGAAAACACCAGAGTCAGGTGTTGCGAAGAATCCGAAAGCAGCACCCACACAGAAAGAGAAAAAGAATCCACCAAAACCCAAGTCTGAAACTGATAAACCCAAAACTTCCAAAAGCCGCCGAGAGGTTTCTCTGGACCGGGAAGAGCATGCCAAGGCCCTTAAGTCAATGGGTGTGTCTTCAGGGAGGGCCAAGGATATGGCAAAGGCAGCTCATCCTAGTGAAGAAAATGGGTCCCTAACCTCCATTGCCAAAGATATGGGAGTAGGGACTAAAACTGCTAAGGCCATTGCCAAGTCGGAGCGAGATAAATTACAACCCCAGAAAGGTCAGATAACCAAGTTAGAATCTGTGCTGGGTCTCGGTACTCTAACCCGTAAAGACGTGGGTAGAGACCGCTCGGCACTGATTGAAGAAGCAAAAAACCTAAAAGCAAACAAAATGTCAGAGTATGACAAACTGGAGAAGCTGGAAAATAAACTGAAACGTGAGCAAGCTAAACCCGAACAAATTCGAGTCGTAGGGGATAAAGCGGGAAAACTGTGGGGTGAAATCCTAGAGATTGACAAAGCAATCAAAGGACCTGCAAGTGCCACGGGAAATACAAGATGGGCCAGAGAAGATGCCAAAGACTTTGACTCTGACTTGACAAAAAACAAGTTGACAAGGGAGGGGGATAAAAAATTCTCTGGGTGGGATGACAGCTATGGTTCAGGAGCTAAGAAACTAGGTGAGGGGTCTTATGGTAGTGTAGTCAAAAATAAAGATGGAACTGTTATCAAAAGAGGAGATGTCTCAACCGATGAGGCAAAAATAATGAAGCAGCTTGAGGGCAAGGACCTAGTCCCCAAACTTGTTGCTGCGGACATAAATGGACCTGGTCTCAACTCGCACCGTGCTGTTGACATTCGTCGAGGTAGGATTGCCATGGGACTTATTCCTGGTGAGCCCGTAGGTGACAGGAAACCAGAAGAAAAAGTGGGGGGTGTCCCTGTTGCAGACGCTTATTGGAAAGCACGAGCAGAATTGCATCGAAATGGAGTAGCTCATAATGATATGCATATTGAGAATGTGTTGGTTGACGACAAGGGTAAAGGGCGATTTGTAGACATGGGACTGGCACAATCCTCACCAAAAGCTGCACTTGCCGAGGCATTAGGTGTATTCCATGGTGAAAATGTGGGCAAGCCTGGAATGCCACCGGTGGGGTCAAGCGGAAGGGGAGACTGGCAAGTTGTTAGATATGAGGGCACGGGGGGCAGGTTATTGGAAAACGCGGATACGGAGAGAGGAAAAGGTAGAGCAGCAGCCATCAAAGAGTTAAGGGAAAAAGCTCCTTTGGCATCCAAAGTATTTGACAACAAAAGTAAAGCTGTGGATGAACTCAAGAGAATCGGCCTCACTAATGACGAAATTGCCTCAATAATGGACCATGGAATTCGCAACAGCATGACAACTTACAGTGAGGGCCCCTGGGCTAAACTAAGTAATGAACAGGCGCAAAGCGTCATCAATACCCTCTACGAAGGAGTCTAATGGCCAAGGATGATAAAAAGTATGTCCAACTAATGGACAAGTATAAAACAGAAAGGTTGAAAGATGGCCAAGCAGCCATGAAGTACTTGGATGCCGCTATGAAACTTCGAAAAGACGGGGATGTTAGCCACGATGCTTTCCTGGGTGGAGCCTACCTCTGAGGGTAAAAGTAGCCATCGTGTCTTTACACGAGCACAACTTTGCTCTTCAGCACAATGGCAGCTACAAAGATCATCCTTAAGCGATCTTCCATACCCGGCAAACGGCCCAACACTTCAAACCTCGAAGCCGGTGAACTTGCGGTCAACACGAACGCCAACGAGCCCGGTATCTTTTTTGAAGTAACCGACGGTAAAGTGGTCAAAGCTGGCCCGACTGCCTATCTACCTGAAGAACCCACAACTTCACCCGCGCGTGGTGAACTATGGCTGAATACCAATACCAAGTCTCTAAGTATCGGTAACAACTTAAACCATTGGCAGAAAGTCGCAGCACCTTTCTTGGGAGGTACAGAAGCCCTTACCGTTTACGTTGCTCCCGACTTTCCGGAAGCCACTGACTCTTTAGCTAACGACGGTCAGGCAGTTCCGTTTGTAACGATAAACCGGGCCGTCATTGAAGTAACAAAGTACATAATCCGAGACGCTCTCAACGGTTTGAACAGTGGCAACAATCGCTACCTGATTGTGTTGGCCCCCGGTACCCACTGTGTAATCAATGGCCCTGGTAACCCTTTGAGCGGTTTCTCCGTAAACTTCAACGACCGGTATCAGTCAGTAACCCAGAGCGAACTCCAGCAGTTTAACGTTCCTACTCTGGGTGGTTTGATCCTACCTCGTGGGGTTTCCGTTATCGGGATGGACCTGAAGAAGTCTCAGATCCGCCCTGTGTATGTCCCAACTTACACCCACCCCACCTTTGGTGCGAACTATCAGCAGGTTGCGGGTGGAGTCACCTATGCCAACCAACCCCTATCCAGCATCTTTAAGTGGTCCGGTAACTCTTACCTGAGCAATTTCTCAACCCTGGACAAGGAAGTTACCAGAGTTGTGGACCGTGTCCGGGTGAATGAAGCCAATGGTGTTGCTATCTTCGGCACCATCCTACCTCATGGTCTGAACTATAACGACTTTGTTAAAGTTACCTTCACCAATACGGCAGACCAGAAAGGAGCCACTTTTGCGGAAGGTACCTACTACGCTTACCCTGTAAACTCATTTGAGTTTGAAATCTCTGCCACGAGCTGGGGCAGTTCAACTGCTCTAGGTATCCTGGGCACTTCCCTTCCCTCCTCGTTCCTGCTTCCAACCAACCTCTTTACTGCAAAGTTCAATGTAAGTAATATCTATCCTTACTACGTCCCTGTGGACGGGGTTAGTTACGAACTTTCAAACTATTCTCACCACCGTCTGAGCGTGGCTAAGAATTGCACGGTCAACGAACTAAACGAGTTCTACAGCAAAGTTCAGTCTGCTTTCTCCACCTTCTTCGGCGGTGCGGTCAACCGCAATGTTGCGACTCTTCCTGAGTACCAAATCGTAGCCGATGCTCAGAACCTGTACCCTGACAACCTGTCGTCAAACAGCGTAGGAAACGGTTCCCCCTACCTGAACCAAGTTGTCCTTCTTTCCAACTACGGTATGTCGTGTATCGACGCCGATGGGGAAATTGTTTCCGGGTTCAAGTCGGTCATAGCTAACGAAGCTACAGCGGTGGTTTTGCAGAAAGACCCTTGCGCTTACGAAACTTACGCTGACTCCAATCAGATTTGGCAGACGCTGACCACTGCCGCACAGGCACAATGGCCAACGATTGTTCCTGTTTACTCCGTTCCTACCGAGTTTCAACTTGCCATCCTCAATCAAACTGCTCTACCAAACGTTAGATATTTCTACAAAACTCTGTTAGTCGCCGACACAATCGGAGGTGGAGAGAAGGACACAGGGTTGACTGACATTAACAATGACTTCCGCCACTTTGGTTTCCGAGTCCGTGGCTCCAACTCTTACATGCAAGGGCAGTCGTTGTACACCATTGGCGCTGCTATTGGCGTGTGGGCTATGGGTGGGGCAACAATAAACCTGACCAATTCCACCACAAACTTTGGATCCAATGCGTTCCAGTCTGAGGGTTTCTCAGGCATAGGCACTCTTGGTGGGTCAACTCAGGTTGGACAAGGGTTCACTCACTCCGGTATCGTTCTCCCACTGGCCCTCACCGAACCTCAAGTCACATCTGACTTTCAGAAACGGATTCTTTCCCTAGGGAGTCGGGTTATCAAGGTTGAAGTAGACCCGACCAACTCCGATGTTACTTTGGTTTATCTACACCAACCTTTTGACCCTGCATCCATTCTACCTTTCTCTCTGAAACCTGGCAGCGCAGTCTTCTTCGGAGACACCATCTGTATATACGTTGCTTACTTTGTAGATGATGGCGGTCCAACTTGCATCCTGTCGGACACTGCCAACTGTAACCTTGGTGCTATACTACGTCTACGGAGTTCGGACGCTAACATATCCGCAGACCGACTCATTGACACGGTCCCCTACATCCGTCGTTACATTGACCCCCGCACCGACAGTGAAAAGTCATACGGTTTCTACATTCAGTCCACGAACCCCTCTGCCAGGGCACCTCAGTACGGGTCAGTCCTACGTCTCAACCAGACTGGAAAGAACCTGTCAACCACCCTTAAGAGAAACTACCAGTTTGACCCTGGTCAGTTTGGGGGTATCTCACAAATCTTCACGGTTGCTCAAACCGAGACCATCCAATACAACCTGTCGCTAAACTTTAACAACAAAGTTTCGGATGCCTCTCAGTCCACTGCCTACTCCGTCTATGCCACGTTGGGTGACAACTCGGGGCCCTGGATTCAATCCGTCCCCCTGAACTCAAGCGCCAACTCCCCTTACATACCCTTCAACACTGCTGAAGGCACCTACCTTACTGAAAACTTCAGGAACTTCTACGCCGCTGAAAATAACCTGTGGTCTGCCCTGTACTACCAAACAACCTTCAACCCCATCAACGGTCCAACCAAGGTTGCTCCTCAAAAACCGGACTCCCCTTTCGTTGCTTGTGCCGTTCTTGACAAACAAGGACCTATCCGTGAAGCGTGGCAGGGTTACGTCCCCGACCCCTTGTACTCGTATTACACCAACACCAACTTGGTTCCAGTTGAGTACAGCACCGACATGACTTACCTCCGGGGGACAGTTGTTCCTAATAAGGAGTTTGCCGGGGAGTATTTCATCGATGGTGATGATGGGTCCCCAAGTATGGGTATCATCTTCTACACAATACCTGTTCCGAACGCTGACACCAAGATAACCTCCCCCAGCAAAGTCCTCCAAACAGCCCAACTACCGACCAGTCCCTACGCAATCAACCCCACTTTCGGTCGTCCCGAAATCATCTCCCTCAGTTTGCTTCGGGTCTCCCAGCTTGAGAACCCACGGAATGGAATAAGCGTGGTGCAAGTTACCGATGGCGTGTCAGTTGAGTATCTCCGAGTCGTAAACATCACCTCCAACGTAATTGCTGCCATTCGGAACTACTATCCTGAGTACGCTGTCGGTCCTCTCCCAACCCAGTGGCCCGCAGGCACCAAGATTACCCCTTGCGTCAGCTCCCTTTACCCGCAACCTTCAGTCTATGACCCCGACTGGACTATCACAAAGTCTACGATTTTACGCTACTATGAGTTGATGGGTTTCTCCCGGACGCTGATGGCACCCTACTTGATACCTCAGTTTGCTGGTGAACGGATACGTCTGAATGCCTCTCTGAATATCTCACCCATAAACGGATACTCAAACAAACCAGCGGCATGGCCGGTGGAGTTTAACAACCCTTCCAATATCATCAGCAACACCCACACCTGGACTTATGCTGGTTACCTTGACTACTCCCGTGGACTCCCCCGGTACCAAACTAACTTGCTGTCTAGGAAAATCTCCGCTGACTTCCAGTCTTACGGTAGTTTCGGTGGCAACGTTTCCTGCTTCGGTGCAAACGACTCAGGTGAAATAGTGCTGTCCGGTAGCTTGCGTGAAGCTTTCACTCTGAACTACTTCCAAAACAACACTCCAGTTAACAACAACAACGACAAGGTTCTGTTCCCTTCCCCTGTACCCATCAACTACCCGTCCCCAGTCCTGGTTTACTCGACCGACGACATCACTTCAGAGTTCTCTGGCACTGTTTCTTCTTTCGCTCTGACACGGGGTGGGTTGAACATCCCCGCGTCGCAGCTGACAACTCAAGGTGTGTTCGTGTTCCTTGGTGGTGCTGCACAGTTGCCTGGTATTTCCTACACAATTTCAGGGAACACGATCATCTTCACCGAACCTCCTTTGGCGGGTACTTGCTGCGATATCAGGGTCATCACGACCGACGACCAGTCGGAGACTCTGGAAGTAGTACCGTTCACTGTGGGCGAACCTTTCGACGGAAACAATACAAACTTCGCACTGTCACCCAACGAAGCCACTCTGAGCAACGGAAACTCCTTGGTGTTCCTTGGCGGTGTTCTTCAAGACCCTGTGGGGCCTCCAACTCAGACTGACTTTGCTTACACTATAGACCACTCGCAGAGCACCTCCATACTTTCCTTCATTGGTGGAGCACCTCAGAAAGGCATGACGATTGATGTCCGTGGAATACTTTCCGGTTCCATCTTCCGACTCAGCGGTGTCCCCATCGTCTTTATGACTTCCACAGACGAACTGTCTGGTCAGTTTGACGGAGCACGGACTGCTTTTGACTTGACACTTTTGGGCAAACCTTTGAACCCGTATGTGGTCAATGCCGAGAACATTCTGGTGAACTTGGGCGGTGTCATGCAGATACCTATCGCAAACTCGGGAAGCAAACCGTTGGGTTCTACCTACGTTGTCGAAATCAACTCGGTTTCTCAAACTTTGCAAATCATCTTCGACACTCCCCCGACTTACGGCACAACTTGCAACATCCGGGTCATCTCACAAGAAGAAACCATCACCTGCCCGCTGCCAGACCTCGTGACCAACCGCAACCTCAAGGTTGGACCGGGTGTCGAAGCCAATGCCGAGGGTCAACTCATTGGTCTGGACGAAGGGTTTGTCTAGGAGGGTAAAACCAGTGAGGTCCGATAACGGATATCACACAGACGCCTAGTCAAAATGGCCAGAGTTACCCCCATTCAACTACTTCGGTCTATCGTTTTCAATAAGCGACCAGACCCAACAAAACTTCTCCCCGGTCAGCCTGCGGTTAATACTGACGCTGCCCAACCTGGACTTTTCTTTTCCGATGACACTGGAACTGCCCTATTCAAGGTGGGTCCGTGCGCAGTTGGTCTCACGCCCCCCAATGACGGGGCAGTGGGGCCCGGTTCAGGAAACACCTTGGGAGAGCTTTGGCTTGACCTGGGGGCCACCCCGGCACACCCCGGACCAACTTTAAAAGTTTGGAACGGGTTAGACTGGATCAACTGTCTTCCATACACTTACGCGAATGCGATTGTGGCTGATGCAGCCCCGAACGTTAACGATCACATTCCTGGCACCCTGTGGTGGAACTCCGCAACGGGTCTTATGTACATTCTATACAACGATGGCAATTCCGTTCAGTGGACACAGGTCTCCGCAAGTACGGCGTCGTAACTATCGACAAAATCAAGCTCTCTTGGGGTAAAAACGATTAGTTACCTAGACGTTTGAAAATGGTATTACCGTTTCGTCCCAATTTTAATCAACCCATTCCAAACGACCCATTCTACTCTGC
>Ga0114959_10004730_pt1 | contig 10360 bp, 8 predicted proteins | sample C_130625_EF_Meta_FD_87317 | JGI IMG/M metagenome (GOLD analysis project Ga0114959, IMG submission 87317) | Freshwater microbial communities from Lake Croche, Canada to study carbon cycling - C_130625_EF_MetaG | ecosystem: Environmental > Aquatic > Freshwater > Lake | place: Lake Croche, Canada...
CTTTCTCGGCTGCGCCCACCCGTCCCGCTACGAGCTGCTCGGAAGCTTGCATGAAGGGCACGTCCACGGCATTCCCCGCGGCGAGCTGAAACGGCTCCGGTCGCGTGGCCGACTTCTCAAACGGATTCGCCCACGGCGCCTTGAGATAGACAGCGTTGGTGAGCACGAGTCGCGTCAGCGGCGTGATCACCCCGGCCTTCAGCAGTTCGGGGATCTTGTTCGCCGTGTGACCGGCCACCCATTCGTTGATGGTGCCGCGGGCCGCCTCCGGCGTCGCCGAAAAGTCGACCACACCCACCCCTGCGCCAAACCGCCGCTCGAGCGTTGCGGTGAACTCCCGTTCGAGCGGTGTGCCACGCTGCGTCCAGAGCCTGTTGGCCACGTCGAGCGTGATCGCCTTCCCTTTCGCCTCGGCGAATGATGTTCGCAGCGCCTCGGCCGCTACCGCAATCGCCGAGCGGTCATCAGGAAGGCCAAGCACGCCGGCGATCTCGGCTGCCGTCTCGCCGCGGGCCCCCTGGTGCGTCATCGCCAAGGCCTCCCAGATGCTCGCCGGCGAGACCACCACGTTGCCCGCACCGGCGGCCCGCACGAGGTCCCAGGCGATCGCGTCGATCCCCTCGGCGGCTGCCTGCGCCGGCTCGACGGCCCGTGCCGGCGCCACCATGGCCCAGGCCACCGCGGCTGCGGCCAAAAGCAAAGCGAACCACGGGCGGGCGAAGGCCATGAAGAAACTCCTGTCGAAGTGGGAACGCGCGCGTTCGGAGTCACTCGACGCGCGACGGCTTCACAAGGTTCGCACTGCGTTTGCCCCGATTCAACCTGCGGCCGCCCCGCGGCGATGCGGACCGGCTCGATGCCGCCCCATGGTCAGCCACAATCACCGCGATTCTACGGCCCGGCGATGTCATCGCGAGCCCTGCGAGCGCTGAGATGCTTACCCAGCGGCCGCCGGAGGGTGCCGGACCAGCGAGCGGCACCCGTCGCTCGACGACCGTGCAGTCGATTCGGTGGTGCGTGACGCCGTAGGCCACGCGGCCGATCCGCCGTCCTGCAGCCCCGCGTGGCTCGCGCGGAAAATCCCAGAGGCCCTCCCACCATTCCCCCGGGCCGCGACGGATGACGAGCACGCGGTCGCCGCACCGCGTCACGACCGCCGTCTCGCGGATTTCCTTCGTCGCCCGCGGCGCAGCCATTGCCGGAATCTCCGCCACGCGACCCTGCGCGACTGCCGCGCAATCACCCTTCAGCGGACAGCGTTCGCAGAGCGGTCGCGTGGGCGTGCAGACCATCGCCCCAAGATCCATCAGCGCCTGATTGAAGACGCCCGCACCCCTCCTGGGCACGACCGCCGCCGCGAGCTCCCAGATCGGCTCGTCACCCGTGCCGCCAACGGGCTGATCGTGGCCGGCGAGCCGGGCGAGGACCCGCCGCGAGTTGGCCTCGACGATCGGTGCCGGATGATCGAATGCGATCGAGGCGATCGCGCCGGCGGTGTAGCGGCCGATCCCGGGCAGGCTCCGCAGCCCATCGACCGACCGCGGAAACTCACCGCCGTGCTCCGCGATCACCGCCCTCGCCGCCGCATGCAGCTGCCGCGCCCGGCGGTAGTAGCCGAGCCCCTCCCAGTGCTTGAGCACCTCCGCTTCGCCGGCGGCCGCGAGGTCGCCGACGGCGGGAAAGCGTCGCATGAACCTCGCGAAAAAATCCTTCACCCGCTCGACCTGCGTCTGCTGCAGCATCACCTCGCTGACCCACACGGCGTAGGGATCGCGGGTTCGCCGCCACGGGAGATCCCGTTTGGCCCGCGCATACCAGCGTGTCAGCCGCCGCCGCACACCAGCCGGATCGGCGATCCCCGCGGCGTCAGCCGCACGGGCGTTGGACCGTTTTCCGGCAGCCTGGCGAACCCGCGACACTTGCACTCTCCGGTCCCGTGCGGTCAAACCGTTGGCAGTGTAGTAAACGTTTTGCGGCCGCGGATGCTGGCGATGAGCAACGATCAACACCACGATGGAGCGGGCCGCCGACCGCGCAAGGCCGGCGGCAAGGAAAAGCTTGCCGTCGCCCGCCGCGACACGCCCATGGGCACCGCCTGGGAACTCGTCCATCCACGCTGCAGCCGGAAGCGGCGCGAAGACATCGAGGAGGTCGAGGCGATGGTGGAGGAGGGCGAGACCGAGATCGCGCACGACGAGCTCGTCTGGCTGCTCTCCGAGTGCCCCGACTTCCTCGAGGCCCACGTACAACTCGGCCTGATCGCCCTCGAGGACGACGACGCCAAGCTTGCCCGCGGTCACTTCGGCCGGGCCTACGAGCTCGCGATCCGCGCCCTCGACGCCGCCGGCTCGCCGCAACCGCTGCCCTACGAACTGGATAGCAACAAGCCGTTCTTCCAGGCAGCGAAGGGGCTCGTGCACAGCCTGATGGAGCTCGGCCGAAAGCAGGCCGCGAAGGACGTCTGCCAGCGGCTGGCCGCGCTCGACCCCACCGACCCGCTCGGCATCCAGCGGATCGCCGGGCGGTAGCGACAGGCCGCAGGCCGTATCATGTCGTCCGCGTCATCCGTCTTCTGAGGAAGTCTTGCCATGCCGAATCGATTCCCCGTGGTCCTCGCTCTCGTAGCCGGTGGTTTCCTCACAACATTCGCCGCCTCACGAGCCGAAGACGCCCCGCCGGTGACGGCGACTGCCGCCGAGACGATCCGCCTCTGGGATGGCGCAGCGCCGGGTGCGTTGGGTACGGCCGACCACGACATTCCAGTCCTTGCCTGGTGGCCGGCGGTGAAGCAGGCAACGCCATCGGCGGCGCTGGTGATCTGCCCGGGCGGGGGCTACGGCCACCTCGCCGACCACGAGGGAAGCGACTATGCCCGGTGGCTCAACACGCACGGCATCTCGGCCTTCGTGCTCCGCTACCGACTCGGCAACAAGGGCTACCGCCATCCGGTGATGCTGGGCGACGTGTCGCGGGCGATCCGGCTTGTGCGGCACAGCCACCAGCGGTTCGCCGTCGACCCGAAGCGGGTCGGCGTGATGGGCTCGTCGGCTGGCGGTCACCTCGCCCTCACGTCGTGCATCCACGGCGGCGCCGGCGACGAGCAGGCGGCCGACCCGATCGACCGCGTGTCGGCCCGGCCCGATCTCGGCATCCTCTGCTATCCCGTGGTGAGCATGCTGCCGGAGAAGACGCACGGCGGATCGCGAAAGAATCTCCTCGGCGAAGCGCCCGACGAAGAGGTGGCCCGCCAGCTCTCAGGCGAACTCGCCGCCCATGAGAATGTGCCGCCGCTGTTCATCTGGCACACCTGGGAAGACAAGGCCGTGAAGCTCGAACCGATTCTCGAACTCTGCGTGAAGCTCAAGTCGCACGCCCGGCCCTATGAGCTTCACGTCTACGAAACCGGCGCCCACGGCCTCGGCCTCGGCGTGCGTCCCTACGAACCCTCGAAGACGCTCCATCCCTGGACAGATGAATGCCGCCGCTGGCTTGCCGCACAAGGGTTTTAGCGTTCATGCTCAACGCTACGAACCCGGCTGCGGAACGGGGCAAGGCGGCTCGCCGACGGCAGGAGAGCCGACGCTCGACATCTTCGCTCCGTCCCTCCGCCTCCCGCGCGGTGGGTTCCATGACCTGGAGACTCGTGTGACGACCGGCCGCTTTATCTCGCTCGAGGGCATCGACGGCGCCGGCAAGTCGGCGCAGATCGGCCGGCTCGCCGACTGGCTGCGGTCGACAGGCCGCCACGTCACCACCTGCCGCGACCCCGGCTCCACACCGCTTGGTGACGCGGTCCGCGCGATCCTCCTCGACCGGCACGACCTTCAACTGGCGGCGACCGCGGAGATGTTTCTCTACATGGCGGCGCGGGCACAGATGGTGGCTGAGGTGATCGAGCCGGCGCTCGCCCGCGGCGAGTGGGTCGTCTCCGACCGCTATCTGCTCTCCAACGTGGTCTATCAGGGATACGCCGGTGGCCTCGATCCCGAGGCGATCCGCGACGTGGGGCGGATCGCAACGGCCGGCCGGATGCCCGACCTCGTGCTCCTCCTCGATGTGGATCTCGAGACGAGCGCGCGGCGGCTCGCGCGGCCGCTCGACAAGCTCGAGAATCGAGGCGACGAATACCGGGCGCGGCTGCGAGCCGGCTATCTCGCCGAGGCTGCGAGCCAGCCCGACCGCGTGGTCGCGATCGACGCGACCGGGGGGATCGACGACGTGGCGGCGGCGATCCGCCGAGCCGTGGCCGCTCGGTTGCCCGAGATGGCGTAGGAGGACGCATGGCCTGGCAGGGCATCGAAGGGCACGACGCGATCGCCGAGCGGTTCGTTGCCGCGCACGCCCGGGGGCGGATCTCGGGTTCGTATCTCTTCGTCGGCCCGCCCGGCGTCGGCAAAGGGACCTTCGCGTTGGCGCTGGCCAAATCGCTCACCTGCGAACGACCGCAACCGGGGCTCGTGGCGTGTGGCGGCTGCGCATCGTGCGTGCAGGCCGATGCCGGCAGCCATCCCGACATCGATGTTGTCCGCAAGCCAGACGACCGATCGACGATCCCGCTGGATCTCCTGATCGGCGACGACGAACACCGGATGCGGGAAGGACTCTGCTGGCGGATTCTCCTCAAGCCGGTGCTCGGCTCCCGCAAGGTCGCCGTGATCATGGACGCCGACCACTTCTCCGAGGAGGCGGCCAACTGCCTCCTGAAGACGCTCGAAGAACCGCCAGACGGGGCGGCGATCATCCTTGTCGGCACGGCGCTGGAGCGGCAACTGCCCACGATCCGCTCGCGGTGCCAGGTGATCCGCTTCGCGGCCCTCCCGCCCGACGTCCTGCGGCGGCTTCTCGAGCGAGAGACAGCCGCCTCCGGCACACCGCTCGATGCGGCGACCCTGGACCGTTGCAGCCACGCGGCCAACGGCAGCCTCACCCGTGCGCGGCTCCTCCTGGATCCTGAGGCGACGGCGTTTCGCAGCCGGCTCTTCGAACTGCTCGCGGGGCGGCCACTGCACGGTGTCGATCTCTCGCGCGAGACGCTCGCCTTCGTGGAGGCTGCGGGCAAAGACGCGCCGCCGCGCCGGGCCCGGCTCCGGATGGTGCTCGACGCCACACTCGACGTTCTCCGGCACGCGTCGCGACGCGGCGCGGGGGCCAGCACCGGTGATCCCACGCTCGACAGGGCTGCGGCGGCCTGGACCACCGACATCGATGCCGCCGCCACCGCCGTCGACCGCACGCTCGATGCGGCCGACGCCATCGACCGAAATGCCAACCTCGGCATGCTCGTCGATGCCTGGACCGCCGTGCTCGAGGAACCCCGGCTCGGCCGGCTGCGCTGAGCCTTTGGGCCTTTCTCGCAACCGCGCAGCTCGCCCAGAGTGCCGCGCCACGCTGCTGATTCGCGGCGACCGTGCCGGCCACTGCGGCCCGCATCGATTTTTCCGCGCGTGCCTGTCGATCCAACCGCAGGGGTCGTACCGATTCGGAACGCCCCACTCGTTTGGTAGGCGGAACACCATCGATCATGGCGACGACCCAGCGGACCGCCGACGGCCGCGCCCGCTCCATCGTGGCGGCGGCGTTCTTCGCCGGCCTGGCGGTCGCGATCCTGGCGGTCGGCCCCGCGGCCTGGGAACTGCCTCCCGAATCGTCGTTTCAGATCGACGCCGTCGCGGTCGAGGCGGAACGGCCGCCAGTCGAGGTCGCGGACGATCTTCCGCATGCCGCCGTGCTGCTCGCGGCCAAGCCGCGTGCCGCCGCCGCTTCGCCAGAACGTCTCGCGCTCGCTGATGCGGCAGCGCCCATCGTCGGCGCCATCGTCGCGCAGGCCCTCCCGACGTCGGGCGACGGGAAGGTCGGCGATGACCGACCTCGGGAATCCACTCCGACAGCGGCCACGGCGGACGCCGACCTCGTACCCACTCCCGTACCGTCCGCCGTCATCGCGGTGCCCGAAGCCGAGTCGCCGCCACCAGATCCGGAGGAGTCGCCTGAACTTCGTGCCCTTATCTCCCGCTTGCAGTCCAACGAGACGCCGGTCGCCCAGCCGGCGTCGCCCTCCAGTGAGAATTCTCCGACCAGTCCCGCAGCACCCCTGCCGGGTGAAGCGTGGACCGATCCCGATGGCACCAACTGGACCGACTCACCGACCACGGAGACCGAGCCGCGAGCTGCGACACCGGCCCGCGGCGGCCGGCTGCTTGGCAGGCTGATCGAGCGGCGTGGCGAGACCGACCGCGCGACAACTGGTGCCGGCCCCCCCATGACCGGCCGCCTCCTCGACCGGGTCCGAGACCGGTTCAGTCCGAGGCCGGACGACTCCGGCGGAGGGGAGGAACAACAGGTCACCGATGCGGCTCTCGCGCTCGACGGCTCACGCTGGCCGGAGCCTGCGTCGCTGCGCGGGCAGCTCGACTCACTCGCCGCAGGACGAGGACCCGATCCGGCCACGGCGTGGGCCACCGCCACCCTCGCGAGCCTCGCCGGGGTGCTGGCCACGGCCGGCCCGCGCGACACGGCTGGCGAGCCTGCCCTGATCACGCTCGGAGACCGCGTCGCCGAAGGGATGCAGGTAGCCGACGCGCTTCCCGACCAAGGGCTCGCCTCGCGGACACGTCGGGCCGCGCTGGCGGTCGCCCGCCGGGTGACGGTGTGGCGGGCGGCCTCGGCCTGCTGCGCCGAAATCGCCGCCACGCCGCGCGGCGACACGTCTGCCGAGATCAGCCCCGGCAGCGCCATCGCGGATTCGGCTGCTGAAGTGGCGGTCCTGCTCGACGCGATCGAACGGTTTGAATCGTCTCACGATCCGGCCGACGCCCGCAGCGTGCGGGAGGCGGCGCGGCTCATTACGGCAGCGCCTCTGGTAACCGCCGAGGGTATTGGTCGTTCCGTCCACGACCACTACCTCTCGCCCAACGTCCGGATCTCCGTCAACGAGGAGTTCGTGGAGAAACTGCTGCCGGAGACGACGGTCACCACCAGCCCGTTGCACGACTACGTGCTCGGTCGCCAGGTCCGTGGCACGAAGACCGTCGAGCAGTCGACGGCCGTCCTCTTCGATCCGCACCCCACCGAGATTCGCCTCGATCTCCTCGTCAGTGGTGAGGTCGCATCGCGGACGGTCACCGATGCCGGATCCGTGTCGATCCACTCCCGCGGCCAGTCGAGTTTTACCGTCTACAAGCCGATCCAGGTGTCACCTCGTGGGCTGGGCTTCGATGCCGCTCGCGGCACGGCCTCGAATCATTCACGGCTCGCCGGCATCGAGACCGGGTTCGATTCGGTGCCGCTGATGGGCTCACTCGTCCGCAGCATCGCCCGCACTCAGCACGACGAAAACCTCGACGAGGCGACCCGCGAAGTCAACGCGAAGATCGTGAGCCGTGCCTGCCGAGAGGTGGATGCGTTGACCGAGCCGCAGCTGACCGCCGCCACAAAACGCGCTCAGGAGCGGTTCTGGGCGCCGATGGAGCGGCTCGGCCTGGAGCCCACCGCGGTCGCGCTCGAGACGACGGCCGAAGCGGCCACGGCGAGGCTCCGGCTGGCGGCCCCGACCCAACTCGCCGCCCATACGCCGCGACCGCGGGCGCCTGAAGACGCGCTCTTCAGCATTCAGGTGCACGAGTCGACGGTGAACAACGCCTGCGGCCGCCTCGGACTCGCCGGACGGAAGCTGGGCCTCGAGGAACTGACCCGCCACGTCTGCACACAGCTCGGGCTTCCGCCGACCGTTCCCAACGACCTTCCGGAGGGCGTCGAGGTGACATTCGCCGAGGTCGATCCGGTTCGCGTGGAGTGCCGCGACGGGCTCGTGCACGTCCGCGTGGCTCTCGATGCGCTCGAGAGCGGCCGCCGGAACAACTGGTACGAGATCGTCGCCCACGTGGCCTACCGGCCGACGGTGTCGGGGATGCAGGTAATGCTCGAACGCGATGGGCCGGTGCAGCTCAGTGGCCCCGGGCAGAAGGGGCGGATGGAGTTTGGGCTGCGAACCATCTTCGGGAAGATGTTCCCCAAGGAACGCCCGGTGCCGCTGGTGCCCGAGAAGCTGGTGGGCAACCCGCGGTTTGCCGGCGTGCAGGCGGTGCAGGCGGTGACCGCCGATGGCTGGCTCGCCATCGCCCTGGCACCAGGGACGGCGGCCGCATCGGGCAAGACGTCGGCGACGGCGCACCGGCCAACCGAGCTTCCCCAGCGGATCCTGCGGCGCTGAGCCCAGACGGCCCGCCCGTGTCGGCGTCGCGCTCGCCATCTACAATGCGGCACCGCCCGCATCCCACCTTCCGGAGCCACGCCGATGTCCGCAGCGCCCGCCTTCCGCATCGAGTCTGACAGCATGGGGGACGTGAAGGTCCCTGCCGACCGCTACTGGGGGGCACAAACGGAACGCTCGCGAGACAACTTCAAAATCGGGGTCGACCGTTTCCAGTGGGGCCGCGCCGTCAAGAAGAGCCTCGGGATCCTCAAGAAGTGTGCGGCGATCGCCAACGGTGAACTCGGCCAACTCCCCGCCGAGACGGTGAAGCTGATCGTGCAGGCGGCGGATGAGGTGATCGCGGGGAAGCTCGACGAACACTTTCCGCTGGTCGTCTTCCAGACCGGCAGCGGCACGCAGTCGAACATGAACGCCAACGAGGTGATCTCGAACCGGGCGATCGAGATCGCCGGCGGCGTGATGGGCTCGAAGAAGCCAGTCCACCCCAACGACGACGTCAATCGCGGCCAGTCGTCAAACGACACCTTTCCCACGGCGATGCACATCGCGGCCGTCGAGGTGATCCACGGCCGGCTGCTTCCGGCGGTGCGGCAGCTCCGCGATGTCTTCCTCGGTCTGGAGAAGAAGCACGCCGACCTCGTGAAGATCGGCCGCACCCACCTCCAGGATGCGACACCGATCACGCTGGGTCAGGAGATCTCGAGCTGGCGGGCCCAACTCGACGACCGGATCGCGGCGATCGAGCGGGAGTTGCCCGGGCTCTACGAACTCGCGATCGGCGGCACCGCAGTAGGCACTGGCCTCAACGCCCATCCGCGGTTCGGCGATGTGGCGGCCTCCTTCATCGCCAAGGAGACGGGGCATCCGTTCGTGTCGGCGGCCAACAAGTTCGCGGCTCTGGCCGCCCACGACGCCATGGTGGACATGAGCGCCGCGGAGCGCGGCCTGGCGATGGCCCTGTTCAAGATCGCCAGCGACATCCGACTGCTGGCCTCCGGGCCGCGGTGCGGTATCGGCGAGATCTCGATTCCGGAAAACGAGCCGGGCAGTTCGATCATGCCGGGGAAGGTGAACCCGACGCAGTGCGAGGCGATGACGATGGTCTGCGTTCAGGTCTTCGGCAACGACGCGGCCGTCGCCTTCGCCGGGTCGCAGGGTCATTTCCAGCTCAACGTCTTTAAGCCGCTGATGGTCCACAATGTGATCGAGAGCGCTGATCTGATCGCCGACGCCTGCGACTCGATGCGGATCCACTGCGCGAGCGGGATCGAGCCGAACCTGGCCCGGATCAAGCACCACCTCGATGACTCGCTGATGCTCGTGACGGCACTCAACACCCACATCGGCTACGAGAAGGCGGCGAAGATCGCCAAAAAGGCCCACGTCGAAGGAACGAGCCTCAAGGAGGCCGCGGTGGCCCTGGGCTACGTCACGCCGGAGCAGTACGACCAGTGGGTCGTGCCGGTGGAGATGACGCGTCCGCTCCCGGCCTGATACGGCTCACACTTGATGCTCGCGCGTTCACGAGGCTCGGGGCTGCCCATGCCCGTCGCCGGACGCCCGCTGCGCCCATCCTGGCAATCCTGTTCGGCACGGCAGATGCAGGATGGGTCGACCAGCGTCTGGCCTGCCTCGGCGCTCCCCCGTAGCACAGGTTTTCAACCTGTGTCAGTCCACCGTAGCGGCTCGGGGCTACCCACGCCCTCTCGCCGGACGTTCGTCTCGGCCCTCCAGGCCTCGACTCTCTGCATGTCCGCTGCGCTTCGCCGGGCACCGATCCGCCGCAGGCGGATTGGTCGTGGCTGCGCTTGCTCCCATAGCCCGCTCGAGGGCATGGGCAGCCCCTCGCTGAGTTCGCGCCTTAGCTGCGCAGCATCGAATCCCACGTGCAGATAAGGCCGTGGCTTCGCCTGCGCGGACTACTTCCGTGATTTGATGAAGGCCTCGAGTTCCTTGAGGCTGGCGAGGCCGATGAGCTCGTACCAGACCATCTGGTATATCGCCCGGTTCGGCCTCTCCCCGGTGTAGATCAGAATCAGCATGCAGACGATCATGGCTGCGGAGCACGCCATCGCAATGCGGCCCCTGCATGCCGCGGTAGCTCTCATGCGGCTTCACCGCCACGCAGATCAGTCGTAGGGGGTGGTC
>Ga0114959_10004732_pt1 | contig 10358 bp, 6 predicted proteins | sample C_130625_EF_Meta_FD_87317 | JGI IMG/M metagenome (GOLD analysis project Ga0114959, IMG submission 87317) | Freshwater microbial communities from Lake Croche, Canada to study carbon cycling - C_130625_EF_MetaG | ecosystem: Environmental > Aquatic > Freshwater > Lake | place: Lake Croche, Canada...
CCGGAGTGCCTGCTCGACGTGATGCTGGTCGACCTCCCGGAAACGGGCACGGTCGACTGGGACGCCCTCGGGTTCGGCTGCCGGGAGCCGTTCTTCAAGAGCGAGTTGAAGGCCCGCCGCCGGAGGAGCAGCGTGAAGGCCAGCCCGAAGAAGCAGGTGGCCCGGGCGGCGTGACCTGCTGCTGACCCCGGCTAGTTTCCCACGACCCCATGAAGCGACGGGCGTGCGGTGTGGTGGAGGTGCCCAAGCCTCCCTGCACCCGCGCCCGTCGCTTTTCCATTGCCACCATCGCTACACCCACGAAGGACCCCCAACCCATGCTCAAGCTCCATGCGGGCGTCTCGAAGAAGGTCGGCTTGCCCGGCTTCTCGAGCGCCTCGGCCAGTTGCAGCATCGAAGCGGAACTCGACAGTACGCTCCTCAGCGATACCCAGGGCTTTCAGATGGTCGTCAGGCGCGCATACCAGTCGTGCGAGCAGGCCGTGCAAGACGAGATCACCAGACTCACGCATGACAGCCCGACCGACACCAGCCTGCTCCTGCCCAAGCCCCAGAGCCAAACGGAGATTCAGGCCCAGCCCAGACAGCAGGAGGCCGTCATCGAGGTCCGCACGTCTCCGGCCATCCAAGGCCCCATGGTGACGGCCACTCAGCGCGTCCCCGTCCAGCTCATCCAAAGTCAGCCCAGCCCTCGCCCCGCCACGGCTTCTCAAGTGAAAGCCATCCGGGCGATCGCTTCCCGGCGGCGGATCGATCTCTTGGGCCTGCTTCGGGAACGCTTCGGACTCCAGACGGCCGACGAGCTGGGCATCCGGCAGGCGAGCGACCTCATTGACGAGCTGAAGTCGGACGACCGGGACGGGGCCAGCGCGAGCGGCCACACGAACGGCACCTGCACGACCAACGGAGGTGCTCGATGATCGCCGGTGTGGAAGAGGGGCTGCTGCCGATGCTTATGCCCCCGGAGCCGCAAGAGCCCGCCAGCACGAACCCCGCCAACGAAGTCGCCCGAGCCCTCACCGGCCGCGACTATCTCTCTTGGTCGGCCATCAGCACGTTCCGGACCTGCCCGCTGAAGTACTGGTTCAGGTATGTCGCCGGTCTGCCCGAAGAGTCTGTGTCCAGTGCCCTGGTCTTCGGCACCGGGATCCACGCGGCGATTGAGAGCTTCTACCGGGCGGAGCTGGCTGGCGAGGCGAAGCCCGACGTCGAGCAGCTCATGTTCGCCTACCGGAGTGCCTGGCTGCCGCATGATCCCGAGACGATCCAGTTCGGGAGTTCAGAAACACGGGCCTCGCTGGACGCCCTGGCCGCCAAGATGCTCACGGCGTTCCTGGCGAGCCCTGCGGCGAGCGTCCGGGGGAGAGTTCTGGGCGTCGAGGAGGAGATCCGGGGGACGTTGGTCGAGGGCGTGCCTGATCTCTATGGCCGGATCGATCTGGTCACGGAGGACTCGGGTTCACTCGTGCTGACTGACTTCAAGACGTCGCGAGGGAAGTGGTCCCCCGAGCAGGCCGAGGATGCCAGCGAGCAACTGGTCCTCTACTCGAAGCTCGCTGGTGACTTGGCCCCGGGGAAAAAGCTCGTGACGCGGTTCCTGGTGCTGACCAAGACCAAGGAGCCAGTCGTCGAGGAGCACCTGGGTGAAGTCCGGCCCGATCGAGTGGCTCGCACCGTGACCAGCGTCGAGCGGGTCTGGAAGGCGATCGCGAGCGAGAACTTCTACCCCGCACCATCTGTAGTTGGCTGCGCTTCGTGCGGCTACCGGAAGGCGTGCGAGGGGTGGAGGGGATGAAAGGAGCGGCATGGGTGAAAAACCTGTGCCGCTCTTTTTTAGGTATCGGAGACTAAAAAAAGCACCTCTGAAAAAACCGCCTAAAACGAGAGTGCTATCTGGATATTACTTATCAGGCTGTTGCTGCGCCTCAAGAAACTCACGCAAAGCCGTCCGGCCTTCATTGTAGAAATATGGCTGTAAGTCGTCGTAAGGCGACGGATCGTGCCTGCCAAAACCCCATAGCTCGTTGCGCTTAAGCCACTCATACATTGGCTCAAAGGCGTTAGCCGCGCCGCCAATCGCACTCTGTATCAAACCCCCGCGTTTTTGGGCAGCTTCCATTGCGAAGCCGTCGAGGTACCGACTCACGTTTACAACTGACGGATTATTCCGTTGGGCTTGCGGCAGCACATTATTTCGCAAATCCACCACTTGGTTTTGCAGGAGCAGTATGTCTCTTCCGGGGTCTGCTTGTAGCAGTTCGTCGACGAGTCTATACGTATCGGCAATTCGATCCTCCCGACTCATGGGCTCCTTGCCATCTGAGATGTGATCTTGAATGATCTCGCGACGGGAGTCTCTCAGAGCGGCCTCGTCAATAGGCTCTGGCTTCTTGACGTCGGCTTCGCCATCCACCGGCTTCTTGTCAACGTCCATCAGATTGCCGATGGCGTTTTCCGTCGCAGTTTTTACTGGTGCCGTTTTCTTCTTAATGTATGAGGCCTCGCCGCCCTTCCCCTTACCTATGGTTTCTTGTGTAATGTCCTCGCCGTCCCAGATTATTTTGTATGACCAGGAAAGGATTCCAGTCCCATCGCCGTTGTCCTTGATAACCTTATAGTATTGCTCTTGCCGACCACGGCTGTTCGTGAGCGTCAACGAGAAACCCTCGGGCGTGGCGGACCAAGACACAGTACTTGGTGACTTCACGGTCGGTGTCGTTTGCCACGCTCCCCCAGGGAGGAGTTCAAACGAAAACTTTGCAGGCGGCGCGGGAGTTACCTTGGCACCCTCCCAGCTTTGCGACACATCGTCGACTGCGTCCACTTCCAACTGCGGAGGACCGCTCGCCGACTGGGCCATTGATAAACTAGGTGCAGCCAGCACAAAGAAAACCATGAGCGAACGCGGAAACGAGGGCCCTGCTTTCCGTGAAAGGACGAAACCTGCGAACATCACACGGAGACGGCCTTCATCGCACGGCGGTTTCATTAGATCACTCACCTCCGGGAACCGTGGGACAGTCCTTCGCCAAGCGGGCGTTCGACCTACACCCCCGTAAGAGTATAGGCCCATACGGCTTCCTGCAAAAGCGCGTCTACGGACCACGAGCCTCCGCATCCTCGGGCCGTTTCTCCCAAGGCTCGAGGCCGAGGCAACGCTTCAGGCAAGAAATTGTCGCGCGTGCAGGAGGATGCGAGACGGCACACACCTCCCGCGAGGACCATTGAAGAAGATCCACCGCCCCCCCCCCTGCGGTTCGGCAAAGGTGGCATCAGTTTCCCACGTCCTCAGCGCCACTGCAACGGCGGGGCCACTGGTCCAACTCTTAGCACCACGAAGTCTTGGTGCACGTCTTGTGATCACTGCTGCGAGTCTTCTGTCCTCGTGACACGACGCAACGCTTCGTCAGGCTCTTGCCGACGCCACCCCTACCTCCCTATCCCCGCCCCCTTCTTCGCCGCCCTCCGCTCCTTCTCGCTCTTCCGCCATTCCCAGGGCGGCACCTGGTTGGCGTCGGCCCAGAGATTCTTGCGGGCGGCCCTGGTGGCCTGCTCGACCTGCGCGAACTCGCCCTTCTTGTCGTACTGCAAGTACTGCCAGGCGACCTGTGGACACCCATCGAGGGGAGTGCATTCATCGGGGCATGGCGCAGCGGAGTCATGAAGGAGAGTCGAGGTCGTAGAGCCGCCGCTGTTGCTCGAGCCACAGCCTCTCGACTTCGACATCGGCGAGTGGCTCCGTCGCATACTCATCAGGGTGCCTCGTGTGGAAGCGGTCGATCGGAAATCGCGAGTGGTCGTGTGCAAAGAACGACAGCAACGTCAACGGTCTTCCGGTCTGAGCCGCGGCGAGGAGTTTGTGGTGGCCATCGATGACGAAATGCGTGAGACGCACCTCGGTCCGTTCCCCTTGCGGATGTCGGATTTCACCCATCGAGAGCACCATCGCCGTCGGCCGGGCTCCGTCGCAGATCGCATGGCGGTAGTGGGAGACCCGATCCCAGTCGACCAAAGCGAGCGGGATATGCGGGAGGATGTCCTCCGTCTCGACATAACGCTCGACGTACCCTGACGTGTGTTCGGAAGGGGCTTCCAAGCTCGACTCAGCTGGCATCGCGTGCCAAGCCTCTCGTTGGATGGCCCGGCTTTCATACCAATGCCACTCGTTATCTCCGCGTTGGAAAGGAATCGCTCGCAGAAGCCCGACGGTATAGCGCCCCTTGGGAAGAAGAAGTGTGACCAAATCGAGGAGCGGTCGATCCACCCTGTCCAGCCCGCTCCCCAGACGCTTGCTGAGATCCGTGGGAGTGCAAGGACGTGCTGGGCCGTCAACAAGCGAGAACCATCCTCCGCAGGTATCGCAGTCCCCTCCGACCATCTCGTAGAGCGGCTTCCCACCAACGTACAACCCGTACCCATGCTCCCCCTGTTCGATCTGAAACAGCCCGTCGCTGCCAACCGTGATTTCCTCTGCCATAACTCTCGCTCCTCGCCGTCTGAAGTGATCCCGCTGACGACCATTCGCCCGGGCAGGGCCCTCCCACACCAACTCGTTCACCACATCGTCAGGCACCCACGACGTGGACTGCCCGCCCGTCTATGAACAACTCGCACCGCCACAGACGGCAGCGATCCGAAGCACGTAAAGGCTGCTGCATGCTTTGGCACAGTTGCCCCGCGGGTGAAGGTGGTGTGCGACACCCGAGAAACCCTTTGGCTAGCTTGCGGGATGTCTTTCGGGAAACAACGTCATCAATGAATTGTGTGGCGGTCGATCAGATCGCGTTTGGGGCAAACTGTTTCAGCAGCGAGGCGGCGCGCCGCGAGATCTCCTCGTTCTGCGAGGAATCTCCCCCTGTCACATCGATCTCCTCGCCGTTCAATCGGAGTTTCGGCGTGGTGAAGAAGGTTGCGGCCGTGCTGTCGACGGTAAAGATCTCCGTGAATCGAAGGTATCTCGCCGGACTCATCGCATTGTGCCAGTGAACGCCGCCGGCCGTGAGCAGGAATCCGTCGGTCGCTGTCGCGAAGACGGTGGCATCGAAGAGCAACAGGATCTCGGCTTCTTTCACTTGGGGTGCGTACCGCCCGATCGTACTCTGGGCCTTGTCGGTGGGGATGTTCGGAGCGACGTGTAGCGCACTGCTGGCACACCCGTCGAACGTCGTGGTCACGACATCGGCCGTGGGAACCTCCTTGGCTGTCGTCACGACCCGCTCACGCGGGCGAGCCGCCGCTGAAATCTTCGATGGGGTCGCCGCTGCTTCTCCTGTCGGTTTGGCAGGACTATCCTGCGGAGCCTCCCGGAGGATCTCGCGGAGCCGATCGGTGATGGCGGGAAAGTGTCGCTGCGGAGGAGCCTCCGTGGCGTCGAGGAACTGGGCACTGCTGACGTAGTACTCGAGATCCCGACTGAGCGGCACCGAATCGAGCCGAACGACGAGGATGGGGGTGTTCTTGTTGACCGCCCGCTCCGCCTCCTTCATCACGTGCTGAGAGACGTTGGACGATTCGGTCAGGAGCAGCACCATCGCCCGGCAGCCCGACAGGCCTTCGATGATCGCCCGACCGTAATTCGGCTCCCCCGGCCGAATGTCGCGCGGGGCGAACCAGCAGCAGATGCCTCCGGCCTCCAATTCGGCGGTCGCGGCCCAGGCGAGTTTGAGGTTTCTCGAGGAATGACTGACGAACACCGGCCCGCTCGGCACAGCGTTCCCGAAGGACGACAGCAGGCGACTGAAGTTCAGCATGGCCGGAGCGCGGTGAAGAGAATCGAAAGCAACGCCGCCGCGGATGATACGCCCCTCGGTTTCAGGGGGGAAGCGATGGCGTCGTGCTCGCCTCCAGTATCCATGCCGGCAACGGCTGCATTGAGGCTGCCCCGGCAGGCCCTACGGCATCGCGACGTCATCGGCCGGATGGCGGGAACGGCCGATGGGGGCTCGCCAAGGCGGGCGGAGGCCGGGATCGGCCCCCACCGCTTCCCCCCTTATCCCGGGGGATTTATCATCCACTCAGCCGGTGTGCCGCCCACCCGATCCGCCCCCGTCCCATGCTGAACCTCCGCAAACTCATCGCTGCACGAACGCGCCCGAAGCCGGCGAAGTCGGCGGAGTCGATCGGCCCGGTGTTCGTCAGCCATTCCTCGAAGAACAAGCGGCTGGCGGCCGCCGTCGTCGCGGAATTGGAATCCAACGGGATCCGCTGCTGGTTCGCCCCCCGCGACATCCGGCCCGGAGACCCCAACTACGGCGGCGCCATCCTCGACGGTCTCTCGTCCTGCAAGGCGATGCTCCTGCTCCTCACGGAGCCATCAAACTCATCCCAGCACGTGATGAAGGAGTCGGAGCGGGCCGTCAATCGGAATCTCCCCATCCTCGTGGTGCGTTTTCAGCCGATCGAGGTCAGCCGCGACCTGGAATACTACGTCAGCAGCGCCCAATTCCTCGACGCCACGGAGGAACCGACGCAGAAGCACTTTCCGATCATCCGCCGCCATGTCCGGGACATGCTCACGCGCCCCACGCGCGCTCCACAGACCGATCAGGTGTCGATCGTCGTCACACCACGCAAGCCCCGCCGCCGGCCGCGCTGGGGCCTGCGTTTCCTTGGCCTCGGAGCGATCCCGGCAATAGCCGCCGGATTGCTCGTGGACGCTCCTGTTCAACTCCCCCCACTGGTCGAGCCGGCCCCTGAGTCTTCGGAGGCTGACGCGACGGAAGCCACAGCAGAGGCCCCACGAGAGCCTGACCTGCGTCAAGACGAGGCCCCGGCATCGACGGGTGCCATCGGCTCCCTCCTTGCCGGCGTCCGCGACAAGGCGAAGACAGCAGGCTCTCTGGAGAAGCTCGCGAAAACCAAACTCGTCAATTTTCATCGCGAAGCGCTGCTCGTCTCGAAGAGCGGCGCTCTCGAACCGGGCAACGTCTCTCCCAACGACGTCGAAGTGATGGCCTCCTGCCAGATCAGGCCGAACATGAATGGCTATACGTCTTTGGCAAACAGCCTGATCCCCCTCCTCGACAAAGCCTGTCAGGAGAAGGGCTCGATCACGTCCGACGGCCTCAAGACGAGCGAGCGACAAGGGCTCGATGCCCGCCCGATCGTCCAGACGCTCGGCGACGGGACCCTCTTCAGCACCGACGGACTTCAGGGGATCTTTGCGAGCGACGCCCACCAGACGCTCGTGCGAGACCATGCCACCAAGAGCACCTGCCGCTACGTCGCCTTCCCGTCGCTTTTCCTCCTCTACGACGAGCAAGTATCCGGCATCGACTATGACTCGGGGATGTATGTTCTCCGAGATACCTGGTATTCGCTCCTTCGGCAGAAGGGAACCGGCATCGTCGTGATCCTCGATTCGACCAAGAACTCGTTCCGCCACACGAACTGGCGATGGTTTCACCTCCCGCCCCCGGAATGGTCAATCGTCGCTTCTCATTGCTCTGTCCGCTTCAAGTGCGTGTTCACGACGACCGACTCCAAGGGCGATGCTGTCGAAAGCGACTTCTACCCCCTTGCGCAGTACGGCCTGCGGGTTCTTTCGTACTGGAATGGCCCGGTGATCGTTCTCGCCCCCTTCTTCGTCGAATCCGACTTTTCCTATTACATTCCCGAGATCAAGCTCACGAAATCCGTCGTCGTGACGCCCGACGACGTCACGCGGATCAAGGATTTTTCCGTGTTGCTCGAGGAGGTCCCGGCGGAGGCACGATAGCGGCCGGTTCCCGGTGCCGGCGATCGAAGCGTCCGCCGAGCGATTCATGCCGTCCGCCCAACTCCCCTTCTACCGCTGCCGCTGGCTGATTCGGCTTTGCGAGGGTGCTTTCCTCCCGCCATGGCAGCATGGCGTGATCACCGGGCTGATCAAATCTGCCAACGCCGGTGCCGGCGCCGAGGCCCCCACAGGCCATCCACCAAACCTGTTCGTGGAGGCGCCCGAGGTGGGCCGCACCACGGTCGACGCGGGGAGCGAGTTTGCCTTTGGCGCCTCGATCGTGGCCAAGACGCCGGCGGAGGCAAGCGCGGTGGCCCACCGGCTCACGCGTGGGATCGACCGGCTCGGGCAGAGAGCCCCCGATCGCCCCACGGTCTTGGGGGGCAACTTCAATCTCGTGGCTCTCGAGGACGTTGTGGCGCGGCGATCGCTCGCGCCCGGCGAGCCGCTTCGCCCCATTCCCGTCGAATGGATCGCCGCCGAAGTCGAACGCCTCCAAGTCACGCCGACGTCGCCGCTCACCCTCTCCTTCCATGTCCCGCTGCGGATTCTCCTGCCGGGAGAGAAGCACAAGCGCGGGCCGAGGCGCCATGCAGGCCGTGAGACTTTTCACACCGATCAATTCCTCAACCAGATCGCCATCCGACTCCGCGACCTCGGGCTTCCTGCCGGACGAGGGCCCCACTCGTTTCCTCCTGGGGCGATGACGATCCTTGATAATGCCCTCGATTGGCTCACGTTTCGCTACGGCGCCGACCGGGACGATCGTGCCGGGGCGGTGGGAAAGCTCCGTGTTGCGGTGAACGACCCGGGCACGGTGGAGACACTCGTCTGGGGGCAATACGTGCCCCTCGGGCTCAACGCGCACTTCGGACTGGGGCGCTACCGGATCATCGAGGCCGGCCCCGATCCCGCCCCGTGCCGGCGGAGCGCGACGCTCCTCGATCTGGCGCTCCAGGACGCCGCCGTGGCTGCCGAAGCCCGGGCTTCCTCGCTGCCTGCCGCCGATCTGCGCGCAGCAGCCGACTCCCTCCGCACGGGCCGCTATGCGCCGCAGGCCCCCGCTCGGATCACGATCCGCGATCCCGACGGCGCCCCCCGTGATCTGGTCGTGCCCGCGGCGATCGATCGGGTCCTCCAACGGCTCCTGGCAGCCGTTCTCTCCCCCGCCTTCGACCGCCTCTTCGAAGACTCCTCGTTCGCGTGGCGTCGGCGGCTGTCGCGGGCGTCGGCGGCGGCGGCGATCGCTTCCCACGTGGCCGACGGCCGGCACCACGCGCTCCGGGCCGACATCGATCGATTCTTCCCCTCCGTGCCCCGGCCGCGGGTCGCGGCCCGACTTTCGGCCTGGGTGGGGGGCGATCCGATCGCCGAGGCGGTTGTGACGCTCCTTGGCGACGGATCGGGCTTGCCCACCGGCGCGCCCCTCTCACCCCTGCTCGGCAACATGTTTCTTGACGACTTCGACGAGCAGATCGCCGCCCGCGGCGGTCGGCTGGTCCGTTACGCCGACGACTTTCTCGTCCTCACCCGCACGCGTTACGAGGCGGAGGCGATGCATGCCGAGACGCTCCGGCTGGTCGAGCAGCTCGAACTACGCCTCAACGACGAGGCCTGTGTCCTCGATCTCCGCGACGGCTTCCGCTTCCTGGGCTACGACTTCACCTGGGAGGATCGCTGGCGCTGGGAAGGCCCCCGAGGCCCGGTGCGCACCGGCGACCTCGGCTGGCGCGACGCCGATCGTGTGCCCCCGCTTTCGAGCCTGCCCCTCGCTGGCGAAGAGCCCGCCTCGTTTTTCAGCGGAGTGGTCGTGATCGGGCCTGAATCGGCTGAGCTCGACGCCCGAGGAGGCGATCTCATCGTCTCGGGCCGGGGCGGGAACCGACCGATCCCCTTGGGGGGAATCGACTCCATTGTGCAGATCGGCGCCGTAACGTGGTCGCCGGCGGTGGCACCGGCGCTTCTCGCGGCCGGCATCCGGGCCTCCCTTGTCTCGATCGGGGGCTGGCCGCTCGGCGAACTCTCATCCTCGCCGCCGGACGACCCCGCCGCGATCCTCGCCCAGGCCAAGGCCTCGGAGACGCCGGAGCGGACCCTCACCATCGCCAAGAGGTTCGTGCAAGCCAAAATCATCAACACCGCCGCCTTGGCATCAGCTATCGAAGGGCCCGACTCGCCGGTGGCAGCGGAATTGGTTCGCAGCGCTAATCGCGCGATCTTTCAAGCCGATATCGAGTCGCTCCGTGGCGTGGAAGGGGCTGCGGCGCGGGAATGGTACAGGCTCTTCGCCCGATCGCTCGGGAATGGGTTTGCGTTTCCAGGGAGGGTCGCTCCGCGCGCTACCGACCCAGTGAACGTGATGCTCAACATCGGCCACACGATGCTCCATCGGCAGGCGATCACGGCGATCCGGGCGGCTGGCCTTTCCCCGGCGATCGGTTTTCTTCACGCCTCAGGGCCCCGCTATGCGGCGCTCGCTGCCGATCTCCAGGAACCATTCCGGCACCTCGTCGAGCGAGCCGTGATCCTGGCGACGCGGCGACTGAAGCCGGGGCATTTCATGTCCGACGACGACGGCGAGCATCCGCTCGTGCTCCAGGCTCCGGCGGCCAAGACCTTCCACGCTCTCCTACAGCGATCG
>Ga0114959_10004735_pt1 | contig 10355 bp, 8 predicted proteins | sample C_130625_EF_Meta_FD_87317 | JGI IMG/M metagenome (GOLD analysis project Ga0114959, IMG submission 87317) | Freshwater microbial communities from Lake Croche, Canada to study carbon cycling - C_130625_EF_MetaG | ecosystem: Environmental > Aquatic > Freshwater > Lake | place: Lake Croche, Canada...
ATGGAGGAATTCGCTTTTCCGGAGATATCACCAAAGCCCTGGCTGCAGGTGCCAGTTGTGTAATGATCGGATCCATGTTTGCTGGAACGGAAGAAGCGCCAGGTGAAATGGTGATTGCGGAAGGTCGAAAGTTCAAAACCTATCGCGGAATGGGTAGCCTTGAAGCCATGGAAACGGGTTCAAAGGATCGTTACTTTCAGGCTGGAGAAGCCGATTCGAAAAAACTAGTGCCCGAAGGAATTGTTGGGAGGGTGCCTTTCAAAGGCAAAGTAAGTGAGGTGATTTTTCAGCTTGTGGGCGGACTTCGAGCCGGAATGGGTTATTGCGGCACACCCCGTATTCAAGATCTTCACCAAACTAAATTTATTCGAATTACTTCCGCGGGTGTACGCGAAAGCCATCCACACGATGTGGTGATTATGCGGGAATCCTCAAACTATAGTTTGAACCGCTGATTTTGTAAATTTCCATCCAATTGCATTATTCCAATATTTGGCTCTTTCTCTCCTCTCGTTCTCCTCTCGCTCTGGTCCTACTCAAACCCTACTCAGGCCATTTTAGCCTCTATTGTATTATTTAAAGAAAAGGGCCTGTCCTGAAAGAGAATAATTAGATTTTCTCGCCAAACAATATTTGGCCGTATGCCTTTTTTGTCCATCCGGGATCAAGGCTTCCAAATATTATTTGGACTGAGCTGATGCCCTGAGATTCGAATTAAATCAATGGGCCACAATTGTCGAGAAAGAAATGGCGTAAGCGGATTTCAATTTCTGTTTATTCCGCCTGGGAATCGGTATAACCCCTTTTGCCGTTGAATGTGTACAGGTTTTCTGTTTTAATCACATCAAGTCCGGCTTCGCTTGCTTTGCGAATTCCTTCCCAGATTTCCGATGCTGGAATTTCAAGCGTCAAATCCCGGCTTTTGAAACGGCAGCGCCAATGGCTGGTGCAAAATGATTCAGGCAATCCATCGGGCCAAACTTTCAGTCCGCGGTTTGAAATGAAGGCAAGGTAAATTTTCTCATTGTCCAGACTTTTCAAAACACCTGCGATTTGTTCCGGACGCATGGAATCGTTGTCTAAAAACAGATCGAATCCAACGAGTTTTTTCTCTTCTTTTTCTACTGGGGAAACCTTGATTTCGAATCCTTTTTGAACCTCTCTTGAGTACTCAGCAGGTTTTAGTGTTACAGGTTTTTGGCCAAGTCTTTCAATGACAGCATCTGCGAATCCGGCAGTTCCCACTTTTTGACTTGAAAAACCTTCCTTGAAAATGTCGCCGGTGTGGATTCCGTCTTCCAGCGTTTTCAGCCAGGCATTGTGAATTTTTTCGGCAACTTCAGGTTGGTTGATGTGCACCAGCATCATCAGCGCCCCGTTGATTAATCCGCTTGGATTGGCAATTCCTTTTCCTGCAATGTCGGGTGCTGATCCGTGAATGGCCTCAAACATGGCACATTGGTCGCCCACATTGGCAGATCCACAAAGACCAACAGATCCTGCCACCTGTGCCGCAATGTCGGAAATGATGTCCCCGTAAAGATTTAGGGTTACAATCACATCAAATTTTTCGGGGGTGTCTGCCAGCAAGGCCGAACCAATGTCGATGATGCGGTGGTCTTTTTCAATTTCCGGATACTCTTCGCCGATTTGATTGAACATTTTATGAAAAAGTCCATCTGTCAGCTTCATTATGTTGTCTTTGCTGAAACAGCTTACTTTTTTTCTGTTATAAGCCCTTGCATATTCAAATGCATACCGGATTATTTTTTCAGAACCTTGTTTGGAAATCAACTTCAGGCACTGAACCGTATCCTGAGTCTGCTGATGTTCAATTCCTGCGTAAAGATCTTCCTCATTTTCACGCACAATCACCAGGTCCATTATGTGTTTTGACGCCACAAATGGAGTAAGCGTCACCACAGGCCTGACATTGGCAAATAGCCCAAGTGCCTTTCTGGTGGTTACATTCAGGCTTTTAAAACCACCACCTTGTGGTGTGGTAACTGGTGCTTTGAGAAAAACTTTTGTAGAGCGAAGTGAGTCCCAGGCTTCCGGGCGTATGCCACTGAAAACTCCGGCGCTGTAAACTTTTTCGCCAATTTCAATTTCTTCTGTTTCAATCATGGCACCTGCAGCATCCAAAATTCGGAGGGTTGCTTCCATGATTTCGGGGCCTATTCCATCTCCATAGGCAATTGTTATTTTTCTCTTTTCAGACATCAGCGGGCATATTTAAGGTCGCAAATTGACAAGTTTTGCGCCTTACATCCAAGGACTATGCTCGGGTTATTGGAAAAAAACAAGATTGGCCTGAAACCAGGCGATTTTATCGGATGAGCCGCATTTTTCTATGCAGGATATCGGCTTCTACAAATTCTTCGCCGAAGGTTTCGAAATTGGCCTTCGCATAAAAAGGAATTGCTTGAACCTGGGCATGCAAATAGATCAGCGTTTCCTTTTCAGCTTTCGGGATAACTTCATTGAGAACTGCCTGAACCAGTGCCGCACCCACGCCGTGCATTCGGAATTCTTTTTTCACAGCAAAGCGCTCCAGCTTAATCCCATTTGAGGTGAACCTCCAACGCGCAGTTCCAGCGGGCTTATTTTCCCATAAAGCCAGAAAATGCCGCGAGTTCTCCTCGAATTCATCGTATTCTTCCTCTGGCGAAACTTCCTGCTCCACAATAAAAACCTCGTCGCGAATGGCGCGAACCTCTTTCCAAAGGGGACTGTTTGTATCCAGATTTTGAATCTCTATCATAATGTATCAAGCTATTTTTCTGAGTTGTTTGAAAATCATCAAGGAATTCCAAACCAAAACCATTGAGGTAAAAAAGAGACCACTTAAGGTTGTTTTAACTAGAAAACTGGAGTCGCCGATTTCCAGTCCTTGTCCTGAAATCGCCATTCCCGCAATTCCTTCAACCCGCACTAAAATCAAAACAGCAAGCAGGAATATCAGACCCAGAAAAAGACTGAACCAGGAGAGCAATTGAATTAAAATTCTTTTGTGGGAATAGCCCAATTCTATCAAAAGGCGAATGTCGTTTTCTGCTTCAGCCATCACCAGCCTGAAATTCATCGAGAACATCACAAGTGAGAGAATGGTAAAAAGGAGTCCAAGTGCTGCGAGACCTTTCATCACAGTTTTCAATACGCGACCTGATTTCCCAAAGCTTAGTTTTTCTTGGTCGGCCATCAATCTGTATTTCTTTAAGAAAGCACCAATTTCCGGAACCGAGGCATTGGCTGTTTTTACAATTATCCGGGAGCATTCAGAGTTGCTTTTGCCTCCTACTTTCCGGTTTGCCCAATCCATAAATTCAGTGGGAACCAATACGGATGCAATCCGTTCTGTGAAGCCTGCAACCCTGCCATTAAAAACTTCCTTTCCTCCGGGTCCTTCTATTTCAACTTCAAAGTTGACCAGCTTCATGGCATCCCTGCTTATTTGAGGCAAACCCTGACCAAGGGCAAACCCAAAGTTATAGAGGTTGAGGAAGTCTTGCGAAACGATGATTGGAAGGTCTTTCCGGCCTTCTGTCCAGCGAAAATCTTCAGGTTTATTATCCAGAAATGCCCTTGGAACAGATTCGAAAAATACCAAAGAACTGAAGCTGATGTATGAACGGGCCACTATTTGGGCCTTAAACTGGTTGGAATGAACTTCTCCAACTTCCTGAAAAAGGCCGGATTTCCGGATGTTGGATAACTCTGATTCTTCAAATGTGCCAGATTCAATCCCAAGTGTATTTACCAGACTGATTTTTTTGTTGATGATCAGAAACTGACCTTCTTTTTCTTTTTTTTCAAGGTGCGCGTTTACCCTCATGTAGCTTTCCAAAGCAAGCATCAGGGTGGACAGGCCGATTAAAAAAGCGAGGCCTGCAAGCAGAAATTGCCATTTGCTCCTTCTGAGCCAGAGTATGCGGGTGAGCAGTAGGTCCATTTTCAACTAAGTTTCAAACTAAGGGATTTCAAGCCAATCGCGAAAAGTTTTTTTAAAGTCGGGAACTGCCTATGGAAAGTGACAGCGCATTGATTTTTACTTTTGGTTGGAAGAAATCTGCAAGTGAAATTTTTGTTTGAAGCCATTTTGATTTGGATATCAAAGCGTTATTGAGACAAAAACAGGATTTTATTGCCCGATAAGCTTCGCTTAAACCGGCGAATTTTTAGCTTTGCCTGACAATGGAAAACATCATCGAGAACGGATTTGCTCAAAAGAACTTTAGAAAAGGCAACCAGGACCGCAAAGCAATTGCTGATGAAATAATTCGGCAAGGCGGAAAGGTGATTCCACAAGTTCCGGATGTAGAGGAAGCCGTTCTTGGCGCCATTATGCTGGACAAAGAAGCGCTCAACACGGTGAGTGAAATTCTGAGGGCTGATTGTTTTTATAGGGAAGAAAACCAAAAGGTATTCTCTGCAATCATGGATTTGTTTTCCGATGGAAAGCCAGTAGATGTGCTTACCGTTGCGGATAAACTTAAAGAGAATAACGATTTTCAATGGATAGGAGGGGCCAAATACCTTGCCCGCCTTGCATCCAAGATTTCTTCTGCAGCCCATGTGGAAATCCATGCGCGTATTGTGCTTGAGCACTTTATTAAAAGAGAAATCATTACGGTTTCGAACTCCGCAGTTCGTGATGCCTACGAGGATCAAACAGATGTTTTCGAACTTTTAGACCGAACAGAAACCTCCATTTTTCAGATAGCCGAGAAAAATATTGGCCGGAATGTGGTGGATATGAAATCCCTTGTGAAACTTTCCATTGAGGGGATAAAAGCCAAAAACAACAATGGCGACGGAATTACCGGAGTTCCAACTGGTTTGATTGAACTGGACCGTTTTACAGGTGGCTGGCAGAATTCTGACCTTGTAATCATCGCGGCCAGGCCAGGTATGGGAAAAACTGCCTTTGTTTTAACTGCAGCAAGAAATGCTGCTGTTACTTTCCGCAAACCTGTGGCTGTGTTTTCGCTTGAGATGCCAGCCGAGCAGTTGGTGAACAGGTTGATTTCTGCCGAAACTGGTTTACCTGGTGAACGCCTCAGAAAAGGAAATCTTGAGGAATATGAATGGGCACAACTTCACAACAGAGTTACGGAACTTGCCAATGCTCCGCTTTTTATAGATGATACTCCTGCCATTACGCCGGTACAGCTCAGGGCAAAATGCAGGCGCCTTAAGCAGCAGCATGATATTGGACTCATCATCATCGATTACCTCCAGTTAATGAATGTGGAAGGACTTAAGGGCGGCACCCGAACTGAGGAGGTTTCTCTGATTTCGCGTTCCTTAAAAGCCCTGGCGAAAGAACTGAATGTTCCGGTAATTGCGCTCAGTCAGCTTAGTCGTTCCGTGGAAACAAGAGGTGGTATTAAGCGACCATTGCTTTCCGACCTCAGGGAATCCGGTGCCATTGAACAGGATGCAGACATCGTTTCCTTCCTTTACCGACCGGAGTATTACGGCTTGAAAGAATATGATCTGGATAACCGCAGTACTGAAGGACTGGTAGAGTATATTATGGCCAAGCACCGGAACGGCGATGTAGGCACGATCCTTCTTCGCTTCCTTGCCAAAAACACCAAGTTTGTGGATTACGAACAGAATTATGTGAACACTTCTTCTGGATATGTAGACGCAAGCGTTCCTGAGCAAATTAATGGAGAAAGGATAAAAATGGGAAGCAAACTGAATTCTACCCTTCCGGATTCCGGTTTTATGGACATTCCATCAATCCCCGGGGGCGATAATCAGGTTCCTTTTTGATCTTTAAACAGCGGATAATTTCTGATTCAGGCAGTATAAGGGAAAAATTGAGCCATTTTTTTTATTAATTGCAGCCTAATTTCAAAGACTTATCCCGGAATACCAATTATGATAAAGGAAGCCATCAAAGGAATACTGAATAGCCTTCCCTATATCAGCCACCTCAACCGGGAGCTGAAGAAGTACAAAACTTGGTATCCACCCGGACATTATTACAATCCACTCGTTGATCCCAAAGCCGTTGATGCATATTCTGATACGGTATTTGATACATCGAAAAAATCGGTTTTTGGAATTGATTTCCGCGAGAAAGCCCAGTTGGAACTTTTGGATGAACTTTTGCCTTATTACAAGGAGGTTCCTTTTCCGGTAGAGCAAACCCCGGGTTTTAGATACTACCTCGGCAATGGCATTTTTAGTTATTCTGACGGCATTTTCCTCTACATGCTGATGCGCCACTTCAAGCCTTCACGCATAATTGAGGTTGGATCCGGGCATTCATCAGCAGTAATGATTGATACGAATGAGCGGTTTCTAAACGATTCTGTCAATCTCACTTTCATAGAGCCCTATCCTGAAAGGTTATATTCTCTTCTGAAAGACACAGATAAAACTAAAAATAAAATTTTTGAACTACCCATTCAACAGGTTCCTTTTTCTGAATTTGAATCCTTGAAAGCAGGAGATTTTCTTTTTGTTGACAGCAGCCATGTGAGTAAAACGGGAAGTGATGTGAATTACATTTTCTTCGAAGTTTTGCCAAGGATAAAGTCAGGAGTTATCATTCATTTTCATGACATTTTTACCCCGATGGAATATCCAAAATCCTGGGTGATGAAAAAGGATGTTTGGTTTGGCTTCAATGAGATTTATATACTCAGGGCTTTTTTAATGTATAACCCCGAGTTTGAAGTAATTATGTTCAACACTTTCCTGGAGGAGCACCACGAAGACTGGTTCAGGAAGAATATGCCACTCTGTTTAGAAAACAAGGGTGGAAGTATCTGGCTCCGAAAAAAATAATTTTTTAAACAAACAGTTAAACAAATGAGAAAGCTCTCCTTTTTGGCGTTTTATGCCCTGATTTTGCTATCAGCTTCGCAGGCTTCTGCTCAGCTTTTACAGCAATTTAATTTTACCGGAGCCCTTGGAAATGAAGTAAGTCTGGCTCCCGATGGACAGCCTGCAAACGGTACTGTTGGATCAATTACACGCGGAAGTGGAATCCAGCCAAGCAACGCGAATAATGTCTTTAGCGCGAAAGGGTTTACAACCGATCCCGCTCTTGTGGATTCTGCCGATTATTTTGATTTTCCAATTGCCTCCAATAGTGGTTTTAAGTTAAGTCTGGATAGCATCGTTTTTGGTCAGAAAAGGTCAAATTCTGGTGTTCGTTCTTATGTGGTTCGTTCCAGTTTGGATGCATTTACTTCAGATTTAAAGGCGGATTCTGGAACTTTGGTGATTTCTTATGGCAACAAAGTTGTTCTGGGGTCACAGTTTCAAAACATGTCTTCTGACCAGAACCTGCGCTTTCGCTTTTTTGGGTATGGAAGTGGAAGTACAAATGGTACCTGGCGACTAGACTCCATCCGCATATATGGAAAGATTCTTCCGGGAGGTGGCGTAGTTTCTAAGCCAAAACTTAATTTTTCACCCATTTCAGCAAGTTTTACCGAAAGTGCCGGTAATCAAAATGCAATTGTAACCATTACCCAAGCTCCTTCAGTTGCGATTCGTCCTGCCATTTATGTGAAGGGAGGAACTGCCAGTGCAGGATCAGATTTTACTGCTTTTGATACTATTGGTGTCGCCATGGGGCCAGGTCTTCCACTCAGTTTGAATCGTCCGGTAGGGTTTCTGGATGATGCAGTACAGGAATCTTCAGAGACTTTGGTGCTTGTTTTAAGGAAGCGTGGACTTGCATCTGATACAGCATTCGATATTGGATCTGACTCACTGTTTACTTTCACCATCAACGACAATGATGTCATCACCCCACCAAGTGGCCCGGCAATTCGCACCATTGCGCAAATCCGTGGCGCCGATTCTGGCAATCAAGCGGACTCAGTGGGGAAATCATTTAGGGTTTTCGGAACAGTTTACGGTCTTAACCAAAGGCTTTCAACCACCGCAGGTGGCTATCAAATGTTTATTCGTGATGCAAGTGGCGGAATTGGCATTTTTAAAAATGCACCTGTTTCAGGTATTACCAGCCTAAATGAGGGTGATTCAGTTAGAGTAATGGGAAAAATCGAATGTTTCCGTGGCCTTACACAAATTAACCCTGATTCGATGGTTGTGATTGCAACCGGGCGTCCAATAAAAGCTCCTGTTGTTGTAAACAACCTTAGCGAGGTTATGGAGTCTGATTTGGTTCGAATCAATGGCCTTCAGGTGAATCCAGCTACTTGGACAACAAGCGCAGGAACAGGTTTTACGGTAAAAGCCTTCAATGGAGTTGATACAATCGTTATTAGAATTGACAATGATTGTCAATTATTCTCGCAGCCTGCCCCAACTGGAACTGTGGATATTATTGGAATGGTTAGTCAGTTTGTTCCTGGAAATCCTGCTCCAACTGCTCCTTTTCCTGCCACTGGCTATCAATTAATCCCTCGCCGTGCTTCAGATATTGAAGTGGTAACAGCGGTGAATTCTTCTTCTAATTCCAACAGAGATATTCAGGTTGTTCCAAACCCGGGAACTGATTTTGTTTCGGTAGAAAGTTCTCTTTCTGGTGAATTCCTTGTTCAGCTAAGTGATTTACAAGGCAGGATTCTAAGAGAATTTGCTTCGGTAAAGGCTGGTCAAAAACTTGATGTTTCATCTGTGTCCAATGGAATTTATCTTTTCCGTTTCCCAGAAACAGGAAAGGTGATTCGCTGGATCAAGTCCGGAAACTAATTCAATTTGATTTCAGGTCATAAAAGAAGCCGGGGTGAATTGCCCCGGCTTCTTTTATTTGATTCCTCTGCTAACAGCTTAAAGCATTCCAGTTATTTCCTTATCCAAAGGATCTACCATCGGAGAGAAATACTTTAGAACTTTGCCGTTTTCATCCACCAAGTATTTGCCAAAATTCCATCCCGGTGAATCTGAAACACCACCGTTTTTTTCCTTGTTGGAAAGAAACTCATATAGTGGATGGCGATCTTTGCCTTTTACTGAAATCTTCGAAAACATCGGGAAAGAAACCGAAAAGGTTTTTTCGCAGAATTCCTTGATTTCGCTGTCAGTTCCAGGCTCTTGTCCGCCAAAATTGTTGGCAGGGAAACCAAGAACAACCAACTTGTCGCTGTATTTCTTTGAAAGCGCTTCAAGATCTTTGTATTGTTTGGTGAAGCCACAACGGCTTGCCACATTCACAATCAGCAACTTTTTTCCCTTGTAGCTGGAAAGTGAAATTTCCTTTCCACTGATTGATTTCATTGTAAAGTCGTGTACCGACTTTGCTTGATCGCCCGGAGATGCAGCCATTAACATTGCTCCCAGAATGCTGCTTATGATTAATTTCATTGTTATTTTGTTTTCCTTTAAAACTCTCATTTTGGTAAAAGGTTAAAAAAAAACCTCCGGATGGAGGCTTTTTATAATGAAGTACCAGAATATCAATTAGGCATCAACGGTTTCATTTGCCATTTTTCTGGCAACAGAGTCTCCGTTTGAATCAAAATTCCGGCCTAAAGTTTGGTTTACTTGCTCTGAAAGTCGCCCGAAAGTTGAACTAAGCTGGCTGCCCAGATCATCCTTAAGGTCATTCGCTTTAGATACAATTTTCTTACGGGTTTGGTCGCCAGAATCTGGTGCAAGTAAGATACCGGCAAGGGCTCCTGCAGCAGCGCCAACAAGGAAACCTACGATTACTTTCTGATCATTTGTCATAACTTTCTAGAGTTTATAGTGGAACTAATGTTGAAAATGAAAATGTTTTGATAATCAAAGATAAAAACTGATTCTACAATTTCTACAGACATAAAAAGGTAAGTCGTAAAATTTAAGGCATTTGCCCTTTCTATCGCACTGAGGTTTGTGTTATTGGCGATAACAAGCAAAAAAAATTAACGCAAATCGACAATTTTGTATCCAGGAAATGCAGTCTTGTCGAATCGAAGTTCCTTTTCAGGCGCTTTTGCCAAAGGGGTGAATTTTCGAATTTCGAATTCTTCCCTTTCGTTGCTTCCACGCTCAAATACAATCCACTTCCGGATCTCCTTTGTTTTTCGGTCCACAAACAAGCGGATTTTGCTGATTTCTTTTTCCAGATTTTCGGGTTCAAGGTCGATGGTTTGCCAGACCGTGTTACCCGATTTCACTTCGCCAATAAAAATGAACTTGTATCCCTTTTTATAGAAAGTATAAACCCGTTCCGGTGTGATGTCATCCGGTTCTGGGTCATATTCTGCAATGCTTACTTCTTTGATTTTTTTGTCGGCCGTCCAAACAGTTTTTCCGTCACAAAAAAGGGTAGTAGTGCCTGTCTTTAAACGGTATTTACTCCCACTTACCAGAATGTTGCCTGTTGTATTGGATTGAACATCGCCTTTAATGTCTTGAGATTCTCTGGTAAA
>Ga0114959_10004737_pt1 | contig 10353 bp, 8 predicted proteins | sample C_130625_EF_Meta_FD_87317 | JGI IMG/M metagenome (GOLD analysis project Ga0114959, IMG submission 87317) | Freshwater microbial communities from Lake Croche, Canada to study carbon cycling - C_130625_EF_MetaG | ecosystem: Environmental > Aquatic > Freshwater > Lake | place: Lake Croche, Canada...
AAAGGCGACACCGCATGGATGACGGTCGCTACCGCTTTGGTCATCATGATGACCATTCCCGGATTGGCGCTTTTTTATGGCGGTTTGGTTCGCAGCAAAAACATGCTGTCAATACTGATGCAGGTTTTCGTTGTGACCGCGTTGATCTATGTGCTTTGGCTACTTTATGGCTATACCATTGCCTTCACAGCTGGCAACCCATTCTTTGGTTCAATGGATAAATTGTTCTTCCTTGGAATTACCCCAGACTCGGTCGCTGCAACGTTCAGCAAAGGCGTGGTGATTCCAGAGTACACCTTTGCCGGATTCCAAGCCACCTTTGCGGCCATCACTTGTGCTTTGATCGTAGGATCCTTCGCCGAGCGGGTTAAATTTTCCTCCGTCTTGTTGTTTTGCGCCCTGTGGTTCACGTTCAGCTACTTGCCTGTGGCTCACATGGTTTGGTATTGGGACGGCCCTGATGCAATCACAGATGCAGCAAGTTTGGAAAAAGTAACAGAGGCAGCTGGTTGGTTGTGGGCCAAAGGTGCGCTGGACTTTGCTGGTGGAACAGTGGTTCACATCAATGCAGCGGTCGCTGGTTTGGTCGGAGCATACATGATCGGCAAAAGAACTGGCTATGGAAAAGAGTCCATGGCACCTCACAGCCTGACTTTGACGATGGTGGGTGCTTCTATGTTGTGGGTGGGTTGGTTCGGTTTCAATGCCGGCTCTAATTTAGAGGCCAATGGTGTCACCGCACTAGCTTTCATCAATACATTGGTAGCAACTGCAGCAGCTACCTTGAGCTGGATCATGGGCGAAGCTCTAGGTAAAGGCAAAGCCTCCATGTTGGGCGCGGCGTCTGGAGCGGTCGCAGGATTGGTTGCAATCACACCAGCTTGCGGTTTTGTGGGACCTCTTGGTGCTATCGTTATCGGATTTGCGGCAGGTCTGTTCTGTTTATGGGGTGTCAGCGGACTCAAGAGTCTTTTGGGTGCGGATGACTCATTGGATGTCTTTGGCGTCCACGGCGTCGGCGGCGTACTGGGGGCCTTGTTAACCGGTGTCTTTGCCTCTCCCTCTCTGGGTGGCACCGGTATCTATGATTACGTTGCCAATGCAGTGGCTCCAGAATATTCAATTTCTGGTCAGGTATGGATTCAGTTACAAGCCGTCATCACAACCATTGTGTGGTCAGGTGTTGTGTCAGTGATTGCATACAAGGTTGTCGACTTGCTTCTTGGATTGCGTGTCACAGAAGAAGAAGAGCGTGAAGGCTTGGACATCACTTCACACGGCGAGACAGCATACAACCGTTGATGCTTGAAAAAATTTAACCATGAAACTATCAATACAAAGGTAAAAATGGTCTGATTTCATGTCTAGTTCTTCAAAGAACTTTAACCCACCTGCTTGAACCCAGGTGGGTTTTTTTTGGGCTTTGACGGGGTAGAGAGAAGCCTGTTGGCGTCTACACCAAGCGCAGAGTTGTCCAATACGCTAGAGGTTGTGGTGTGAGCAACGCCCAAACATAAAGCCGCAAGCTCTCTGAGGGTTCGAAGAAAATAGATGGTGAGGTGTTTGAACTTCGTGAGACGTAAGCCCCAAGGAGCTCAAGCGATCGAGGTTTCTATATAGCCGAATTGTCGCTTTGAAAAGGCCAAGCCAAGGCCTTCAGAAGAACCAAAATCCAAAACCTGTCCAATGAGGACATCGTGGTCACCGGCGCTCACTATTTGTTGAATTTCACAGTCAAACCAAGCCAAACAGTGAGGTAATTTGGCTCTATGACTGCTCACGCGCTCGATGGGTTCGTCTTTGAATCGATCGGCCTGTGGACCTGTAGAGAACTTCATGGCCAAATTTCTTTGTTCAAGGCTGAGGATGTTGACCAAAAACCCACTGGCGCTGGTAAAGGCCCGATGAGAAAAAGCCCCCTTTGCAACGCTCCAAAGAACCAAAGCGGGATCCATTGAAACGGTGTTGAAAGAATTGCACGTCATGGCCCAATCTTGGTTTTCGAAATGCGTTGTGACAACGGTCACACCCGTGGTGAAGCAACTCATTGCGTCTTTGATGGAGCTCATGAATGGTAAAAATCTTTGAATTGGAAAGAAAAAGAGTCTGAAGAACAGACTCGTTTAAAGAGGGTATTTAGAAAGGAATGTCGTCATCCATGTCATCAAAGTTGGTCTTTGGCGCTTGACCCGAGGATGGGGCTGAGGCTTTGGGGCTTGGTTTGTTCGGAGCGTTTTGTGGTGCATATCCACCACCACTTGAGTCATCGCCCGAGCTAGAACCGCTAGAACCCTCTCGACCGCCAAGAAGTTGCAACTCGGTGGCAATGATGTCAACGGTATTTTTTTCAACGCCGGCTTGATCGGTGTATTTTCCATACTTCAAGCGACCTTCAACATAAATAGGGCGTCCCTTTTTGACGTATTCGCCAGCAATTTCAGCTAGTCGGTCGTAAAAGGTGATTCTGTGCCATTGCGTGTCCTCGACCATGTCACCTGTCTCGCGATTTTTACGTCTTGTGGATGTCGCAATGCTGACGTTTGCAACAGCTTGGCCCGATGGGAGGTAGCGAACCTCGGGGTCGCGACCGCAGTTTCCCATCAAGATGACTTTATTAACAGATGCCATGTTAAAACTTTCAATAAAAAATAAAACGACTCAAATGCGAACCACCGAGGAAGAAAACGCACAGGGGATTGATGATATCACCAGTCTATATTGCGGGGATCAAAACTTGATAGGCGGCATTCAAGCGTGCGAGCAAAGTTTTAAAACATGGGTTGAAATCACCTCAAAGAAGAAAACCAGCACCTTATTACGAAAGTACTATGAAGCATGAATCTTAGTCAGTAAACTATCGTTTGGAACTTGAAAAAACGCTAAAAATTGAGATTTATTGATGCATGCTTTGGCTCTAAAGGTAAGGCCACTTTGCATCAGATCCTCAAAGATCACATCCATTGAGCATGTTTGTCGCAAGACAAGCCCAGTCATGCAGACTTGGCCCTTGAGGCGCTAAAAACTTGTTCAAGAGCTCTTGGGTGTGTAATTCATGTGCCAAGCGACATAAACCCAAAGGAGCAACAAGGCGCTGGCAAGTGCAAAGAGACCTTCTGGGCCGATGCGTTGAGCAACCCATCCTCCGACAGCTGCACCAGCGAAAATACCAAGTGACTGCAACGTATTGTAGATCCCAAGCGTCAAGCCACGTGCTTTGACGGGCGCGATTTTAGAGGCCAAACTGGGTTGGCTGGCCTCTAAGATATTGAACCCACAAAAAAAGAAAAACAAGAGGAGCTCTAAAACCCAAATATGGGGCGAATGAAGGGCTTCAAAGACGAAGCCCCATTGAACCAAGAAAACCAAAAAAATAGAGCTTAAAAACAAAGGCCTGAGGAACCCTTTTTTTTCAAGAGGAAAAAGCGTCAGACCCATCACAAGAAAAGACAGCAACACAGCAGGCAAATACACCCATCCATGATCTGCTTTGTCAACACCTGCTGCAATCAGTAAGCCGGGAACGGCCATCCAAGTCGCGAGCTGCACGCCATACAAAACAAAAACACCAAAATAAAGTTTGAGCAAATCGCTTGAAAAAACCAAATTTTTGAGTTGAGCAAAAGGAACAGAAGCTTCCTTGGAGCGGTGAAACTCTTCTGCAGGCGTCCAAAATACAACGATGCCTACGCCCATCACGGACAAAGCCAGAGTGACTTCAAAAATCAAGGGCAAACCACCCCAGTGGCTTAAAAAGGGTCCCATGACCAAAGACATAGCAAACATGAGCCCAATGCTTGCTCCAATCAAAGCCATTCCTTTGGTCCTCACTTCTGGACGTGTTTGATCTGCAAGCAAGGCACTGACCGCTGCGGAAATGGCGCCACCACCTTGGAGGGCGCGACCCAGGGCCAGGCCATGAACAGAGTCTGCAATGGCGGCAAGCCAACTGCCAAGCATCAAAAGCAAGAGTCCAAAAACAATGACTTTTTTTCTTCCCAAGCGATCAGCAGCCATACCGAAAGGAATTTGTAAAACCGCTTGAACCAACCCATAAAGACCAACAGCAAGACCGATGGCCACCTCATCGTCTCCACCTGTATAACTTTTGGCTTCGATGGTAAAAACTGGCAAAACCATGAAGAGGCCCAGCATTCTGAGCCCGTAAATACAAGCAAGAGAAAAGCTCGCACGCTTTTCGTCTTGGGTCATGAGGTGGGGATTGGAAACGCTTGGGGTGGGTAGATCTTGCACTGGAGGAGACTCAGAATGAAGATGGACGTGAAAAGGCCCAATTGTCCACTAAACCAAGATGGATTAAAGGGCGGGGAAGTGTAAATTTGATAAAACAAAGCGTTTTGTTGGTCAAAGGGGGAGAAAGCATGCGAGCTTGCGCAGCCAAAAAAGAAGGCTCAAGAGATAAGTCCTTCTGAGTTGGCGCAAGTGAAGGAAAAAAAGTTATCATGGACGGTTATTTAAGGGACAAATCCAACCGTGAATGCATCCATTGAAGGGCCATATTTAGGCCATGTGATTGATCCAAAAAATTCGCCTCATGGACTGATCAGCATCAGAGGAGCGAGAACCCACAACTTGAAAAACATCGACCTGGACTTGCCCAGGAACCAGTTGGTGGTGATCACGGGCTTGTCGGGATCGGGCAAGTCCAGCTTGGCCTTTGATACCCTCTATGCAGAAGGTCAGAGAAGGTATGTGGAAAGTTTGTCGGCTTATGCAAGACAATTCCTTCAGCGCATGGACAAACCAGATGTGGACTTGATCGAGGGTTTGTCGCCGGCGATTTCCATCGAGCAAAAAGCCACCAGTCACAACCCCCGCTCAACGGTAGGCACGGTAACGGAGATTCATGACTATTTAAGGCTGCTGTTTGCCCGAGCTGGCACGCCTCACTGTCCCGAACACACCTTGCCTTTGCAAGCGCAAACGGTGTCCCAAATGGTCGATACGGTCATGTCTTTTCCAGCAGAGACCAGGATCATGGTTTTAGCACCCATTGCCAGAGAAAAAAAAGGTGAATTTGCCGATCAACTGCTCACCTTGCAGCAAAAGGGCTTTGTGCGCTTTAGGGTTGGCAAAGAGGTGGTGGAAGCACAAGACTTGCCAAGCTTTAAAAAAACCGAGAAGCACGACATCGATGTTGTGATTGATCGGCTGAAGGTCAGGTCAGACGCAACCCAGCGTTTGGCCGAAAGTTTTGAGACCGCCTTGATGATCGCGTCTGGCAAAGCCATTGTTTTGAACATGGACAGTTTAGAGGAAAGGAGCTTTAACGCAAAGTTCGCTTGTCCCATTTGTCACTTTTCCATGGGCGAATTGGAGCCAAAGCTTTTTTCATTCAACTCACCTGCTGGCGCCTGCGAAGCCTGCGAGGGTTTGGGGCAAGAGGAGTTCTTTGATCCTCACCGGGTCGTGGCATTTCCAAGCTTGAGTTTGGCCAGTGGCGCCATCAAGGGTTGGGACAGGAGGAACGCCTACTTTTTTTCGATGCTTGAAAGTCTCTCCAAACACTATCAGTTCGATCTTGAAGTCCCCTTTGAGTCCATCCCGCCACCGGTTCAACACATCATCTTGTATGGCTCGGGCAAAGAAGAGATCAAATTCAACTATGTGATCGATGCAGCAGGAAAACCTAGTCGGAAAACCAGTAAAAAACACGCCTTTGAAGGTATCTTGGTGAACATGAAAAGGCGCTACCAAGAGACAGAGTCTGCCTTGGTTCGTGAGGATTTGGGACGCTACAAAAGCACAAGATCTTGTGAAGTATGCGCAGGTGCAAGGCTCAAATTGGAGGCTTTGCATGTTCGCCTTGGCGAGGGCACTGGTGCAAAAGGCTTGCATGAGGTGAGTCATTTAACGCTGGGTGAGTGTTTGAAATACTTTCTTGGCTTGAGCTTAAAGGGTGCAAAAGCAGACATTGCCTCAAAGGTCGTGAAAGAAATTCAATCGCGTTTGAAGTTTCTCAACGATGTTGGACTCAACTACTTAAGTCTTGCAAGAAGTGCAGAGACACTTTCAGGCGGTGAGGCACAACGCATCCGGTTGGCCTCTCAAATCGGCTCAGGTTTGACTGGGGTGATGTATGTGCTCGATGAACCCAGCATTGGTCTGCATCAAAGAGACAACGACCGCTTGATTGAGACACTCAAGCACTTGAGGGACATTGGCAACTCGGTCTTGGTGGTTGAACACGATGAAGACATGATACGTGCAGCCGATTACTGTGTGGACATGGGGCCTGGAGCGGGCGTTCATGGCGGGCATGTCATTGCCCAAGGTCGCCCAAGTGAAGTAGAACAAAACCCTCGCTCACTGACCGGGCGCTACTTGAGTGGTGACTTAAAGATTGAAGTTCCTCAATCAAGACATCCATGGTTGACCGAACAAGCAAGCACAGTGGATCAACGAAAAAAGGATGGCGCTCTAGAACTCAAAAAGCACATCAAAACAAAGTTAGAAATATCAAACACCAGGGGCTACAAAAATGTACCCGTGACCTCCATTCTTGATACCCAGCCCCACCCGTTTTCCAAACTGAGCAAAAACAAAGAGTTAAAGCCCCAGGAAAGCCCTGAAAATCAAAGCACGCACTTGTCCAGCGGTACGGCGCCATCCATGGGGATGTCCTTGTTCATCCAAGGCGCGCGTGGTAACAACTTGCGCGGCATAGACGTTCATATTCCCGTGGGCCTCATGACCTGTGTCACGGGTGTATCGGGATCTGGCAAGTCAACCTTGGTCAATGACACCTTGTATTTGGCAGCAGCACAGCATTTGTACCGCTCCCATGAGGAGCCGTCTCCTCATGATGAGATCTCTGGTTTGGAGCACTTTGACAAAGTGATCAACGTCGATCAGTCTCCCATTGGAAGAACACCAAGAAGCAACCCTGCCACCTACACAGGGATGTTGACGCCAATTCGCGAATTGTTGTCAGAAATGCCCATGGCAAAGGAGCGAGGCTATGGGCCAGGTCGATTTTCTTTCAACGTAGAGGGCGGTCGGTGCGAAGCATGCCAAGGCGACGGCGTGGTCAAAGTTGAAATGCATTTTTTACCAGATATCTATGTGCCTTGCGATGTGTGCTTAGGTAAGCGTTACAACAGAGAAACCTTGGAGGTCAGGTACAAGGGTAAAAACATTGCACAAATTCTGGAGTTGACGGTAGAGGCAGCGATGGAGTGCTTGCAAGCCGTGCCCAGTATTGCGAGAAAGTTACAGACCTTGATGGATGTTGGCTTGAGTTACATCAAGCTTGGTCAATCTGCGACCACCTTATCCGGTGGAGAGGCGCAAAGGGTCAAGTTGGCCCTCGAACTCTCCAAAAGAGACACAGGGAGAACGCTCTACATCTTGGATGAACCGACCACGGGTTTGCATTTCGCGGACATTGAATTGCTGCTCAAAGTCCTGCACCGTTTAAGGGATGCGGGCAACACCATTGTGATCATTGAGCACAATTTAGATGTGATCAAAACCGCAGACTGGCTGATTGACATGGGGCCTGAAGGGGGAGATCAAGGCGGCCAAGTCTTAGGGTGTGGGACTCCAGAGCAATTGTCTCAAAATGAGACGAGTTTTACAGGCCACTATCTTAAAAAACTTCTAAGATAACAAGCCAAGACCGGCACATCAAGCTTCGTCAGGCCTCTAATGGCTTTGAAGCAGGGCTCGGGTTTTTAAGGCCTCCGAACGAGAGGCCTGTGCAAAATCCTCATTTTCAGAGGCATAAATGATGGCTCTTGAGGACGTGACAATCACGCGTGCGGGCGCACTGCTCTTGGCTGCTTTGACGGTGGCGATGGCGTCTCCCCCCTGTGTTCCAATGCCAGGGATCAAGAGTGGCAAGTGAGGGGCACGTTGTCTAACGCGTTCTATTTCGTTGGGATAGGTGGCGCCGACAACCAGTCCAAGTTGACCGTTGGTGTTCCATGGTCCATGGGCCAAACTTGCTATGTGCTCATACAAGTGGGGCTTGTTTTCAACGTTCAAGAGTTGCTGATTTTGTAGGTCATCACCTCCTGGGTTAGAGGTTCGACACAAAAGAAAAGCACCCTTGTCGTGGTATTTTAAATAAGGCGCGATGGAATCAAAACCCATGAAGGGTGACAGTGTCAAGGCGTCTACACCGTAGCGCTCAAACGCCTCAATGGCGTACTGCTCTGCAGTGGTGCCAATGTCGCCACGTTTGGCGTCCAAAATGATCGGCACACTCGGAGCCACCTCTCGAATATGATGAATTAAACGCTCAAGTTGGTGTTCCGCTTTGTGTGCTGAGAAGTAAGCAATTTGTGGTTTATAGGCAATGACCAGGTCGGCGGTGGCGTTGACAATTTCAGCACAAAAATCAAAAATTTTATCGGATTGATCGCGCCACTTGAAGGGAAATCGACTGGGCAAAGGGTCAAGTCCAACGCACAACACGGATTGATTTTGAGTGTGAGCTCTTAGGAGTTGATCAAGAAATAGCATGGTGGTGTTGAACAGGGGGAAAATAACTTGAAAGCGATCAATGGATCAAAGAATGAGCCCAGCACAGATCTGTCCAGGCGTTGGATTTGATCTCTCCTGAGCGCATCATTTGTTCCGGCGCGTAGGTGATGATCATGGGGGTGTTGGCAAATTGATGCAGCTTTGATCGCAGCCGACCCAGGGGTTCATTTTTTAGGGGGGAATCCGTCAAAAGAGCATGAGCTGCAGCTTGGCCCATGACCAAGATGAGTTTGGGCTGAAGGAGTTTAATTTGCTGCTGTAGATGGATCAAACAGGTTTGCGTTGCCAACGCCTTGGGCGCTTGGAGTGATGGGCTCAGGCACTTGACGGTATGGGTGATCAGGTAATGGATAGCCGGTGTTGTGCTGCGCTCGCTAGAGAGGTTGACGGCAACAAGGTGTTTTAAGATGGCATTGAACAAAGGCATGCAATCTTCAGAAAACGCTGCGATTGAGCCATCAAGAGCTCGTTTGGGGGCGTCTGAGACGATGAGCCAGTCGATGTTTGATCGTTGATCTGTGTTGGTGTTTTGAACATCAAACGCTTCAATGAACCGCATGGGGGCGCTGGGACCTAAGTCACAGGCGCGGCAAGTTTGAAGATGTGCCTCCAACTCGGGCCAGTTCATGTTCTCTATCTTGGAGCCCAAGGACAGACTTGAGGAGGCAGCTTCTAAGGCTGTTTTCTCTTGAAAGGGGGCACCGCGCTCACCGAGCTTGGCTTTGGAAGTTGGAGCGTCAGGGGCGTCAGGGGCGTGGGGTGTTGATTTGGCAAAGGACTTGTCCGCTGGCGCAGATTGGCGGGTGAAAGAGTTGCTCAAGTTGTGCGCCCCAAATGCGGGTGCGAGGTTCACCGCTGGAGGGGCCATATTTTTAAAGGGAAGGTCGATTCCCATCTCATTCAAGATGGATTTCTTTCTAGGTGAGAGATGCAGACTCATCAATTTTTATAACCTATAGCTCATTATGATCGCATCTTCACGTTGGTGGCTTGTCAGGGGGTAGTAGTTTTTTCTTTCCCCTACCTTTTTAAATCCGAACTTGTCATAAACTTTAAAGGCCCGCTCATTGCTCACTCGAACCTCTAGCCAAATCCATTGAGCATTCACGGTTTTGGACATCAAAGCCAAGCTCTCCAACATATGAAGACCGTAGCCTTTGTGTTGAAAGTCGAGGGCAACGGTTAAATTCAACAAATGGACCTCTTGGAACCCCATCATAGCAACAAAATAGCCGGTCAACGTGCGGCCATTCATCAGAAGCTGACACCAGTTGTTGCTTTTCATGGCATCCAAGAAATTACCACGCGTCCATGGCTTGGCGTACACCGATTGCTCAATTTTTAACAAAGCATCGAGCTCGCTTTCGCTCAGATGGATCAGCTGAAGGGGGCCTAGAGGATCAGGGTGCACGAGCCAGCTCACGCTCTAGGGTGGTTTGTGCGACCTTGTCGCGCAAATAAAGGGGCGTTGGCAAGTTGACAGAGGTTTGCAAATGCACAGCAAGGCTCGGTTCTGCATGATGGGCCCTCCCAAGTTCGATGAGCGCATCGGCACGAGGGTTGATTTGAATCAACTCGCAGTCAGCCGCTTGGTGGAGCAGCGTCTCTTGCAGATGGGCGAGCAAGTTGCTTGAAGCATTGCAGGCGAGCAAAAAGGGCGAAGAGCCGCTTGGAGGGGTCCAAGCAAGGGGTGAACGGATGGCGTCAGGACCTATCAAACATGGTGGCTGTATGACGCGCCAGTTTTGAGCCGTCTTTTCATAGGCGCCTACATAAAGTTGCCCCATCCGAGCGTCCACAACACAAAGTATTTTCGAGTATTGAGGTTTGATTTGGTAAGCCGAT
>Ga0114959_10004738_pt1 | contig 10349 bp, 12 predicted proteins | sample C_130625_EF_Meta_FD_87317 | JGI IMG/M metagenome (GOLD analysis project Ga0114959, IMG submission 87317) | Freshwater microbial communities from Lake Croche, Canada to study carbon cycling - C_130625_EF_MetaG | ecosystem: Environmental > Aquatic > Freshwater > Lake | place: Lake Croche, Canada...
GGTCCTACGCCGCTCGCCCCCGCCATCCGCGTAAAGACGATCTTCATACATCATCAGAATTATGGGGGCGGTGCGCTCAGGACGCCGAAATGGTGGGACATCCCCCCAGCGCGGCCGAGCGCGAAATCGGCTGCCCTCATCCCGGATGATGATCAACATGAAATATATGCACGCTACACTCCGTATCTCCGATCCTGAAGCGACGATCGCATTCTTCAAGGTGCTGGGCCTGCGAGAAATCCGCCGCGTCAAAAGTGAGGCTGGCCGATTCAGCCTGATCTCCCTGGCCATCCTGGGCGAAGACAAAACGGTGATCGAGTTGCTGCACAACTGGGACCCGGAGACCTACACCAGCGGTCGCAATTTTGCTCATCTCGCCTTCTCGGTGAACAACATCTACGATATTTGCCGCGCCTTGGTGGCCCATGGAGCCAATATCACGCGGCCGCCGCGCGATGGCCGCATGGCTTTCGTCAGCACACCTGACGGCATTTCCCTTCATCTCACCCAGAATGGCAAACCGCTGCCGCCGAAAGAGCCCTGGTCGAACATGTAGGGCCACTCCTGCCACTGAGCGGGCGATATCTATCCAGAGCAGGCGGAGGAGAAGCCCGTGCTTCCCTCCGCCCATCTGCTGTCAGCCTCAGATATAATGCTCCGCCAGCGGGGCAAAGCCGTTGAAGCTTTGGCTGGCATAGGTCGTGACGTAGGCGCCGGTGGAGAGGAGTTCGATGCGATCGCCTGAGCGCAGCGCCAGCGGCAGGCGGTAATTGCTGCGCTCGTAGCAGATATCCGCGCCATCACAGGTCGGACCGGCGATCGCCACCGGGCCATGCTCGCCGTCATCATACGCGGTGCGGGCGCGGTATTTGATCGCCTCGCCCTCGGTCTCGGCCAGGCCTCCGAAGCGGCCGATGTCCAGATACACCCACCGCACCGGATCATTGCCGCGGCGACTCACGAGCACCACCTCGGCACTCACCACGCCGGCATCGGCCACCAGATAACGGCCCGGCTCCACGAGGATCTCCGGCAGCGCGTTGCCAAAATGCCGCGCCATGGCGCCCATGATGGCGTCCCCGAAGCTGCCGATGCCCGGCACCTCGTCGCGATAGGCGGTGGGGAAGCCGCCGCCAAGATTGGCCATGCGCAGATTGACGCCGGCCTGCTTGAGATCGGTGAACAGCATCGCCACCCGGCCGATGGCGGCCTCATAGCTTGCGGTGTCGGTCTGCTGGCTGCCGACATGGAAGGACAGGCCATAGGCATCCAGCCCCAACCGTCCGGCGCGCAGCATCAGGTCGCGGGCATGGTCGAGCGTGGTGCCGAACTTACGCGACAGCGGCCAGTCCGCGCCGGCGTTCTCCACCAGGATCCGGCAGTAGACGCGGGCACCCGGGGCGTTGGCGGCGATCTTCTCCAACTCCTCATCCGAGTCGAACGCGAAGAGATCGATACCCCAGTGATGCGCCCGGCGGATGGCCGACACCTTCTTGATGGTGTTGCCAAAGCTGATGCGCGACGCATCGGCACCCGCGACCAGGCACGCCTCGATCTCCTCGGCGGAGGCGGCATCAAAGCTGCTGCCCAGGCGCACCAGACGCTCCAGGATCTGCGGCGCCGGATTGGCCTTCACCGCGTAATACACATGAGCCAACGGCAGAGCCTCGCGCAGGGCGCGAAAATTCTGCTCAACGCGGTCGACATCAAGCACCAGACACGGCGTGGCCGGCTGTTGCTCGGACAGATAGCGCGCGACTTTGGGAGTCATCGCACAGTCCCCCTATGACAAGCCCGCCTGTGAAGGCGACGGGCGCGAGTTACAAAACGGTCGAACGAACCAGCGACCAGACGAAAGCTTCGCGACGAGAGGGTGTCGCAAACCCGGACTGCCAGAACGCTTGACGTCGTTACGTAACCCCTTGAGTCACTGCGGGGGGCCAGAGGCACGTGCGTGGCTGCGTGATTTCGCACATAGGGGACGTATCCCCGGGGTGCAAGGGTTTTTTGAAGGGCAGAGCCCTGGCCTCCCTTTCAACGAACACGCGCCACCCGAAGCGCATTCGTCGTCCCCGCCTGCCCAAACGGCACGCCGGCGATCACCACCACATCCTCGCCATGCGTCGCGAATCCCTCGCTCTGCGCGAGACGCAAGGCGCGGCTGACCGTCTCCGTCATGCTGTGCGCCTCGGGTGCGATGCAGGCATGCACCCCCCAGACGACCGCGAGGCGCCGCGCGGTTTCCAGCGAGGGGGTGAGGCCGAGAATCGGCGCTTCCGGGCGTTCGCGGGCGGCGCGCAGGGCGGTGCTGCCGGAGGCGGTGAAGCCGCAGATGACGCGGGCCTGAATGGTGTGCGCCACCGCGCGGGCGGCCTGGGCGATGGCGTCGGCGGTGGAGTGTTCGGGATCGGGACGGGTCTGCTCGATGGTGGCGCGCCAGCCCTGGTCGCCTTCGGTGCGGGCGATGATGCGGTCCATGATGTTCACCGCCTCGAACGGATATTGCCCGGCGGCGGTCTCGGCGGAGAGCATCACCGCGTCCGCCCCATCAAACACCGCCGTCGCCACATCGCTGGCCTCCGCACGGGTGGGCGCCGGAGCAGAGATCATGCTCTCCAACATCTGGGTGGCGACGACGACGGGCCGGCCAAGCTGGCGGGACAGTCGGATGATCCGCTTTTGCGCCAGCGGCACATCCTCAGGCGGCAGTTCCACGCCGAGATCGCCACGCGCCACCATCACCGCGTCGGACAGGGCGATGATCTCCTCCAGCCGGTCCAGCGCCTGGGGCTTCTCGATCTTGCTCATGATCCAGGCACGGCCGGCGGCGATCTCCTTGGCCTCCGCCACGTCCTCGGGACGCTGCACGAAGGAGAGGCCGATGTAATCCACGCCATGTTCAAGCGCGAAGGCAAGGTCCTCACGGTCCTTCACCGTCAGGGCGGGAATCGGCAGCACCATGTCCGGCACATTGACACCCTTGCGGTCCGACAGCCGGCCGCCGGTGACGATCTCGGTCATCAGATGATCGGGCCTCGCGCGGGTCACGCGCAGACGCAGCTTGCCGTCATCGAGCAGCAGATTGGTGCCGATCCCGGCAGCCTCCAGAATCTCCGGATGCGGCAACTGCACGCGCGTGATGTCGCCGGGTGCCGGGTTCAGATCGAGCTGAAAGCTCCGCCCGTTCTGCAGTTGCACCGCCCCGCCCGAGAAGCGGCCAACGCGCAGTTTGGGACCCTGCACGTCGGCCAGGATGCCGATCGGCCGGTCGAACTTCGCCTCCAGGTCACGGATCATGGCGATGCGGGCAGCGTGATCGTCATGCGAGCCATGGCTGAAATTGAGACGAAACACGTCGGCCCCGGTCTGGAACAGGCGCGCCAGCACCTCCGGCGTGGAACTGGCCGGGCCAAGCGTGGCGATGATCTTGGTGCGGCGCCGGCGGCGAATGCGAAGACGAGCGGCCATCATGCTTCTCCCTGCACCAGGATGGCGCGGATATCGTTGACATTGGTGAGGGTTGGCCCGGTGCGCACCAGATCACCGGTGGCATCGAACAGACTGTAGCTGTCATGGCCGGCCAGCACGGCGCGGGGATCAAGCCCCGCGGCGCGGGCGCGGGCGAGTGTGGTGGGGGTGATGATCGCCCCTGCCGCGTCCTCGGTGCCGTCTATGCCGTCTGTGTCACCGGCGATGGCGTGGATGCCAGGCGCGCCGTTCAGCGCCACGGCCAGCGCCAGCAGGAACTCCGTGTTGCGCCCGCCGCGCCCGGCGCCGTTCGCCCCGATGGTGACGGTGCTTTCCCCGCCAGACAGCAGCAGCGCGGGCATCGGCAGCGGCTGGCCATGGGTCGCCACGCTGCGGGCGATGCCGGCGAGCACGGTGCCCATGGCGCTGCTCTCGCCCTCCAGCGCATCACCCAGGATCAGCGGCGTCACCCCGTACGCCCGCGCCGTCTCGGCGGCGGCGGCGAGCGCCATGGCCGGCGTGGCGATGAGGTGGAATTCGGCGTGATCCAGGCTGCCGGGCTTGGGCGTCTCCTCCCCCTCGCTGAGCCATCGCGTCATCGCCGGCGTCTCCTTGATGCCATAGCGCGCCAGGATCGCGCGTGCATCGGCGAAGCTCGACGCATCCGGCACGGTGGGGCCGGAGGCGATGATGCCCGGATCATCGCCCGGCACATCGCTGATCGCCAAGGTCAGCATCCGCGCCGGCCGGGCGGCGGCGGCGAGCCTGCCCCCCTTGATCGCCGAGAGATGCTTGCGCACCACGTTCATCTCGCCGATCGGCGCGCCGGAGGCGAGCAGCGCCCGGTTGATCGCCTGCTTGTCGGCCAGCGTCAGCCCCGGCGCCGGCAGCGCCATCAGCGCCGAGCCACCGCCGGAGATCAGCGCGATCACCAGGTCTTCGGCGGTGAGATCCTTGACCGTCTCCAGCATGCGCCGCGCCGCGATCTCGCTGTTGGCATCCGGCACCGGATGGCTGCTGGACAGCACCGTGATCCGCTGCGTCGGCACCTCATGGCCGTAGCGCGTCACCACCACGCCGGAAAGGTTCACATCCGGCCAGGCCGCCTCCAGCGCCGCCGCCATCGAGGCCGCGGACTTGCCACAGCCCACCACCACGCAGCGCCCGCGCGGCTTTGGCGGCAGATGCGCCGCCAGCACAAGGTGCGGATCGGCCGACGCCACTGCGGCATCAAACACCGCGCGCAACACCCCGCGAGCCCTTGTTTCGGCGTCTTGCATTCCTCGTTCTCCTCCACTCGTCAGACTATGGCGAAATCGGGGCAAAGACGCCATGTAGGGACCGACACAGAGGAGCCCCTGCGCCATGAGCCGTCCTGATATCGATAACACGACCACCACGGAGCTTGAAGCCGCAGCGTTTCGTCGTCTGGTCGCGCATCTGCGCGAGCGGTCCGACGTCCAGAACATCGACATGATGAATCTCGCCGGCTTCTGCCGCAACTGCCTCAGCCGCTGGTATCGCGAGGCGGCGGACGAGCGTGGCATTGCCCTCGCCGATGCCGATGCGCGCGAGATCGTCTATGGCATGCCGTATAAGGAGTGGCAGGCGCAGCACCAGAAACCAGCCTCGCCGGAGCAGCTCTCCTCCTTTGCCGCTTCGTCCCATAGTTGACCCGACCAGATGGGGGCGCTACGCCCCCGCCCCCATCCGACCACAGGAACGACCATGGCCAGACCGCCGCGCGACGCCGATTCCGAGGGCGCCAATGACACGCAGGACAACGCCCAATGGGGCAATATCGCCGCTGACCGGCTGCGCAGCATCATCGAGCGCGTCGAGCGACTCGAGGAAGAAAAGAAGGCGCTGTCCAGCGACATCAAGGACATCTTCGCCGAAGCCAAGAGCGCCGGGTTTGACGTGAAGGTCATCCGTCAGCTCATCCGCATCCGCAAGCAGGAGCCGGCCGAAGTCGAGGAACAGGAAACCCTGCTTGATGTCTACCGCCGAGCCTTGGGGATGTGACGAAGGTTAAGCCCAAGCTCGACGCGCTTCGGTTGATCCTGCCGTATCTGCGTCCGTATCGGTTACAGGTGGCCGGTGCCTGGCTGGCGCTGGCCGTGGCGGCCGCCTTGCTGCTGGGCATCGGCCAGGGCGTGCGGCATCTGATCGATGTCGGCTTTGCAGGTACCCCCCAGGCGCTGGATCAGGCGGCGCTGGTGATGTTCGTTGTTGTGGCGCTGCTCGGCGTGTCGACCACCACGCGCTATGTGCTGGTCTCCTGGCTCGGCGAGCGGACCGCGGCGGATATCAGGCGCGATCTGTTCAACCACGTGCTGGGCCTGTCGCCGGCCTTCTTCGAGACAGCGCGGACCGGGGATATTCTCAGCCGCATGACGGCCGATATCGCGCTGCTGCAATCACTCGTCGGTTCGGCGGTATCGCAGTTTCTGCGCAGCGGCGCCGTCGTGGTCGGCGCAACCGTGATGCTGGTGCTGACCTCGGCCAAGCTCGCCGGCATCGTGTTGCTGGTGATTCCGGTGGTGGTGGTGCCGTTGCTGTGGTTTGGCCGACGTGAGCGGCGATTGTCGCGGACGGCACAGGAGCGGGTGGCCGATCTGGGGGCGGCGGCCGAGGAGGCACTGACCGGTCTGCGCACGGTGCAGGCCTTCACCCATGAGGCGGCTTCGCGCCGGGGGTTTGCCCAAGGCGTGGAGCAATCGGTGACGGCAGCGTTGCGGCGGGTGAAGATGCGCGGCCTGCTCATCCTGATGGTGATCCTGCTGGGCTTCGGTGCCATCACCTTCGCGCTGTGGGTCGGTGGACGCGACGTGATCGCCGGCCGCATCACCAGCGGCGATCTCTCGGCCTTCGTGTTCTACGCCATCCTGCTCGCCTCCTCCGGTGCCACGATGAGCGAGCTGTGGGGCGAAGTGCAACGCGCCGCAGGGGCCGCCGAGAGGGTGGGAGAACTGCTGGGCGAGGTGCCGACGATCGCGGCCCCCGTCCATCCGCAGACCCTGCCTCCACCGCGTGGCGCGCTGGCCTTCGAGGACGTGACGTTCTGCTACCCGGCGCGGCCGGACACGCCGGCGCTGAACCATGTATCGCTGTCGGTCGCACCGGGTGAGACGGTGGCACTGGTCGGGCCGTCGGGCGCCGGCAAGACCAGCGTGTTCCAGCTGCTGCTGCGCTTCTACGACCCACAATCCGGCGTGGTCCGGCTTGACGGGGTGGACGTCTCGCGTGTCGATCCGATCGCGTTGCGCAGCCGCATCGGGCTGGTACCGCAGGACCCGGTGATCTTCTCGGTCTCGGCGCGGGAGAACATCCGCTACGGCAGGCCGGACGCCAGCGATGCGGATGTGACGGCCGCGGTCGAGGCGGCGAACGCCCAGTTCCTGCATGATCTGCCGCAAGGGCTCGACACCTATCTCGGCGAAAAAGGCGTGCGGCTGTCCGGCGGCCAGCGCCAGCGCGTGGCCATCGCGCGGGCCGTGCTGCGTGATCCACCGGTGTTGCTGCTCGATGAGGCCACCAGCGCGCTGGACGCCGAGGCCGAGCGCGCGGTGCAGGAGGCGCTGGCCACGCTGGCGAAAGGGCGCACCACGCTGGTGGTTGCGCATCGGCTGGCAACGGTGCGGGGGGCGGACCGGATCGTGGTGCTGGAAGCTGGAAGCGTGGTCGAGACCGGCACACATGACACGCTGGTGGCGGCGGGCGGGCTCTATGCCAGGCTTGCGGCCTTGCAGTTCACCGAGTGACGGCAGGCTTCCTTCCACCCGCCCGCCACCCCTGCTACGACCCGCTGATGCTCACCGACCTTCCCAACCTCCTCACCCTCAGCCGCATCGCCGCAATCCCGGTGCTGGTCGCCCTCGTCGCCTGGGGCACGCCGCTCGGCGACATTCTTGGCTGCCTGGTCTTCGCCATCGCCGCCATCACTGATTATTTCGACGGCAAGCTGGCGCGAGACCGGGCGCAGACCTCCGATCTGGGCCGCATGCTCGACCCGATCGCCGACAAGCTGCTGGTCGGCGCCAGTCTCATGATGCTGGCCGGCCAGTCCCGCCTCGGGACTGGCGGGCTGTATCCGGCCATCGTCATCATGCTGCGCGAGATTCTGGTCAGTGGGTTGCGCGAATATCTGGCCGGCATCCGCATCAGCCTGCCGGTGTCGCGGCTCGCAAAATGGAAGACCGGGTTTCAGATGGGCGCGCTCGGCACGCTGCTGGCCGGCGACAGCGGGGCCAGGGTGATCGGCCTCGAATTCCTCCCGGTGACGCTGATCGGCGCCGTGCTGCTGTGGGCAGCCGCCCTGCTCACCCTGCTGACGGGCTGGGACTATCTCACCGCCGGCCTGCGACATGCCGGGCGGCCCCGATGACGGCGGTGCTGGGGTTGCTCGGCTGGTCGGGCAGCGGCAAGACCACCCTGCTGGAAGGATTGCTGCCGCGGCTGATCGCGGCCGGTGTGAGTGTCTCCACCATCAAGCACGCGCATCATAATTTCGATGTCGATCAACCCGGCAAGGACAGCCATCGCCATCGCACGGCCGGGGCGCGCGAGGTGCTGGTTGCCAGCGGCCGACGTTTCGCGCTGATGCATGAAATCGCCAACACACCCGGCGAGGATGAGCCGGGCCTGGACGCGCTGCTGGCACGGCTGGCGCCGGTGGACCTCGTGCTGATCGAGGGCTTCAAGTCCTGGACGCATCCCAAGCTCGAAGTACATCGCCCATCGCTGGGTCACCCACCCTTCTGGCCGGGTCGGGACGATGTGGCAGCGGTGGCGAGCGACGTGGCACTGCCAGATTGTGATCGCGATGTGCTTGATCTGGCGAATCATGATAGCATCACGTCATGGATGCTGACGTTTTTGCAACGTGGCCGGAAAGCGCAAACCGGTGCTTGAGAAGCCGGCACGCGTCCGGCACATTGCGCCCGCCAGGGGCCGGTCCGTCTCAGCGCCCGGCCACAACCCGATCGTTGTTCGATCGCGTGACAAGGAATATTCGATGATGCGCCCTTACGCCTCGCTCGCCATGGTTGTGCTGCTGTCCGGGTGCGGAACCATCGTCGGCAGCCCGCTCGAGGGCTTCACCGGTTTCATCGGAGACACGCACACGCTGAGCGCCAACCCGAACCGGCCGGCATCGGAAGGCGAGACGGTGCGCCGCGTGCTCGGCCAGTCGCCTCAGCTTGATCCGCTGTCTCCTGAGATCGGCAATGTGTGGCCGGGCCCGGTCGAGGCCTCGGCGTCGCTGGCCGATATCGCCCGGTCAAATCAGGGGCAGTTGCTGAAGCCGGACGCCGAGATCACCCTTCCCAAGGCCGTGCGCGACACAGCGGTGAACCCACTGCCAACGGGTGCGGCCAAACCGGTGGTGGCCACACCCCAGTCTGCGCGCGTGACGTCCCCCGTGCCGGCCGCAGCCCCGACGGTGATGCCGCCGGTCGATTCCAAGCCGGGCCCATCGCCGACACCCACGCCGCAGGCCGCACCGGCCACCCGGGTGATCCAGACGCCGAACGGTCCCGCAACCCTTAGCGGTGGCGGTGGCGTGCTCACTTACACCGACCAGAAGGGCAACACCGGCTTGGTCGTGCCAAACGGCAACGGCACCTCCACGCTGATCGCGCCGGATGGCTCGGTGCAGACGGTTGCTACGCCGAAATAGATGCGGATTCTCTATTTCGCGTGGCTGCGCGAGCGCGTCGGCACCGGCGAGGAGGACCTGCCTCTTCCAGCTGGCATCACCGACGTCGCCGGCCTGATTGTCTGGATGCAAGAGCGTGGCCCGGGTTTTGCCGCCGCGTTCGGGCAGGCGCGATTGGTACGCTGCGCGGTCAATCAGGACTTCGCGACACCTGACACGAAGCTGCAGGACAGCGACGAGGTGGCGTTCTTTCCCCCCGTGACCGGCGGGTGAAATGACTCTCATCCGGGTGCAGGCTGCGGAGTTCGACATCAGCGCAGAATCCAAAGCGCTGACGCAGGAGCGGACCGATCTCGGCGGCCTTGCCAGTTTCGTGGGCGTGGTGCGCGGCACCGCCTCTGGCCGGCCGATCTCGTCCATGACCCTGGAGCATTACCCCGGCATGACCGAGCGGTCGCTGGCCGCCATCGCCGATGCAGCCTGCGCGCGTTTTGCATTGCAGGGCTGCACACTGATCCACCGGGTGGGCCAACTCCTGCCGGGCGATCAGATCGTGCTGGTGCTGACCGCCGCACCGCATCGCCAGGCGGCCCTGGATGGCTGCGCCTTCCTGATCGACTGGCTCAAGACCCGCGCGCCGTTCTGGAAGAAAGAGACGTTCACCGATGGCAGCGAAGCCTGGGTGGATGCGCGCGAGTCCGACGACGACGCGGCCGCCCGATGGGGACAGTTCGGCTGAGCCAGCCCGGCCGGCCCGGTCTTGCCCTCTCCCCGCCCCAGGGTTAGCGTTACCGTCATCAACACGGGGGAAAACACGGTGCAGAACAAGATCAAGCTGGCATGGGCAGCGGGCAAGGCAGTGGTGAACGGGTGGCTTGCCATTCCGTCCGGCTTTTCCGCCGAGTGCATGGCCCAATGCGGCTTTGACAGCGTCACCGTCGATATGCAGCACGGCGTGCAGGACTATCTCTCCATGGTGCAGTGTTTCCAGGCGATGCAGGCCCATCCGGTGCTGCCGATGGTGCGCGTGCCGTGGCTCGAACCCGGCATCATCGGCAAGGTGCTCGACGCAGGCGCCTATGGTGTGATCTGTCCGATGGTGAACACGCCGGCCGAAGCTGCGGCCCTCGTCTCCTATTCCAAATATCCGCCCCACGGCGCCCGCTCCAACGGCCCGATCCGCGCTGCGATGTATGGCGAGGCCAGCGGCTATCAGACGACC
>Ga0114959_10004741_pt1 | contig 10343 bp, 8 predicted proteins | sample C_130625_EF_Meta_FD_87317 | JGI IMG/M metagenome (GOLD analysis project Ga0114959, IMG submission 87317) | Freshwater microbial communities from Lake Croche, Canada to study carbon cycling - C_130625_EF_MetaG | ecosystem: Environmental > Aquatic > Freshwater > Lake | place: Lake Croche, Canada...
AACATCGACTTACCAGACAACCGCTTTAAGGTGAGTGTTGCCAATACACAAGTCCTTGAGATTGGTCGTGGTTATATTATGAAACCTTACCAAAAGCCGCGCCCTGAAATCGTCGGTACTGTTGTAGCACCGTTTTCAAAAGGTGTTATCGCGATGGGTAAGAGAGATTTTCATCCGATGTCAGCCAACTTCTTACTCAGAAACTGGTTGCCTTCCCACTGGAATAATTATGCTGAAGGTAAAACATCAGTCGGTGAAGTTGCTTTAGTAAAAGACTGGCGTGTCGCTCGCACTGTTTTCGTTGGCGATACTTCTGCAATTGCGAAGGCTTACGGTAAAGACGATGCCAATAGCCCATACCGCTATTACTACAAACAAATGTTAACCAAAATGAAAATCTCGAATCGTCACGTTATTTTCAAGAAATCTCAAGAAGCAGATGACAGTACGATTAGCTTAGATGGTATTTTGGATGATTTAGTCATCTCTGGAACGGTTAATGAAGTTGTTGATCAGATTCTTGCAATGCAAGAAGAGGTCGGCAATATTGGTGAGATTGTCTACGCAGGTATGGATCTTGTTGATCCTACCTTAGGTAGAAGATCAATGGAACTCATGGCGCATGAAGTGATGCCTAGGGTTAACGAAGCCATGGGTCTTGGATACGTCACAAATGCTGATGCGGTGAATTAACGAAACTATATAAAACGTAATATTTTGAGTTTAAATCGAAAAATTTTTTTGTTTCAAAATAGATTTATTCTTTTTATTACCCTCCTCACTCCTTCCATGATTCTAACTAGTTGTGGTTCAACAAAAAATTTAGGGGGTGGCATATATGAGGAATCCGTTTCTGTTCCGAAAGAAAGCATATATTACCCGGCTAGATATAAATATGAAGCAATAGTCGAGCAAAAGGCTGCCAATGTATGTAAATCTCAAGGAAAATTTGTAGATATTTTTAAACAAGATGGTTGGTTAACATCTAGTATCTCCATCAGCTTTAAATGTGTTGATCTTGCCACAAAACAACAAAGAGATATAGAGTATGCAAGAGCTGTAGAAGAGAGGCAGAAACAACTCAAAATTCAAGAAGAAATTGATAGAAAAAATCGCATTGAACAAGAACAAGAAAATCAAAGAAAAATAAAAGCTGAAGAAAAAAGAATAAAACAACGTGAGCTTGCCGAAAATCGACGTAAACAAGCATTATTTGAAAAATGTTTAAGCATTGGTGCTATTGGGATGTGTCGCACATATGCAGGAGGTAGAGAACTATACGATGATAAAGACGACACCGGGTGGGGGAACAATAAAATATATACCCAACACCTTATTCGGAATAACTTAACAAGACCAGTCAAAGATATTGAACTCCAATGCGACCAATTTGGGGCTAGTGGCACAAAAATAAAAACTTACAACAATACTATTTATGAAAACTGGGGTCCGGATGAATCTAAAGTGATTGAGTCACAATTTTGGCCTCATAACCAATTAAACACCATTAAATGCTTTGTAAAAAACTGGAAACCCAGTTTTAGGCAAAAGCTCGACTGAGCGAAAGAATTTATAAGACCTAGACTGAATTAATCTATGGGTCTTGGATACGTCACAAATGCTGATGCGGTGAATTAACGAAACACGTTTTATTTTCGGTAATTTACCCTATTAATCTGCTCTCCTTGGGTCTGCCATATTTGCGCCCCAGTATTGACGGTATCTAAAAGCATGACTCCTTGACTTTGATATCGCTTCACCACATCTGGATGTGGATGTTGGTAGCGATTTTTATATCCTGTTTGCGAAAATGCTTGCTCTGGTATCAAAGCTTCTAAAAACATTGGTGTCGATGATGTCTTACTTCCATGATGTGGGGCCATGAGGATTACTTTTCTGTTTTGGATTGTTTGTAAATGGGTTTTATCTTCCTTCAAGCGATCCACAATGAGTCTCTCAGCATTTTTTTCGACATCTCCTGTCAACCAAATCGAGTGATGTTGGTGACGTACTTCAATGACGCAACTCATTTCGTTGGGTTTCGTACTTTTATATTGAGCCCTCTCGTCTTCTTGAAGTTGTGGATGCCAAACATAAAAATCTATTCCATCCCATCGCCAAGACTGGCCGGCTTCACATTTTTGAAGAAGTACTTTATTTTTTTTAAATATTGATTGGGCTTGATGGTCTGGTGAAATCGATCCCATTGCGTTTTTAATGGGTAAATTTTCTAAAAGATATTTCAGACCACCAATATGATCTGCATCTTGATGACTGATCACTAGCTGATCAATGTCATTGACTCCCAAAGCCCGTAGATGCGGAATAATAATCTTTTCTCCTGGATCAAATTTTCCAAAGCTAATCGGTCCAGTATCAAAAAGTAATTGATGAGTTCTGGTTCGTATCAGAACTGCATTTCCTTGTCCTATGTCCCATACCGTCATCTCTAGTTCGTTTTTAGGTATCCCAACTCCTGGCAAATATTGTTGTGGCACAAACAAAGTCAAGCATAGACCAAACCCTAAACTTCTCGACTTCCAAGAGGATGCTATGGGTCCTGGGCGAACACAGATCACAACGCCAATCACTGCAAGTAATAAATGCCATCCAAGTGGCTGCGCCCCATAAACGGTAGCCCACTCGAAGTTAGCCAATGGCACAATCAGATACATCAATAATTCAAATATGTAATGCGCTAACCATAAAAATAGATCACCAAAATACCAAGGTAAAAATGCGCCTAGTATGGCAAATGGTGTTACTAAAAAACTAATCACTGGTATTGCTACTGCATTGGCAATCGGCGATATGATCGATATTTGATAAAACCAATATAAGGTCAGTGGGATGAGTGCAATAGTCACGACCGCTTGCACTCTTACAGCTTGTCCTAATGAGGTTCTGAGCTTTTGTATAAATAGTAAATCAATGTCAATGGCACTATTTTTGTCTTTTGGCATTGCAAATAAAATCGCCGCAACCGCCCCAAATGATAACCAAAATCCCGGAGAAAAAATTGCCCAAGGATTGCATGCCAAAACTAAAAATAATGCCCAAAACCAAATGTCAAAAGCATGTAGGATTCTTCCTAGGTATAGCCCCAATGTTGTAATACCTACCATCATCATCGTTCTTTGCGCCGGAATCTGAAACCCCGCTAACCATGTATATAAAAATGCCATCAAAAAACCAAAGAATGCCGCAAAATACGGTGCTGGTTGCCAATAAATCAGGCGCGTGCGTTTGATGATAATTAAGCTAAGACTTGCCCCTAAGCCTGCCAACATCGTTACATGTAATCCTGATATCGAGATAAGATGACCAATCCCTGTTTGTGCAAATATCTTCCAATCTTCCGGGGATATCATTTGCTGATCTCCTATGACAAGAGCACTAATAACTCCTGCATATGGGGTATTTTTGCCTAATGATTCTTGTATCTTTTCTCTTATCTTGTGACGTAATAGTTCTATCGTCGTTTTAAAACTTCGATGACTAGCACCTAAGGTCTTCTCACTGCCTACTTGAATATTACCCTGCGCTCCTAAGTTTTGGATGAACATCCATTGCTCTAGATCAAATCCATATGGATTCTTCAGTCCGCGGACTGATTTTAATTTGACCTTCAAACTCCAATACTGCCCTGGCATGAAGTTCTTTTGTTGATTCTTTAAAGGGTAAAACAGGTAGACTCTTTGCGGAAAAGATATATCTTCATCAATTTTTATCGACGTATAGAGCAGTTGGGAATGGGTAACTCGAAATCCAAACGAAATCCCCCTATCACTCACGCGTGGTAGTTCATCGATATAACCTTGAAGAATAAAAGTTTTATCTTCTAATTGAGGATGAAGAAGATTACTGATCTTTTGGTCTTTTAAATAATGAGTCCAATAAAATCCTCCAGCAAATAATACCGCCGCTAGGATGCAATAAATCACAGCATGCTTCTTGGTGAAGGTTTTTTTCATTTGTAGACACCCATACAGGATGACCACTGAGCCAAAAGGTATTAAAAGACCCCAAGGTGGATGCTGAGCATCTTCAAATAGTGATAGTAATTCCCCAGCAATCCATGCTGATATCAATAAACGCATGTTAATTTAAAAGAGATTTTTTATGCGGGGTAATACGCGCAAGGTGTTTTGGAGATTGATCTTGGCTAATGTTTGTAGATCAATGGATCTTTCTTTTGCAAATGCCTGTGCGATGCGAGGTAAATACGCTGGCTCATTTCTGCGACTTTCTTTATCCATTAACCACGATGGGGGTATATCTGGACTGTCCGTTTCTAATACAAAAGAGTCCTCAGAAAACTCTTTTGCTAAGCGCTTAATTTGTAAGGATCGATCATAGGTAATCGTGCCTCCAAATCCTAATACAAAATTTAGGTCTAAAAAATGCTGCGCCTGTACAAAACTGCCATTAAATGCATGAGCAATGCCACCACTCACTGGTATCGCACGGAGGCGCTTTAATAATTGGTCTTGCGATTTTCGTACATGCATCACAATCGGTAAATCAAACTCTTTAGCAATTTTGAGTTGTTCTTCAAAAAACCACTCTTGTTTTGCATGATCTAGATTTTCAACAAAATAATCTAAACCAATTTCTCCTACAGCAACGAGTCGAGGATGATTAATATATTGTGCAATTGCTTCTCTAGTAAGCTCAATATCTGACTCTGCAGCATCCCTGGTATACAACGGGTGAACGCCCAGTGAAAAACACAACTGCGGAATGAGAGAGCTCCATTGTTCAACAATGTCTACAACACGCTCAAAATCACACACCTGAACTGCTGGAATTAATATTCCCGTTACGCCTTGCTCAGCAGCTCTTGCCAGTACGAGTGATAAATCATCCACAAACTCTGGAGCATCAACGTGACAGTGCGTATCAAACCACATGTTTTATCCGTGTTTTACTTCTTCTGTCACATCCATCAAGCCTTCTGGAGTCAGCTTTAAAATTCGGTCGCACCGTTTCGCTCTCAATGGGTCATGGGTCACAATCACAAATGCTGTCTGTATCCGCTGCGCAACAGTCATCATTAAATCAAATACCTGATCAGCAGTTTGAGTGTCTAAATTACCAGTTGGCTCATCTGCCAAGACACAACTTGGATTACCAACCAAAGCCCTTGCTACTGCAACCCTCTGTCGCTCTCCTCCGGAGAGCATCGCTGGGGTGTGTTCTAAGCGATCTCCCAAACCCACTTGTTGTAACATGTCTTTGGCAAGTGCATAAGCTTTTTCGCGTTTAAAGCCTCGAATCCGTATTGGCATCGCGACGTTTTCAAGTGCAGTGAATTCTGGAAGCAAATGATGGAATTGATAAATAAATCCTAGTTGCTGATTCCGTAATTGATTTCTTGATATCTCATCTAGCTGCGAAAAATTGACTCCACCAAGTTCAATGCTTCCCGCATTGGCTTCATCTAAACCACCCAATATATGTAATAAAGTACTTTTACCTGATCCAGAGGCTCCCACAATTGCTATTTTTTCTGCTTGCATGACCGTCAAGTTAATGTCCCGTAAAACATGTAAAGCTTCAACGTCACTACCAAATATTTTTTGAATACCAGTGGCCACTAATGCAATATTTGTTTTTTCTAGGGGATTATTCATAGCGTAGCGCCTCCGCTGGTTTAACCTTCGCCGCACGGTAACTTGGATATAAGGTTGCTAAAAGGCTCAGCAAGAATGCCATTCCTCCAACTTTCAACACATCATCCAAATGAACATCTGAAGGTAACTCGCTAATAAAGTAAATATCTTTGGGTAAAAAGTGAACTCCAAAAATCCCTTCAATGGTTGGCACAATTACATCAATATTTGCCGCCACTAAGACTCCTAATACGACACCAAGAATTGAACCTAAGATACCAATGGCTAATCCTTGCACAAAGAAAATCTTCTGAATCATGCGAGCAGACGCTCCCATAGTTCGCAAGATGGCTATATCAGCCTGTTTATCGGTAACTGTCATAACAAGTGTAGAAACCAAATTAAAAGCGGCAACGGCAATAATCATTGCCAAAATAATAAACATCATTCTTTTTTCGGTTTTAACAGCAGCAAACCATGTACGGTTTTGCATCGACCAATCAACTGCAACCATGCCAGCGGGTAAAGAGCCATTTAAGCTTGAGGAAATCTGCGGCGCTAAATACATGTTATCTAACTTAATACGCAAACCTGTTGGGAATTTGTTTTGCGTTAATGCGCCAGCATCTTGCCAATGAATTACAGCAAGACTGCTGTCATATTCAAAATGCCCACTATCAATCAAACCAATGACTGTAAAAGATTTTTGTCGAGGCAATACTCCAGCGGGGGTAAGGTCACCTTGGGGAACCATGACAGAAATTTTATCGCCTATTTGAACTCCAAGATTAAGCGCTAACTCTACCCCTAATGCGATATTAAATGATCCTGGTTGGATTAACTCTACAGCGCCATTGGCAATCTGCTTTGGAATATCTGATACATTCTTTTCCGATTCCGGCTGAATGCCTCGTAACTCAATACCACGCATCATCCCATTTCTTACAATTAAACCCTGGGTGGGCAATATGGGTGAAATACCCATAATATGTGGCTGCTTTGATAAATATGTCGCCATCTCTTGCCAGTTCTGAACGCCACCTTGCGAGCGGATTTCTACATGCGATAAAACCGACAACATCTTATCGCGCACCTCTTTTTGAAATCCATTCATGACCGACAGAACAATAATCAAGGAAGCCACCCCTAATGCAATACCAACCATCGATAGTGTTGAAATAAAGGATAAGAAACCATCCCTTTTTTTACCAACGGTTTTGCGGCGCGCTCTGACATAGCGCAGCCCAATTTCCATAAAAAGCGGTAGTTCTAAGGATAATTTATTAGTTTGCATACCTATAGTTTAGTGTTTTATTAAATACCTCATAAAATAAAGCCTATGAATAATCAATTAAGTATCCTCATTCCAATGCATGGGAATGTCTCCCCTGTAATGAATCATGTTGAAGATGATATTTTTACCCAAAAAGGTACTATTGAAGAAATTCTTTTATTAGGCCCAAAAGTTCCGATTGCCTCAGTCCTTAGCTTAAATAAAAACAATGAGCCCAAAATATGTCTTGATTTGGTTCATTTACATGCGACCCGCGATCATGTGGTTCTCATGGACCCTAGTCTTATCCAAATTAGACCTGATGAAGAACTTGCTCTAAGGGCTAGCGTTTTAGAAACCTTAACTCACTTTTTAGGGACTGATGGGGAGTTCTTTCCGCATCGTTGGGTTTTCCCTGCAAGAGAATTTGCAGAGCTTGATACCCATACGCCTAGTTTAGTAAGTGGTCTGAATATGGATGTTTGGATGCCAAAAGACACTGTTACACAGGGTGTGGCAAAAAAATGGCGTCAATTACAAAATGAGGTCCAAATGATCTGGCATGATCACCCAGTCAATGAAGCTCGTCTTGAACGTGGTGAACTGAGTATTAACTCTATTTGGCTCCATGGCAATGGCGCTTCTTCAGACCTCGCCCCACACCCGATATTAGCTAATGTGTCCAAGATCCTCAGTAATCACCCAATTGGTTCTACCCTAGATTCTCGAATTGTCCCTTTATCAATTGATGAACTCGTACCTTCCTCGCAAACGCATCATTTGGCTTTTGCTCATATTCTGCGTGCAAATGAATGGGAACTTTTCTGGCAAAAGAGTATCGAGGCGATCAATCAGCTGCTCTTGAGCAAAATCCAACTTTTACAATATAGTCAAGGTCAGCTATACAGTCATACCCTAACATCGAAAGATTTAGAGCTTGGACTCTTCACCAAGCTATTCAAAAAGAATTTGTCAAAAAATCAACAGTCTCCTGCATGGATAGAGTATGCTAAAAAACTCCACTGGTCTCCTACTTAAATATTTCTCATGCAACTTGTCGAACGTAAAAAAAATCTCTCTGTAGAGAGTCATCTCATCGAAAATGGTATTCACCCCATTTTGGCCAGCCTATGGGCTAGCCGAGGAATCGACTCCTTTGCACAAACGAGTTTGGAGTTAAAACATTTAATTCCACCAAGTGAACTTACACACTGCGTTGCAGCGGCCCATTTTTTAGCTGATGCTTTCGCGCAAAAGAAAAATATTTTAATCATTGCTGATTATGATTGCGATGGTGCAACAGCTTGTGCCGTAGGAATTTTAGGACTCGAAGAACTTGGTCAAAGTTATGGGACAAAAATTCACTTTCTGGTTCCAAATCGCTTCACTATGGGTTATGGTTTAACGCCAGAAGTTGTCGAACTTGCAGCACAACAAAACCCAAAACCAGATATTTTAATTACGGTAGATAATGGCATCGCAAGTTTGGCTGGCGTTGCTCTTGCAAATCAATTGGGCATGGAAGTCATCGTCACTGATCATCATTTACCTGCTGATCAAGTTCCTGATGCCAGATTAATCATTAATCCTAATCAGAAGGCATGTCAGTTCTCAAGTAAAGCTCTCGCAGGTGTTGGTGTGATTTTTTACGTTCTTTTAGCGCTTCGCTCAGAGTTACGCAATCGTGGGATATTTGATCAAGAGACACAACCTCGCCTTGAGAAGTTATTAGATCTAGTTGCTCTTGGGACTGTTGCTGATGTGGCAAGTTTAGATCGTAATAACCGTATTTTAGTTTCTGCAGGTATTCGGCGGATGCGAAATAATCAAATGCATCCGGGTATTCAAGCTCTTTTTGAAGTAAGTGGTCGGGATCCTCAGAAAAGTACCACTTTCGATTTGGGCTTTGGTTTGGGGCCAAGACTTAATGCTGCAGGTCGACTCTCAGATATGACCTTGGGTATTAAGTGTTTAATTGCAAAAGATGTTTTTCAGGCTAGGCAACTTGCAAAAGAACTCGATACGATGAATCGGGAACGTCGTGAGATTGAGGGTGTCATGAAAGAAAGTGCAATCGATAATCTCGCTGAAATTTCTCATGAAAATGCTTTTAGTCTGTGCCTGTTTGATCCCTCTTGGCATCAAGGAGTAATTGGGATTTTGGCATCTAGGTTAAAAGAACAATATCACCGACCTGTCATTGTTTTTGCTCCAGGTGAAGAACGTACGGCCTCTGGTGATTTGATTTTGAAGGGATCAGGGAGATCAATTTCAGGCTTTCATTTAAGGGATGCAATCGACATTATTTCGAAAAAATATCCTGATCTTATTCTTAAATTTGGTGGTCACGCCATGGCAGCCGGCCTTTCAATTGCTCATCAAGATTTAAGTCAATTTCAACAGGCTTTTGAGAGTGCTGCCGCCCTTCTGATTGATGAGGATAATTTGCATCGTAAATTAGTCCACGATGGCGAGCTTTCTGAAGAGATGATAAATCCAGTGCTTGCCGAGCAATTGGCCAATGAAATTTGGGGGCAAGGTTTTCCGGAACCGGTATTTACGGGAGAATTCCGCGTTACCAAACAAAGTCTTTTGAAAAACAAACACCTGAAACTTGAATTGGTTCCGGTTAGCTCTAGCTCCAATAAAACTTTACTAGGCATTTGGTTCGGGCATGCTGATCTATTGCCCGAAAAAACACATTTAGCTTATCGCTTACTGATCGACCACTACTTAGGCTATCCAAGAGCTCAAATGCATATTGAAGCTGCATTTGATGTTTCTTAATCAAAAATTAGATTTGCATGCTCACTAGGCTTTATAATGTTTGCATGGAAGCCGAACGAATAAATACCTTACAAAATAATCTCAACCAATTACGTGTGCGTGTCGAAGACCTTCGGGGGTATCTTTGACTATGATACGAAAAGTAGACGCTTAATTGAACTAAATCTTCAACTAGAAGATCCTAAAATTTGGGATGATCCCAAATTAGCCCAAGCTCTGGGTAAAGAGAAAAAAATGCTTGATGGGGTTGTTAACTCTATCCAAAAATTAGATGGTGACCTCAATGGCGCTGTTGAGCTTTTTGATTTAGCGGCCATAGAAAATGACGCTGAAACACTTGAAGCAATCGCCACAGATGAGCTTGCTATTGAAGTAATCGTGGCTGATCTTGAATTTAAACGAATGTTCTCCCATCAAATGGATCCTTGTAATTGCTTTATTGATATCCAAGCTGGTGCCGGTGGCACAGAGGCGTGTGACTGGGCGAGTATTTTGATGCGTCAATACCTTCGGTACTGCGAACGCAAAGGTTTTAAAACTGAAATCTTAGAAGAGTCTGATGGTGATGTTGCTGGCATCAAAAGTGCCACGATTAAAATTGATGGTGAGTATGCCTACGGTTTCTTAAGAACAGAAACTGGTGTTCATCGTTTAGTCAGAAAATCTCC
>Ga0114959_10004742_pt1 | contig 10338 bp, 7 predicted proteins | sample C_130625_EF_Meta_FD_87317 | JGI IMG/M metagenome (GOLD analysis project Ga0114959, IMG submission 87317) | Freshwater microbial communities from Lake Croche, Canada to study carbon cycling - C_130625_EF_MetaG | ecosystem: Environmental > Aquatic > Freshwater > Lake | place: Lake Croche, Canada...
CATGCAAAGGGCGGGGCAAGGCGTGTTGTTTGAGCAGTTTTTGCGCCTCAAAGCCAAATTGGAAGCACAGGGTTTGTTTGACCCCGTTCGCAAACGCAGCCTGCCTGTGATGCCGCGAGGCATTGGCGTTGTGAGTTCTTTGGCCGCCGCCGCCTGGCATGACGTCGTCACGACTTTGCAGCGGCGTGTGCCTCACATACCCGTGATTCTGTCCTCGGCAGCCGTACAAGGGGCCAATTCAGCATCCAGTTTGGTCATGGCGCTGCGCTCGCTTTACGCCCTCATTGAGACAGATCAACAACCGATCGATGTGATCTTGCTGGTTCGCGGCGGTGGCTCGATGGAAGATTTGTGGTCCTTCAATGACGAGCAACTGGCGTTGACTATCGTGGACAGTCCGGTTCCCATCATTTGCGGTGTCGGCCACGAAACCGACTTCACGATCGCTGATTTTGTGGCGGATGTCCGAGCCCCTACACCGACTGCGGCGGCTGAAATGGCATGTCAGCCTTTGCAGGTTTGGCGTGGTGCTTTGGCTCTTTTGCGAGATCGGCAAGACGCTGCATTGCACAGGCATTTGGACCGACAGGCTCAGCGGGTTGATGCCCTTGCAGCACGTTTTGGTCGTCCTTCATCCCGCATTGCGGGACACCAGTTGATACTCAGCCGACTGGCGCAACAACTTGAATTTGGCCGTGTGCATTCAGGGCGCGAACATCGGCAAGTGCTGATGCGTTGGGCGCAGCGCTTGCCGCAAGTTGTCCGCCACGATCTGGATACTCGCCGCGAGAGGCTCGCAAGGGCACAACTGCGTTTGACCTTGCTCGATCCAAGTCTGGTACTGCACAGGGGCTACGCTTGGCTCACCCAAGACAATGGCCAAGCTGTTACTTCAGTTGATAGCATTCATGCTGGGCAGCCGCTATTGGCTACGCTGGCAGATGGTCGGGTGCCCATGATCGTGGCAGGACAACCCCTCAAGCCCTGAGATCTTTTGGTGGAAGGCGGACGTGTTGCACTGGCTCGACCTACAATATGTAAATTGTTTTCAACACTTCAAGAGGATCTCATGGAACATACTTTGCCCGCATTGCCTTACGCCATCGATGCATTGGCCCCCAACTACAGCCAGGAAACACTCGAATTCCACCACGGAAAGCACCACAATGCTTACGTCGTTAACCTCAACAACCTTCAAAAAGGCACTGAGTTTGAGGGCATGGGCTTGGAAGATATCATCAAAAAATCAAGCGGTGGCATCTACAACAATTCAGCTCAAATTTGGAACCACACCTTCTTCTGGAACTGCATGAAGCCCCACGGTGGTGGTGAGCCTTCTGGTGAATTGGCAGCCGCCATCACGGCCAAGTTCGGCAGCTACGCTGCCTTCAAAGAAGCTTTTGTTAAAAGCGCAGTCGGCAATTTCGGCTCCGGCTGGACTTGGTTGGTCAAAAAGGCAGACGGTTCTGTGGACATCGTGAACATGGGCGCTGCGGGAACGCCGCTGACCACCGGTGACACCGCTTTGCTGACAGTGGACGTGTGGGAGCATGCGTACTACATCGACTACCGCAATATGCGCCCCAAGTTTGTTGAAACCTTCCTCGACAAGTTGGTCAATTGGTCTTTTGCGGAAGCCAATTTCGCTTAAATTTAAGCCGATGATGACTCGCTCCAAAACCCGGCTTTGCCGGGTTTTGTGTTTAAAGGCAAAGACACCATGGATACAGTAGACACGGTCGTGGTAGGAGCAGGTGTGGTGGGCCTGGCAGTGGCTCGGACCATGGCCTTGCAGGGCCATGAAGTGCTGTTACTGGAATCGGAAAATGCGATCGGTACAGGCACCAGTTCACGTAACAGTGAGGTGATCCATGCCGGGATTTATTACGCGGCGGGTTCTTTGAAGGCGCGCTTGTGCGTGCAAGGAAAAGACATGCTTTACGCCTATTGCGACGAGAGAGGCGTGGGACACAAACGCTGCGGAAAAATGATTGTCGCCACATCACCCGATCAAGTGGCACAACTGAGCTTGATTCAGGCCAAAGCCCACGCCAACGGGGTGCCGGATCTGGTCTTGTTGACCCAACAACAAGCCGTGGGTATGGAGCCAGCACTGCAATGTGTTGCGGCTTTGCACTCCCCGAGCACCGGCATTGTGGACAGCCACGCGCTGATGTTGTCTTATTTGGGTGACTTGGAAAATGCTGGTGGTTTGCTGGCGCTCAATTCGCCCGTCCAGTCTGTGCATTTGGGCCGAGGACCCTGCGCGCACCCGCACCTCGTTGTCATGCGCGACGGCACGGAACTGGCTTGCCGTCATCTGGTCAATTCCGCTGGATTGCATGCGCCCAGCTTGACCCGCACCATGACAGATTTGAGGGGGCAATTCCAGCCCCGCGCGTATTACGCCAAGGGCAATTACTTCACACTGGCAGGTCGCTCACCTTTCTCCCGCCTGATCTACCCGGTGCCCGAGGCGGCCGGTTTGGGGGTGCACTTGACCTTGGATTTGGGCGGGCAAGCCAAATTCGGCCCCGATGTGCAATGGGTTGATTCGCCCCAGGACTTGGTGGTTGATCCCAAGCGCGGAGATGTTTTTTATGCCGAAGTCCGCAAATACTGGCCCGATTTGCCGGACGGTGCTTTGCAAGCGGGTTATGCGGGCATCCGGCCCAAAATCAGCGGCCCCCACGATGTGGCGGCTGATTTTGCCGTACAAGGACCCCCAGCGCACGGGATGGCAGGCTTGGTCAATTTGCATGGTATTGAATCGCCGGGTTTGACAAGTTCTTTGGCCATTGCCGAAATGACACACCGCCTCTTGACCACATCAAACTGATAAGACTGAGCAATGCCTGATTCGGATCACTGCGCGGTTTGGGTAGCGGACGATGCGTCTTGCTCCATCAGTGCTTCAGCGACGATGCGTGTCCATTGGACAGCCGTTTTCCGGCCCGAATTTCCACCAGATAAATAAGAGTTCAAGACACAATCTCCGAAAAAGTACCCGTCCAGTTGGCATGAAAATCAGGCTGGGTTCGGTAAAGCAGTTTTTTTCAGTGCGTTTGCCACTTCCGTCACCAATGTTGGGCCCTTGTAAATAAGACCCGTGTAAATCTGCACCACATCGGCGCCCGCCTTGATTTTGGCGATCGCGTCTTTTCCGCTCAAAATGCCACCCACGCCGATGATGGGAAAACCAGCGCCTAAGGCTTCACGCAATTGGGCAATCACCCGGTTGCTGGCTTCAAAAGCCGGGGTGCCTGACAAACCGCCGGTTTCATTTGCATTCGGCATTCCCTGCACCGCTTCACGCGCCAAGGTGGTGTTGGTAGCGATCACGCCATCCATGCCATGGTGAAGCAAAGTGGTGGCAATCACACGCACTTGGGCTTCATCCAGATCCGGTGCAATTTTCAAAAACAAGGGCACATGGCGGCCATGTTGCACGCTCAGTTGGGCACGGCGTTCGACCAAGGCGCCCAGCAAGCCGTCCAAGGCCGCGTCGCTTTGAAGGGCGCGCAGGTTCTTGGTATTGGGACTGGAGATATTCACCGCGACATAGTCGGCGTGCGGGTAGACACCTGTCAATGCAATCAGGTAGTCTGCAGTGGCATTTTCAATCGGCGTCAGCGCATTTTTGCCGATATTCAAACCGAGCAGGCGGCCCTGTTGGCGAAACCTCGCTTGCTTGACATGGGCCACAAAGGCCTCCAGACCCTCGTTGTTGAAACCCAAACGGTTGATCAGGGCCTCGGCCTTTGGCAGCCGAAACATGCGCGGCTTGTCATTGCCCGGCTGAGCCTTGGGCGTGACGGTACCCACTTCGACATAGCCAAAGCCCATGGCACCCAGACCGTCAATTGAGCGCGCGTTTTTGTCCAGACCCGCAGCCAGGCCCACCCGGTTGGGAAACTGCAAACCGGCCAAAGTGATCGGGTCACTGACAAAAGGCTGGCGGTACAGCGCGTCTAGAAAAGTGTTTTGGGTTTTGGCAAGCGCATTCAGGGTCAAGTCGTGGGCGGCTTCGGCGTCCATGACAAATAAAAATGGGCGGACCAGGGGATACAGGTTAATCATTGGATAATTTGCGCTTGCGGGTTGTGCGATGGACAGGATTGTCGCAAACCTCCAGCTGTTTTCCGGGTTCTTTCCGATGAGCCTGTTTTTTGAACCCTTGAATTTCACATGACACAAGACGAACTCAAAGCTTTAGTTGGCCAAGCGGCCCTGCATTACGTGGTTCCCGGCGAGATTGTCGGCGTGGGGACAGGCTCCACCGTCAACAAGTTCATTGAGGCGCTGGCCAGCATGAAAAATCAGATCAAAGGGGCGGTGTCCAGCTCTGAGGCGTCCACCGTTCGTCTGAAGGCTCTGGGCATTCCGGTGTTCGATTGCAACGAGGTGGGTGAGTTGTCGGTTTACATCGACGGCGCGGACGAAATCGACGCTCAGGGCTACATGGTCAAAGGCGGCGGCGCCGCGCTCACCCGTGAAAAAATTGTGGCTGCGCAGTCGCGCCAGTTTGTTTGCATTGCGGATGAAAGCAAGTGGGTCAAAACCTTGGGCGCTTTTCCGCTGCCGGTGGAAGTCATTCCCATGGCCAGTGCCCGCATCATGCGCCAATTTACTGCCTTTGGCGGTTTGGCGCAGCTTCGGCAAACGAATGGACAGCCCCTGGTCACAGACAACGGCCAACACATTGTGGATGTGACAGGCCTTCACATTACCGACCCGTTGGCATTTGAAACGCAGGTGAGCCAGTGGCCTGGCGTGGTGACGGTGGGTGTATTTGCCCACCAAAAAGCGCATGTGTGTTTGCTCGGTACATCAGCTGGCGTCAAGACATTGACGTTTTAAGTTCAAAAAGCCAGAGGATTACGCGCTCATGCCTTGATGCCTTAACAACGCATCCAAAGTCGGTTCGCGGCCCCTGAAAGCTTTGAATGATTCCATTGCGGTGCGGCTGCCGCCAGCTTCCAAAATCGCTTCACGGTAACGTCGACCGGTCTCAATGTCATGGCTGCCGTCACTGTGCACAGTTTCTTCAAACGCGGCGTAAGCGTCCGCGCTCAGCACTTCAGCCCATTTGTAGCTGTAGTAGCCAGCCGCGTAGCCGCCTGCAAAGATGTGGCTGAAGGTGTGCGCAGAACGGTTGAATGCGGGCGAGGGTAAGACCGACACTTCGGCGCGCACGGCATTGAGCAAGGGCATGAAGTCCTGCGCGGGATCGTGAACAGAATGCAGCAGCAGGTCGAACAATGCGAACTCGATTTGGCGCAACGTTTGCAAACCGCTTTGGTAATTTTTGGCGGCCACCATTTTGTCAAACAAGGCGCGGGGCAGGGGTTCACCCGTCTCGACATGGGCGGTCATCTGGCGCAGCACTTGCCATTCCCAGCAGAAGTTTTCCATGAACTGACTGGGTAACTCGACAGCGTCCCATTCGACGCCATTGATGCCCGACACGTCGCGTTCGTTCACTTGCGTTAGCATGTGGTGCAAGCCGTGGCCAAATTCGTGGAACAAGGTGGTCACATCATCGTGTGTGAGCAAGGCGGGTTTGCCGTCCACGCCTTCGGCAAAGTTACACACCAAATGCGCCACCGGGCTTTGCAGTTGTCCGTTGTCGGGGCGCAGCCAGCGGGCGCGCACATCGTCCATCCATGCGCCACCGCGCTTGCCATTGCGCGCCGGTTGGTCCAGGTAAAACTGGCCGACCAGTGCGCCTTGACGTTCGATGCGGTAAAACTGAACTGCCGGGTGCCACACGGGCGCCCTGTCCGGCAAGATGCTGACTTCGAACAGGGTTTCGATGATTTTGAACAAGCCCGCCAGCACCTTGGGCGCGGTGAAATACTGTTTCACTTCTTGTTCGCTGAAGCTGTAACGGGCTTCTTTGAGTTTTTCGCCAATGTAGGGCCAGTCCCAAGCCTGCGGATCGTTTAAGCCCAGGTGCTCGGCAGCGAAGGCTTTCAAGTCGGCCACGTCTTGGAGTGCAAACGGGCGGGCTTTCGCTGCCAAGTCGCGCAAGAAAGCGATCACCTTGTCAGGCGACTCGGCCATTTTGGGCACCAGCGAAACTTCAGCGAAATTGGCGTAGCCCAGCAACTGCGCTTCTTCACGGCGCAGGGCCAGAATGTCTTGAATCAGGGGGGAGTTGTCAAAGCGCTTTGCATCACCTTCGGACTGGTCGGAGGCGCGGGTGACGTAGGCTCGGTACAACTTTTCACGCAAGGTGCTGCTCTGCGCAAACTGCATCACTGGCAAATAGCAAGGCATTTTCAGCGTGAGTTTGTAGCCGGGCTGGCCGTCTTTTTCGGCGGCGGCGCGTGCAGCTTGTTGAACGTCATCGGGCACGCCCAGCAGTTCCTCGGCGCTGACAAATAAAGCGTAGCTGTCGGTTGCATCCAAAGTGTTTTCGCTGAACTTTTGTCCCACTTCGGCTTGACGTTCTTGAATCTGCGCGAAGCGCTCTTTGGCCTCGCCAATCAAATCTGCACCGCCCAGGACAAAGTTGCGCATGGCGTTCAGATGCGCTTTGTGCTGCGCGCGATTCAAGCCCGCGGTGTCGATGGCTTTGTATTTGGCATACAAGCGCTCGTCGGCCCCCAGTCGGGTCCAGAACTCGGTGACCTTGGGCAAGGCAGCGTTGTAGGCGGCACGCAGCTCAGGGCTGTCGGCCACGCTGTTCAGGTGACTCACTGCGCCCCAAGCGCGCCCCAGGCGTTCGGTGGCCACGTCCAGCACTTGCGCAATGGCATGCCATTCGGCCGGAAAACTGTCTTGCGTGACTTGGGCCAGAGCGCTTTCGGCTTGTATCAACAAGGCATCGACCGCGGCGGGGACGTGGTCGGGTTGAATGGCATCAAACAAGGGTAAGTCGGCGAAGTCGAGCAGGGGATTGGTCATGGTGTGCTGAGGACGGAAACGGTGGTTGAAAAAGCTGTGATCAGTTGAAGCTGGAGGCGCTTTCAGCCGCTTCAAGGGTGTTGACTAACAGCATGGTGATGGTCATCGGGCCCACGCCACCAGGCACCGGGGTGATGTAACTGGCGACTTCTTTCACACCCTCAAAATCCACGTCACCGCAGAGTTTGCCTTCGTCGTTGCGGTTCATGCCCACGTCCAGCACCACCGCGCCGGGCTTGACCATGTCGGCGGTCAGCACATTGCGCTTGCCCACGGCGGCCACGATCACGTCAGCTTGCAAGGTCATGGCTTTCAAGTCGAGCGTGGCGCTGTGGCAGATCGTCACAGTGGCGTTCTTTTGCAAGAGCATCAACGCCATGGGTTTGCCCACAATGTTGCTTCGGCCGATCACCACAGCGTGTTTGCCTTTCAGGTCGTAGCCAATGCTGTCGAGCATCTTCATGCAGCCATAAGGGGTGCAGGGCCAAAATCCTTTCATGCCGGTCATCAAGGCGCCTGCGCTGGCAATGTGAAAGCCGTCCACGTCCTTGGCCGGGCTGATGGCTTCAATTACCCGTTGCGCATCGATGTGTGCGGGCAGGGGCAGCTGCACCAAGATGCCGTGAATGTGGGCGTCGTTGTTCAGCGCATGGACTCGGGCCAACAAGTCTGCCTCGGTCATGCTGGCGTCGTATTTTTCCAGCACCGAGTACAGGCCGGCGTCTTCGCAGGCCTTGACCTTGTTGCGCACATAGACTTGGCTGGCGGGGTTGTCGCCCAAAAGCACCACGGCCAGACCCGGGGTGATGCCTTTGGCCTTGAGGGCCAGCGCTCGGGCTGCAACTTGGGTGCGCAGTTGTTTGGAAAGTTGATTGCCGTCGATGAGTTGTGCGGTCATATGGCGTGCCTTTACGGGAGTCAAAAGGGGTCTAAAAAGCAAAACGCCCGGCTCAGGCCCGGGCGTTTTTGTCAGGGCAACGGGCTTATGCCTTGGGCGCGCTTTGCCCCAAAGCAATTTTGAGGAGGTCGGCCACGGTATTGGCGTTGAGCTTTTCCATGATGTTGGCGCGATGTGCTTCAACGGTTTTGATGCTGATGCCCAAGTCGTCAGCGATTTGCTTATTCAAACGACCGGCAACAATCCGTTCGAGGACTTGCGCTTCACGCCCCGTGAGTTTAGACATCAGGGCATCTCGACTGGCCGCTTGCTGGAAGTCTGCAAAGGATTCACGCGCATTGTCGAGCATGCGTTCAACCAAGTTCACCAGGTCATCTTCTTTGAAGGGCTTTTGGATGAAATCCATGGCACCTTTTTTCATGGTGTTGACCGCCATGGGCACGTCGCCATGACCGGTGATGAAAACGATGGGTAAGGGCGATTTGCGTTCAATCAGGCGGTCTTGCAATTCCAGCCCGGTCATGCCACCCATGCGAATGTCTGCAATCAAGCAAGCGACTTCACGGGGGTCGTAGCGGCTGATGAAAGTTTCAGCTGAATCGAAACAGCGAACACGGTAATCTTTTCCCTCAAGCAACCATTGCAAAGAATCTCGCACGGCCTCGTCGTCATCCACAACGTAAACAGTGCCTTTTTTCGGAATCAAACTCATGCGGTTACCCCGGATATTTTTTCAATGTCTGGCAAAGGTGTTCCGGATACGGGAATCCAAAACGAGAAACAGCAGCCTTGTACCTCGTCGGCATTGTAGAGGTTCTCGGCCATGATCCTTCCTTGGTGCGACTCGACGATGCTGCGGCACAAATTCAGACCGATGCCCATGCCCTCAACCTTTGTCGAGAAAAAAGCCTCATACAGGTGGGCCAGAACCTCTGGCGGCAGCCCTTTTCCGGTGTCAGTCACTGCAAAGTTGACGACTGAATGGCCATTGACTATTTTGGGAACGACTTGCAATTCCACATGTCTCGATCCCAAAGGTCGCTGTGCATTGTCGATGGACTCGGCTGCATTTTTCATCAAGTTGACCAAAACCTGCTCGATCAGGATGGGATCCACCATGAGTTGTGGCAACCTTGCGGCCACGTAATGCGACAGCCGCACGTTGCGCCGGCGCAATTCAATTTCAGCCAACTCCACGGCCTCATTGACCATGGTCATCACATCAGAGGGGGTCCTGTTAGGCTCACTGCGTTTGACAAAAGAACGTATGCGCTGAATGATTTGGCCTGCTCGCTGAGCTTGGTGGGCCGTTTTCTCCAAGGCCCAAAGCATGTCTTTTTCATTGATGTTTTCATTGCGAATGCGACTGACCAAACCGGTGCAGTAGTTGCTGATGGCGGTCAGCGGTTGGTTCAATTCATGCGCCACACTGGACGCCATCTCGCCCATGGTGATGAGGCGGCTGGCGGTCTGAGCCCGCTCGGCTTGTTGAGCGGCCACTTCTTCGGCTTGTCGCCTGGCCGTGATGTCTGTGGCAATCACCATTTGCGCCAAGCGCCCATCGGCCCAGTTGATGTAACGGGAGCGAACTTCCATCCATTTGCCCAAGGCCGGAATAAACAACTCAGCCCGCTCTGCAGGTGCCACTGTGAGGCTCTCTGTGGGCAGCCCCGCAAAATCGTCGAAGTCGTCGGCTGGTGGTGTTTCTTTTTTCACGCCGATAGCGCCCGCTTCGGCGACAAGGCTCAAATGCCCTTGCGTGTTGGCACCAAACCATTGACGGTATAACTTATTCGCAAACAATAACTCTGATCGGCCCAAAGGCGCTACTGAAACAGCGGCGTCCAGCGCTTCCAACACAATCGTAAAACGGTCATGGGCTGCAGCCAATTGTTCACGAATTCGATTGGGCTCGGTGATGTCCGTCATGGACGTCATCCAGCCGCTTTGCTTGCCCACGGCATCAATCAATGGGCTGACATACAGCCGTGCATCAAAAATACTTGCGTCTTTTCGTTTGACCCGAACTTGAAAGCCGCCAGGAATGTTTTGCCCACTTATTTCTTCGTTCAAGCGGGCCATGAGATGTTCGCGGTCATCATCGGGCCAATAGACAAAGGGTGGGGTGCTGCCAACCAGTTCGCTTTCTGTCCATCCAGTCATTTGGCAAAAGGCGGTATTCACGTAGCTGATGCGACCGTGCATGTCCAAAGCCCGCATGCCAGTCAACATTGAGTTTTCCATCGCGCGCCGAAAGTTGGTTTCTGCGACCAAGGCTTGCTGCGTTTGCATGCGTCTGCGTGTATGGCGCCAATTGCCAATCAGCATCCAAGCGGTCATGACGCTCAAGGCGCAAACCAACCAAAACAAACCACTGCCGACGATACCTTGCGAGGTGCGCCAGGCTTGCGCGCGCAAAATCAAGCCATTACCCACCGGCGAAACCGGGACTTCGTATTCGTTTTCTTCGCGACCCGTCCAGGTTTGCAAATTCCAAATTTGTGTTCTTTTGGGGATGGATTGACCCG
>Ga0114959_10004746_pt1 | contig 10336 bp, 10 predicted proteins | sample C_130625_EF_Meta_FD_87317 | JGI IMG/M metagenome (GOLD analysis project Ga0114959, IMG submission 87317) | Freshwater microbial communities from Lake Croche, Canada to study carbon cycling - C_130625_EF_MetaG | ecosystem: Environmental > Aquatic > Freshwater > Lake | place: Lake Croche, Canada...
AATGCTGTTGGAACAAACCCCATTCCACCCGTAGCAATACCAGCAGCAACGGGAGCACCATAACGCACCATTTCAGTCCCTGTTTTGGCTGCTTGCTGTTGAATGTTCTCTGGACTGGTGCCAATGCCATAAACAGATTGGGTAGCACCAAATCCAGATTGTTTTTCAGATGGTTCAGCCTGTTGACCAATTGAATTAAAAGCAGATTGAATGTCTTGTTCACTGGGAGGAGCATTACCTTCTAAATCAATGCTTTTGCCAGTTTTGGGATCAGTAGCTGTATAAATTGGCATTTGATTGATAAGTATTAAGGACGAACAGTAACTTTATATTTACCAGAAGTGAATGAGGTTGGCTGGCCCGTTGGAGTTAAAGTAGATGTGTTTTTAGAAGCGGTTGTATTTCCAAATACAGCTTGATTGGCTTGTTCAGAAATAAGCGGCCGACTCATTCTAATTTGTTGAAGTTGTCGTTTAATTTCTGAAGAACTAACCCCATTGCTTTGCAATTCATTTCTAGTATTAACGTCTTCACGAGCACGTTCTTGATTGAGTTTAGCAACTTCAGTGTAATACTCAATACTCTTTTTTGGATCGTTAATTTTCATAACCGTATCTTCACCACGAGCACGGTCTGCATCAGACATTGAACCAAGACCACGGAATAGTTTGCGAACACCAGCTAAACCAAATCCGCTTATGCCTTTTGTATAAACCGATTGTTCAGCAGCTCCAAAATCACCTCCAAACAATGATTCGGCTGCATTTTTAAATAAACCGGAAGATTTTGCTAACAATCCAGTTGTTGCTTTTCCTGATTTTAAAGCATTATTAATTGTTGTAGCAGATTCCCATTGGCTACTAGCATCTTCGTAATTTGTATCAACTTGATCCAGATATTTATTTGCAGATTCAGATGCAAGTTTTACATCAGTTGGTTCTAGCGACGCAGGAGTTGTTCCTATTGTTTCAAGAACATAACGATTGCCTTGAAGTTTAATTACAGCACTTGTGTTTGGTTGAAGATTATTTATGTTACGAGCAGCAGTATTGGCTTCAGCAAAACTACCATAAGATTCAGATGGAAGCGGTTTAGCCTCAAGTTGACCAAGTTGAGCTTGAGTCACACGGTTCTTTAGACCAATTTCAGTTGCATTCATTTTCACTTGTCCAAGCAATGCTGGAGGAATTGAAGACTCGTTAATACGACCAGCGGCTAAATCAGCAGAAAGACGTTTTACGTCCCTATCTTGTTGTTCAAAGCCCAACTGTTGCTGTTGCATACCAAGTTGACGCTGTTGAGGGCTAGCAGCCACTGCTTGAGCAGCATAACCCATAGTCTGTGGAGCCGCACCACGTTGCTGTAAATAATTGTATTCTTGACTACCAGGCTGGAAGGCACCAAGCAAAGGAGCCATAGCTGGAGTCTGTTGTGCCATTTGAATAGGCGCGCCTCCTAGCATAGAAGGCTGCACAGGCTGGGTTTGATTGAGAATGTCTTGCTGTTGAGTGCCAGTGAATGAGCCTAGAGCCTTAGCTGGCCCCATTGTTGACGCAGCACTAGCCATTGTGCCATAAACCTGTTGGAATGGAGCACCGCGCAAGTTACGGGAGAAATACTCATCATTCTGCGTTAAAGCCGATGGTGTTTGACCTGTTGGTTGTATGCCGTATTGCGGCCCACCAATGGTATATCCAGGACGAGCCTGACCACCCATCGTAACGCTCTCTCCTTGGCCTAGAATTGAACCAGATGGCGTCTGTTGGCCCTGTGTGTACGTCTGTGGGGTTGTTGGGGCAACGCTAATTTGACCCGCTGGACGTTTGCCAAAGGCCCGCCCTAGAATGGCATCAGCCGAAACATTGGGGTTGTACGGCTGGGTACGACTCCCACCAAGGATGGGCGCGGCCCCCATAACACCTTCCCCAAACATAGAACCACGATAGGCATTAACATCAATACCGCCACCCGCTTCACCCACCCGTGGAGCACCTTGTGGCATAGGAACCGCCGCCATAGGACTACCAACAGGAGCAAACATAGACCCCGTGTAGGAACGCACATCACCGCCTAGAATATTGGGCAAGCCTTTTTCCTGAGCAATACGCTGTTTCTCGCTCTCTAACCATTGCTGATTGGCATAAAGTTGTTGTTCAGCAGGGGTTAGGGTTGGGGTAAGACCAGCCACCTTGTTCAAGGCAATCTGCGTTTTGATGTCTGGACGATCTTGGTAGGCCATAAATCTATTATATCACGAGCAATTAGGGGGATAGAGTGGGAATAATGCTGGGAACCATCTGATTGAGGGCTTCACGGCGTTTCGCGCATCCACCACAACTAGATAGGCTTGTGCCGAACATACTATCACTAGCGGCTGCTATGGGACTAGCTAGGGCTGCAACGGCGTCTCCTAGGCCGAACTTTGTTGTCTTAATGTTCTTTTCTACCAGTTCCTTGAAACGATTTGAATCAATTTCAACAAAATCACCCATATCCTGTGTTTCGGATAGGATATCTATCTTTAATTGAGGTTTCAATTTAGAAAGAAAATCTTTTGTTAGTTTCATGTTACTGGATAAATGTAATAATAACCATCTTGGCATCCGTCATTCAAATCTTCGCATCCAGCGGTAGCTATCATTCTTACATTAACTGTTCCTACTGGTATAGTAAAATTACCAATATAATATCTGTATGGAGATTCACCCAATGTTACGCATCCACTGGAATAAACAATATTTCCATCAAGTTCAAGTTGGAAAGACGAATTTACAGGGATATACAATTCAAGTGTATGTTCATATGAACAGCGATTGAAAGTTGAGTAAGTACTGTTTGTAACATCTAAAAATACAACTTCTGATACACCATTAGCTCTTGGTGTTAATCCGCTTGTGCTTGAGTAACATCTTCCAGATGCAGTCATTGTAAACTCAGATATCATGTCATAATAAATTGAAGATGTACTTGTTCCGCAGCTATTTGTTGCTGTTATTGTAATAAAAACTTCACGTTTTACTGTTGGATATCCAGTAAATACTCCTGTTGAAGTATTGAAAGATATTCCCTCTGGAAGACCTCCTGTTGGATATATTCCAGCTGTGTACGAAGTTGCTGGTCTAATTGTTTCAATGGCAAAATAAAATGCCTCTCCTATCTTTGGACATACAGTAAATCCTGATGATGGTGGATTAACAAATCCAGGGCCAATATCTGGATCGCATGGGCCAGAAGCGCATTGCGGACAATCACAATTTTGATTCTTAATGAAAATAGACATTAGTACGGAGCACTAGCAAGAATAAGCATTTTCTTGGCTACCCCACCAGAGCAAACATCAATTTCAACTAGTCCCATATTATGGGTAATTAGCGCAGGATTGATGGTTAGCGTATATCCACGATCAATAACAATACCATTTCCATCAATATCTACAGTCGTTGTCCCATCATCATAATGCAGTTCATTATTAAATGGATTAAAACTGGGTGTTAGCGTATCTTTACCAGACAACATATTTGTCTTAATATCACCCACTTTCACTGATTCTGGCTTTTCTATTGGTTTAGGAGGATTGACCTTTATTTTATCCATCGCGTGCATGGCAGCGATTTCAGTGTTAGTCATGCCGCGCCCTTGCTGTTTCTTCAGCAAAGCAGTGTTCAATATTGCATCATCATACTGCTTTTGAGCATCTAACTTAGATTGCTCAGTGAGTCCTTTTACAAGATTCAGCGATTCTTTATCACCAAATCTTTTAAGAACCTGAATTAGTGCTTCAGTTGTCTTATCCATTAGCAAAGAGTCCAATATTTAGCATTTGTGGACGCATTATAGTCATTTGGCTTTATCAGGAGTGTCGTATCGGCTGTCAATGTTCCAGACGTAAGCACTGGAGTTACCGTTCTAATGAATGTAACTCCGCTTTGAGTCCATGTATAGGTAAACCCATTGGTTCTTGCGCCAATTGCAACCCCAGCAGTGGTTACGGCTTTAAGCGTTGTTGTATTTGTTACGCTTGTGGAAACAATTGTAACGCTAGAAATTGTTGGCATTGCCGCCTGAGATGGAATTGTGGCATAACCAACAATGCGGCGGAAATATTGTGTACCATCGTAAGCTGTAAATGCTAAGTCGCTTTGAACATCTAGAACATATGCATTGTTATCTGGTGAATCTGGGCCGCCAAATACTTTCAAGTAACCAGTTTTACCTTCTCTAATTGGTTGTCCCAAAACAGATGATGATCCATTAAACGTGCTATAAGCAGTTCCCGTTGAGACACCGCCTATTGTTCTATAACCACGAAGTCCTTCTATGCGAGAAACGCCGTGATTGCTTGTATCAATGTATTGTGCAAATGTTGTTGCCCACTCTTTTGGATTCCATACTGGATATGGAAGATTGGACAAATAGGCATCATTAACATAATATGTCGTTTCTTCGGTTCCAAGGATCAATGCTTCGATTGGAGGAGAAAGTTGAATATCAAGACTTACATAATTTCCATCACTTGGATTTGTTATTCCAAATACTTGTGCTCGTCCAGGATATGTAAAGTTATAATATTTATCTCGACGAAGAACATTATTGCTTAGAATTGCTAGGAATGTTGGCGCGTTAGCGTCATATGGATAGACACTAACTGTAGGCGGTGAAGTGTAATTAGACCCCTGTAAGTTAACCGTAGCTCCAGTGACATAACCAGCCGTACCACCACTAAGAATGGCTGTTGCTGTTGCTCCGGAACCGCCGCCGCCCGCAAATTGAATAGCGGGAACAGATGAATACGAGATACCACCTGGGTTGATTAGTTCTAGGCTTGTAACGCTACCTGTGCTTGTAGGTGACTGTCCCAAGTTGTTTTGCATACAAACAACCACCCATGTAACGTAGCCATCGTTTAGCTCAAAGTCGCGGGACATAAGCACACCAACAGGTTGCATATACCCAGAATCATAGGTCGTTTGACCAAAACTTGTCCATGTCTCCATGCGTAGGCCATTGCCAACGTCACGAGTCACTTTATGGATGACGCCATAGGCTTCCACCCAGCGATAGTCATAAACAACATATCCATCAGCATTACGACTATCGCTGCTAATAAGGCTAACTGTGCCTCCAATGGTCGCGCTAGGGGTCGCAGGAACGCTTCCTAGACCCACTTTGTGATAGGCAATGAGCTTGCCGCCTAAACGTGTGTCTGTGCTTACGTTGATGACGCCAGCGCCCTTAGCGTAAGTGGCATTCCAAATACGATAGCCATCCTGATCTTGATAGTTCTCAACAATCTTTACCGTGCCAGAAGGCGTTCCAATTGGATTGGTGCTAGTCGAGGATGGAGAAAGGTAAGAAATCGAATAAACCGTTACACCCGTAGTGCCGCCATCCACACTCTGGGAGTAGCGAGTATCTATGTTAAGTTGACCGTTTCCTTGAGCGTAGGATGCCGTCCAAATTTTATATCCATCCTGCTCAACAAAATTGTAGGAAACGGACGTATAGCCCGATGGCGTAGAGATAGGATTGCTAGATACACTTGGAGTGCTTAAATAACGGATAGACTGCATTAACAGGCTTCCATTGTTCTTTACCTCCTGATCTTGGCTAATTTGACCTGTGCCATTAGCATAGGAAGCTGTCCAAATGCGATAGCCGTCTTGCTCTGCGTAGTTCTGGCTTACTAACGTGTAACCAGATGGGGTTGTAATAGGGTTGGTTGAGACGCTAGGTATGCTTAGATAGCGAATAGAACGCACCAGCAACTTTCCGTTATTCTTTGTCTCATCGTCTTGGCTAATTTGACCAGTACCTTTGGCATACGAGGCAGACCAGATACGATAGCCATCTTGTTCAGCAAAGTTCTGACTCACCAAAGTATAACCCGTTGGCGTAGTAATTGGATTGCTGCTAACCGAAGGAACAGACAGATAACGGATAGAACGTACCAATAGCGCACCGTTATTTTTTGTTTCATCATCTTGAGAAATTTGACCTGTACCCTGAGCGTAAGACGCCGACCAAATCTTGTAGCCATCCTGTTCTGCATAGTTTTCACTAACTAATGTATAATCACCAGGAGTTGAAATTGGATTGGTTGTAACGGCTGGAACAGACAGTTGACGTATGGTGCGGATTAATAACGCCCCATTATTCTTAGTTTCATCGTCCTGACTAATCTTGCCTGTACCCTTAGCAAAGGTGTAAGTAGTTGTTTCTAGACCATTAGGACTAGCTATCTGAGTAGAAACTAAGGTATATCCTGTAGGCGGATTTGGAGTTGGACTATCATTCAGATAGACTAATGTCTTGAGCAGCAAAGCCCCATTGTTCTTAATCTCATCTGACTGGCTAATAAGCCCCTTGCTAATGTAAACACGGCGGATTTGACGGGTAGTACCATCATCCTGCATTTGTTCCTGTTGGAGCACACAGGCACTATCTGTTGGAGCTGTGCTTGTTCCCACCGTCCCTGGCGTATAGGTGCCAGTGGACATCTGCACAAAATCTTGAACAACAGTCCGCAAACCATTGTCGCCATAAGAAACATCAGGCAAACCCACCTGTGTTTCAGCCGAAGCACTCCGTACCTCGTAGATTTTAATGATGGCTGGCTTGCCACCCTCTACGCCCATATTGCGTTTAACGAGTAGGGCGGTAGTCAAACTACTATCCTGTGTGCCAATGGCCTCTGTTACCTCGCCATTATCCCTATCGCCATGACCAGCGGCTACATATCGCGTAATGCGGATACGTCCGTCTGGTAGAACATCAATGTCTGGCTTACGGAGTTCGCCTGGGCGCGTGTAGGTGATATTCATTCAAATAGATGATAGTACCACACTACCCCTCATACAGAGGGCTTATTTGTGGGTCTTACGACGGTAGTCAATGCCCTTAATGCGGCCTTTGTTGGCCGAGGCATAGAACACTTCTTTAGCCTTCTTCGGGCCGTACTCAGCCACCATGTTCTTCATGATGGTCTTACCTTTTTTAGTGAGGGGCATATTAGCAGCAGGGCTTGCGCTTGCCGTATTCAGCTTTGCCATAGGCCATACCTTTAGGGCCATATTCCTTCATACGGTCTTTTTTGCTCTCAGTCTTCTCGTGACGAAGCATCTGTTTACGGGAACTATACTTTTCGCCTTTAACGCTCATTTGATTGCCTTACGTTTGCTTGGGTTGGGTTGACGAACGACGGTTTTTAGGCAGTTGCTCGATTTAGATGGCTTTTGACCATATTTAAATTGGATGGCGTCTCCCGATACGGAGACTTGTGCTGTTTTTGTGGTGTAAACCATGACGTTAGTTTAGCATCCCCATGCCCTTCGGCTCCAAAAATTAGCGGACAGCTTGTTTGATGGGCCTTTAATGCCGCCGGAACGAGCACAATAGGACTTCTTGCGGGCTGGAGAAGACTTCTTAATGGTCATGTTGGCGTCGCCAAATCTAATCACTTTGGACTTACCGTTGGCACAAGCACGGACTACAGACTTCTTTCCGCCGCTCACATCGCGTCTTGGGCTATTACATGGTAGATTGCGTGGGTTCATACGTCAAATGGCCTTAAATCGCAAGGAAAGAGGGTTCTAGCGCCTATTAGCTTCTTTCCTCCACTTCCAAATGAGGTAGGCAATGCCAATAAGCCCACCGATAATACCGACAAGGCTGTTGATTTGACTTAAAGTGAGGGAAGCTGCCGTGGGGGTGGCGGCTACTAGAATGTCTTTCTCATGCGAGTTCATTTAGAAGTGCGGGAATAGCGTGCGCCGAAGTACCAAAAAATCGCGGTAAACGAGCCAAAGAGCACTTCTGCTTGCATGGCACTTTGCTGATCTTCCGTACCAGAGAAGTAGGCACCTCCAATGATGGCTATGGCAATCCATGCCAAAAGCGGACGGGTAAGCTGTTTAATGGCCTCAACTGCTAAATAGAAGTCCGTTACCCAGGGACTAGCATTGGCTGGGATGGCTATCGGGCTGTCGGTCTTTTGCGACTCAGTAAATGCGTTCCACGCTCCCGTGCGCTCCGCTGCGTCCATCTGAGCTTTGAGCATCGTCACCTTATTCTTGGTGTCAAAATAGTCCGTGACACAGTGCAAGGCACTACCTAGCACCCCACCACTGGCTGCGTTAAATAACATCTCAGCTATGTTCATACGGCTTTGGGGTTGGTTAGTCTGCGAAATAGGAAATAGGGCAACCAAATCCACTTTGGTATCTTGGTGATCTTTACATTGGTATTCTGTACCAGCGGAGCGTCAGCATCCCAGAGCTTCACCCTAATTGGCTTACCATCCGGTGAGCAGCAGTTGAGCAGAGATACATTGCGTGTAGGAGCGCGGCCCTTAGTCCAGTAATTGTCATATTGTCCTAGCTCAACTGTACCGCTTACAACGCAGTTATAGAGCTTTAGGCCGTCAATGGCACCTTTGACCGTCACAGAGCCTTGAATGGCGCAGGATTGGAAAGAATAGGCGTTTCCGCGCACACAATCAATCGAGTCCTCACGGCTAGCAGGAATGACCAGCCCAGTAGCCGTTAGGTTGCTCACGTTTGAGCATTTAAACAAGTCGTCCCATTGCGTAGGATCGCTTGGCGACTGCCAGTCCTCAGACGTAACCAGCTTGCCGTTGTCCTGTGGGCCAACGTAAGAACGCCAATTAACGTCTGTGGTTCCGGCCATGTTACTCAGCTTTCTTGTCTTCTTTAGGCTTCAGAGCTTCCACGAGCACTTCCGCACTCTTGCGGATGATTTCGTGTTGCTCGGCTGTGAGCATAGCGGAGCGGGCGGCGGCGTATAAGTTATTAAGCGCGGTTTCGGTATTCATGTTATTGGATTAGGAATTTTCGAGAGCAGCGACACGTTGGCGAAGGCTCTGCAATTCCGCAACTAGATTTGCGATGACTTCAGACGTGCTAGCTTGCATGGATTGATACTTGGGTTTGCCGTCTGCATCCACGGCATCCTTTTCTCCACTTACAGACGAAGGACTGACTTCAGCAAATTCGTGAGCAATAAAGCCAACACCTTTGTCGCCCGTATCCCAGTCGAACGTGCGAGGCTTTAGAGCATCAATAAACGTGCCGCTGCCAGTAAGGTCTTTGACGTTAGACTTGCGGCGGTAATCAGATGAAGTGTTGTATGAAGTCGCACTTGATGTAATTGATATAGTGCCGACGTTTACTGATTGATAAAACTCTACAACATTTCCATCGTTTGTGCGTTTTAACGACATTCGATTTGCAGTTCCAACGGTTTCAAATGCTCCACCATTTATAAAAGCAAAACCATTTGAGCTAAAACTTGTGTCAGTTTTCCCCACCAACAGATTACCGCTGCTGTCGATGCGGGCGCGTTCGGTGGCATTAGTTCCAAATAGAATTGGACTACTTGCCTCATTCCAAATTTGCATACTGCTATCAAAATGTCCGACGTAGCCTTTAGCCACTCCGCCAATTTGAAAACCAAGCAAACCACTAGCTGAACCACTCAGATTGATTACGCCTCGTCCAGAAGATGAATAGGATGCACTGGTTCCGCCCACCAACAGATTCCCACTCGCATCCAGCGTCATCGCCTGTGTGAACGTGATGGCGTTGCCAGCAGTGCCGGATGCGGCGCGATACCATTGATGTTGACCAGCGCTTAATACATAACGACTTGCTGCGCCTGTTGCACCATATATCCACCCACCATTGTAATAACAATTCTGTGTTGTATAAACTTCTCCAGTAATACCCCAAACAGCATTACCTACGTTATTTAATTCAACAGCTTTTCCAAGACTCCACGCACTCGGCGTCACGCCAATGCCGACGTTGCCTCCCATCAGTGAGTGTTCGGAAGCATACGTCCTGATAGGCTTATATGCAGAAGTTGATCTATTATAGGCCAGAATCTCAACTTCCGTTCCTGTGCTAGCTGTTGGGTCTATTTCATAGCCAAGCGCACCAGCGTTCGATACAACAAATTTTCGACTTGGGACAGTAGTTCCCACGCCGACATTCCCACTGCTCGTCGCAAAGTTGGCTCCTGTGGTGCTCGACAACGTACCTGTAACAGCGAGTCCGGTGGAGGAGGCAGCAGTTATTGCAGTAAAGTCACCAGAGGCGTCTGCACCAGATGCGTTTGTTGCGTAGCCTAGATAAAAGGCATTATCACCACCTACAACATAAGACCAAGAATCAAGGGTGCTGGCACGCTGAAGGACAATGCCACTAGTAAAGTCATCAGCAGACTGTTTTATGCGTACCCGTCCGATTGTTCCTGCGCCGCCTGAGGTTATGTTCCCACTCGCGCTCAACGTCGTAAACGCGCCTGTGCTGGCCGTAGT
>Ga0114959_10004749_pt1 | contig 10323 bp, 13 predicted proteins | sample C_130625_EF_Meta_FD_87317 | JGI IMG/M metagenome (GOLD analysis project Ga0114959, IMG submission 87317) | Freshwater microbial communities from Lake Croche, Canada to study carbon cycling - C_130625_EF_MetaG | ecosystem: Environmental > Aquatic > Freshwater > Lake | place: Lake Croche, Canada...
ATCCATCAGAGGAAGAAGAGTCTCCAACTACTGTAAATGATGAAGAAGTAAATCTATCAGATGAAAATGAAGAACCTGTTATTAATGAGGAAGTAAATCCATCGGTAGAAGAGTCCATTCCTGTAGTTGAAGATAAAGTAGAACAAACTAAACAAGATGTTGTAAATGCTTTAGATACAGTAGTAGATTATATTACGGATAAAGTTGCAGACAAAGTTGCAGACAAAGTTGCACAAAATTTGTCGAATGAAAGTTCATCAAGAATACAAAATGGTTTTAATGCAGTTAACAGTGCAGCAGAAACTATGGCAAAATCAGGTGGAAAAAGAAAAACACGTAGATTTAAAATAATAGGTAAAAGTAAAAAAAATATAACAAAAAATAATAATTAAACGATATAGATACAAAATATAATATAATAATATGCAATTTATATTATGTTTAATTTTATCAATGTATTTTATTGTGAATTGTTTGCATTTAAATAGGGAACAAATGAATTCTATTGTTCATTTAATTAAAAATAAAGAGTTAAATTCAATACAAAGAGAGAAAATAAACACAATCTTATTTTTATCTTATGAAAAATGGTCGGTTCAAAAAGCAAAAGACTTTAAAAAATTTCATAGTTATAAATGTAGAAATATAGATATAAACGATTTAATTGTTTCAGGTAGACTAGGTTTATTTAAATCAATTAAAAAATATAATGGGAATACAAGTTTTATATATTTTTCTGAAATATATATTAAAAGTGAATTATTTCGAACACTTACAAATTATTTTTCAATAAGTTATATATCAAAAAAAGAGAGAATTAAAAATAAGTCTAACTTCACAAAATTAGAATTATATAGATACAAAAAATTACTAGAACCTTCCTGGGTAGGCTATTCTGATTATTGGCGTTTTGATAAATTAAAAGACAATACCGAAACAATTATAGATAATTTAGAAAATCAAGAATCAAATAAGAGAATATGGGAAAAAATAAATACATTAGATAGTAGTTTAAAAAAAATAATACATTTGAAATATGATTATGATTTTAATAAAATCCGAAGTAATAAAGAAATTGGAGAATTGATGGCATATTCTGAAGAAAATATTCGTCTCAAAATAAAAAAATTTAAATCGATAGTAAAAGATATTATTAAATAAAAGGTAAGTATTTTATTGTGCTATTATCATAAATAGTTGCTTTATATGCCTCATTTGCTCCTTCAACATAAACAATATCTCCATTATAAATTTTATCACACCCATATTCATTAGTGCAACTTTTACCGTTGCGTCTTATTGGTAATTTAACATTATTATGTTGATTGCTTGTTGTATAATAATTCCACATATCTCTATTTACAAATAATGGACTTCCCATTAAAGGAAGAATATTATCTTTAGAATTTCCTTTAACAGGAGTTAGAATACCTACTTGTCTATAAACAGTATCAACTGCACCAACATTTGTAGAAACATTAATAGGAACCGCTCCAGGTGGAATTCCAGAAGGGGGAATAAAATAACGTTCATCCCTCAATGGTGGATTATAAGGATTCAATAATGGGTCATCGGGGGGAACAAAGTTATTATATGGCCAACTTGGTAACCAATTAAAAAAAGAACCACCAATATCTTTTTGCGTTTCTTTAATAATTATTTTTTCAGAAGGTTTATTGTTGACAACTACATTTTGTTTATTAGTTGAACTATAAACTAAATAAATAATTATAAAAATACAAATAATAATAAAGAACATGGAATAATTTTCAATGCATATAACTCCAGGTGGACATTTTTTCATATTATATTATTATATTATTATAATATAATATAAATTATCTTAATTTCGTGGGTTTAAAGTTATTTGCATTCTAAATTTTGTATTATCTATTTTATTTTTATCATAAATTTCTAATATTCGAAAACTAATAGGATTTAATTTATTTTTTTCGTTATGTGCCTCTTCTAATGTTTCATATATTTCACATCTATATTTGTCAACAATTTTATCAGGATGTCCAACAATTGTTCCTGCATTAATACATAGAGCATAGGCTTTATATAAATCCATAAGTTAAACTAACTATTATCTTTAAGTTTATTTAACTTGTTTAACTTGTTTTATTTGCACTTCCCAAACCTTTTGCCATTTTTTGTGCCATATCCATTAATCCAGACATTCCTCCACTTCCTCCATCCATACTTTTCATCATTCCTTGCATTTTTTCTGCCATAGGCATCATTTTTTCAACAATAGGTGCTAATCCTTCCATAGATTTTGCTAATTCCATTTGTTGTTGCATTAGGCGTTGTGTATCATCAGTTAAATTTTTAATTCCATCACTTCCTAGAATCTTATTTAATTCATCATATGCATTTTCAATAGTAGCAGCATAATCAATCTTAGAACCACCATTTTTAGGTCTTCCTACTTCAAAATGTTCATCTGTTTTTGCATCAACATCATTTGACGCATCAATATTACTATTATTTGCAACAGAATTAGTAACTGGATGGTCTGTTCCTGTTAAGACAGGTGAAGTAGATTGTTGTGTTTTTCTTTTTTCTTCATTAATTTTATTTATAGTTTCTGTATGTTTATTGTTATCATTATTTTCCATTCTTTCAACTGAATAAGTATTGTTTTTAATTTATAATATATTTACGAATATAAAAGGTATTATTAAAACAATAATCATATTTTTACTAAAGTATCTGACCAGGACGGCTAATATTACAAATATTAAAACATTATTTATATTTCCCATAACCATATAACCAACAATGTTTAAAAAGGCTAGAAAAGCTATAATATTTAGTACCCACTTATTTGTAAGAATTTTAGAGACAGTCGAATTAAGTTTCATTATATATATATTATTTAAAAAAAATTGAGTAAATTAAATTTTATCTTATTTAAATAAATTTAAATAGTAAATAATATGCCCATTTTTGAATATCAAGATGATAATGAAGATTATAGTGAAGTTAATAGTGAAGATTACAGTGAAAATGATAGTGAAGAAGAAGATTATGATAGTGATATAGAATTTGACCCAGAAGAGGAAAGTAAATCACGATTTAATATTGTTTTATGCGAACCATATAATGATAGATATCATGGTGTAGATAATAATTCAGTTGTAAAATATCATTACCTTATAAATTGTAGACTAAAGAAGTTGGATATATATTATATAAATTCTATTATTGAAGTTCATTCAAATTACAATTTAAATAATAGAATCCAGATGCCTCGTTTAAAAATAGAAATAGCAGAATGTATTGAATTAGAAACAAATGAACGAATTGCTATAATTAAAACATTTTGGATTAGATTAATTCAACGAACTTGGAAAAATATTTTAAAACAAAGAAACATAATAATTAAAAAAAGATGTAATCCTAATTCATTAAGATGGAGAGAAATAAATGGAAAATGGCCTAAAGAATGCAATCATTTTCCAGGATTGAAAGGGATGTTAAAATTTTAAACTTTATATTTATGTAAAAAAAAACTATTATTAATATCAATTGGAATATAACCAAGCTCATTTTCCTGTTCTAAATCCAAATTTTTCCATATTAATTGAATTATATTTAATGGAAAAGTAATATCTTTTTGTCTTAGAAAATTAATATCTGATTTTTTATATTTGGTTATTTTTTCAAATTTCTCTGTAGTTTGTATTAAATTAAATTTTTCTTTGATTAATTGCAATATAATTTCATAATTATATAATAAATCTTCATAATTGATTAAAATATAGTTTTTTACTTTTGTTGGCATGACATTTTTTAAAAAATTATTTTTAATTTTTCTTAATTCAAAAATATTTTTATATTTTTGACCATTTAAATAATTTAAATCATCTGTATTTATTATTTCCTTACTATAAAGACGATTATTTAATAATAATAAGTTGTTGGTTGTATTATTATTTTTTTCTGGTTCTTTTATAGAATAAAATTCATTAAATAGAAAATTTTGTAAATTTTTTTTATTTATTTGTGGTATATGAAATAAATCTTTAGAGAAAGAATTCAACCAAAAAATTGGATTTCTAATAATTCCAATAAATAGGATATCATTACTATTATTAGATTCATAATTATTATTACAAAAAAAATGTTTATTTCCAAATTCTGCTGTATATTTAATTTGAAAATTTTTAGAGATAGCTTCTTCTAGAAAATTGGTGCCAGAACATCTTTCTCCTAATATTGCAAATTTTTTTATTTGTTGACTCATTTAATAATAGAATTTATATTTATTATTAAATTATTACATAAATATTTTTATCTTGATGACTTACTAGTAATACTTCTTCTTCTAACATTTGCCTTATAAGTAAAACCTCCGCACTGTTTTTTTGCTTTTTTTACTTTTTTTGATTTATTTTTTCCTCCCATAATTTGGTTATTTTTATAAACAACACCATTACTAGATAATATATTTGGAATATCATTAGCAGTAACACCTGGTTGTTGTATGGCTTTAAATGAATCACTATATTTGGGTCCTCCATTTTGTCTAATTTTTCTGCTTAATTCACTCATAATATTTTGAACTTCAACTTGAACAGGTATGCCACCTGGTTGCATTAGTGTTACAATTTCAGTGGGTGATATTTGATTGCCTCTAGTTTGATTTTGTTGTTGTTGTTGTTGTTGTTGTTGTTGTTGAACGGGACGACCTTCTAATATACCACTAATATTTTGAATAGATAGTTCAATTTCTTCAAATAATTGGTCAATGTATTCTTCTGTTTGCTGATTAGGAACTGAATTAGCTAATGTTTCTAAATTTGCAATCGCCTGAGTAATAGCTCCAGTTGCTGCCTTAATTTTTTCAATTAAATTATTATTCTCACTTTTTAAATCTTCAATTTCTTTATTTAATTGTGCAATTTGTGTTTGATTCTGACTTTGAGAGTCCTCAATATTCTTAGCATACGCTGCTACTTCATCAGTTTTAGACTGTAATTGTTTTTGTAAATCAAGAACATTATTATCACATTCTTTTATTTTTGTCATCAATTCATCAATTTGCTGTTTATTTGCTTGTTCCTGTGAAGCTAATTGTTGTTGAAATTGTTCAGTTTGTTTTTTTAATTCTTCAGCATGTTGACCTTGTAAATCTCCTTTATTAGATAATTCTTTTGTTAAAGTATCGGATTGATTTTTTAATGCAGTATTATCTTCTGTCAATTTTCTAATTTGAGCTTCATCATTGTCAATTTGTTGTTGCAATGCATTTTTTTCATCATTGCACTTCTTTTGAAAATCAGTTAATTTCTGTGTTAGGATTTGTTTTTCAGACTCTAAAGCAGTTAAACTCTGTGTTAATTCGGAAATCTGTTTATCTTTTTCACCTATAGCACCGGTATTAGTATTAACCTGGCCTTTAAGTTGGTCTAAATTCGCTTTTAATTGATTAATTTGTCCAGCTAAAGCTTGGATTTTAGCATTAATCTCTTTTAACTTGTTTACTAATTTATCGCTAAACTGTTGTTTTTGTTTTAAACTATCTTGAATCTTTTGATTCATTCCTGCTAATTTATCCATACTATTTTGAAAATCTTGCAAAAATTGTTGACTTTGAGACATTACTATATATTTAATTTATATTTAATTTAAAAAGAAATATTTTTTTGTTTTATTTCAGAAGTAATATAATTTGTATTATTAATAATAGAATCTAATCCATTTTTAATAGATTTTACTTCTCTTAGAATTCTTGCCTGCTCAACTTTTGCATCTTCAATGTTGCTTCTACTTAATTCTCCAGAGGTGCTTAAGTCATGAATATAATTATTTAATAATTGAAGAGCTTTAATTTGGTCTTCTTTTTGTTGTGTAATATAAGTATAATATTTTACATAATCATTTTTAATAGCATCTAAAAAACGATTTTGCTTGGAAATAAATCTAAATTTTTTTTGTTTTTCTAATAACATTCTTCTTTTTGATTCGATTAAGTCTTCAATATGCAATAAACGTTCATCTCTCTCTAACAAAGGCATATGAACAGGCATTTTAATAGGAACAATCTCCATTCTTAAAATAACTAATTATTATATCTTTATCAAATAAATTTAAAATCTTCTCTATATATTATTTAGGATGTCAAAAAACCAATCAGAACCTTTGCTAGCTCCTGACGATAATCGTTTTGTAATGTTTCCAATTAAGTATCAAGATATATGGGAAATGTATAAAAAACAAGTGGATTGCTTTTGGAGAGCTGAAGAAATTGATTTAACAAAAGATTTAGGCAATTGGGAAAGCTTAAATGCAGATGAGAGATTTTTTATATCAATGATTTTAGCATTTTTTGCTGCTAGTGATGGTATTGTTTTGGAGAATTTAGCTTCGCGTTTCATGAATGAAGTCCAGGTTTCTGAGGCGAGAGCATTTTATGGTTTTCAAATTGCAATGGAAAATATTCATTCGCAAACATATAGTTTATTGATTGAGACCTATATTAAAGATAATGAGGAAAAGCATAAGCTGTTTAATGCAATTGAAAATTTTCCTTGTATAAAAAAGAAGTCAGACTGGGCACAAAAATGGATTCGAGATAATCGTAGTAGTTTTGCAACACGTTTGATTGCATTTGCATGTGTGGAAGGTATTTTCTTTAGTGGTGCATTTTGTAGCATCTATTGGTTGAAAAAGCGAGGACTAATGCCTGGTCTAACATTTAGTAACGAATTGATTTCGAGGGATGAAGCTCTTCATTGCGAGTTTGCAGTTTTATTATATTCTAAACTTATGAAAAAGGTGGACAAATCTCGTGTTTATGAGATTATCAAAGAGGCTGTTGAAATTGAAACAGAATTTATTTGTGATGCATTGCCATGTCGTTTGATTGGAATGAATTCAGAATTGATGACACAATATATTCAATTTATGGCAGACCGTTTGTGTGTCCAATTAGGATACAAAAAAATTTATAATGCTAGCAATCCTTTTGACTTCATGGAACTAATTAGTTTAGAGGGGAAGACTAATTTCTTTGAGCGTAGAAATGATTCGTATGCTCTTTCAAATAAAACAATTACTGAAGACACATTCAATTTAAGCGAGGACTTTTGAATAAAAATGAAACCAAAATAATATTTATTGTCATAAAAATAATTTAAAGATATATTTTATAATAAATTATAATGTCTAATTCTCAAGCAGATTATTCAAAAACAGTTATTTATAAAATTATTTGTAAAGATAATAGTATAACTGATATTTATATTGGACATACTACTTGTTATTATCAAAGATATAGATTACATAAAAGTAGTTGTAATAATGAAAATGCAAAGGGATATAATTATAAAATATATAAAATTATTCGTGAAAATGGAGGATGGGAAAATTGGGACATGAAAATAATTGAAAATTTTTCTTGTAACAATGTAAATGAAGCTAGAAATCGTGAACGTTATTGGATTGAAAAGGAGTGTTGTAATTTAAATGTAACAATTCCTAATAGAAGTAAAAAAGAATATGGACAAATTTACCGTATTATTCATAAAGATGAGATTGCTGAAAAGTCTAAAGAATATAGAAGTCAAAATAAAGATAAAATTAAAGAATATATAGAAGTTAATAAAGAAAAAATTTCTTTTCAAAAGCAAGATTGGTATGAAGAAAAAAAAGACTATATTTTACAAAAAGCAAAGGAAAATTATGAACAAAATAAAGAACAAAAATTAGAATACCAAAAACAATATGCAGAAGAGAATAAAGAACAAATTAAAAATTATCAAGATGAATATAGAGAGAAAAATAAAGAAAAACTAGCAGAACAAAAAAAAGAATATAGAGAAAAAAATAAAGAGGAAGCTGCAAAATCACAAAAAGAATGGAGAGAAGCAAATAAAGAAAAACTAAAAGAACAAAAATCACAAATTATAAATTGTGAATGTGGTTGTCAATATACATTTGGAAATAAACATAGACACTTACAATCAAAGATTCATATTAGTTATCAAAATCAACTTTGTGGAATTATAGAAGAACAAATACCCGAACAAACAGAAGAAGAAAATTTAGAACAATTAGAAAAATTAAAGCTTAATCAAAAAGAATATAGAGAGAAAAATTTCGAAAAAATTAAAGAATATAAAAAGAAATATAACGATAATCATAAACAAGAAAATTCTGAACAAAGTAAAAAATATTATGAACAACATAAAAATGAAATTATAGAGCAAGCTAAAAAATATGCTGAAGAAAATAAAGATAAGATAAAGAAAAATAAGGATGAATGGTATCAAAAAAATAAAGAAAAAATACTTGAAAAACAAAAACAAACATTTATTTGTGAATGTGGTTCAGAAGTTAGGTGCGCAGGCAAAGCAGAGCATAATAGGAGTGTAAAACATAAATTATTTATTCAGTCTGTTTCTGAAAATTAATTACTTTGTCTTTTTATAATTTCTCTCTTTTATTATTATTTATTGTTTATATTTTAGATAATATAAATTTTTCATAAATATATATTATATAATATATATTAATATTAATTTAAATATATTTAAATTAATATAATAAATGCCCATCTCAAAAGTTATTTATCAAACCTGGAAAACAAAAAACGTGCCAGATAATATTCAAAAAGTTCGAGATAATATTCAAAAACTTAATCCAGATTATGAAATGGTTATTTATGATGATGATGATATAGATAAATTTATAAAAGATAACTTTGATGAATTTATTTATAATTGTTATTCAAATTTAAATGTTGGTGCATCTAAAGCTGATTTTTGGAGATATTGTATATTATATAAAAATGGTGGTGTTTATTTGGATATAGACTCGGATATTACTAGACCATTGAATGAATTAATAGAAGAAAATGAACAATGTATTATTACTCGTGAAGGAAACCCTGGAATTTTTAATAATTGGATTATGATATTTGATAAAGGGCATCCTATTTTATTAAATACAATAAATAATTGTTGTCATAATATAATTAATAAAACAAGTTATGATGTTTGTTATTTGACAGGACCAGCTGGACCTTTTACAAAAGCTATTAATGAAACATTAATACCATTTTATACAAAAAATACGCACTTATATTATGAAGATGATAATGAATTAAATAAAATATTAAATAATCCAGATAATATCTTAAGATGTAGATTTTATGGTATTGACATGGAGACATTTGCTAAATGGAAAAGTCAATTTGCCGAAGAATTATATATAGGACATACATATTGGAGAGGTGAAATAATTATATTTAAAAATTAATTGTTATTTTAATATGTGCAACAAATAGGACAATACATATAGTTATCAGAATGATAACCATAGTTAATATTATATAAAATACTATCAAAATAACTACCTAGGCATAAAAAAGTGGTTTTTGGATAATTTTGAAAATATTCTCCAGCTAAAATTCTACCAATAGGTCCACACAATAAAATAACAAGTTCACCTTCTTTAAATATTAAATTTTCTACACTTGATATAGAATCAAATGCATTTATTAATGGAACTTTAAAAACTTTATTTTTAGATATTTCTAAATTAATTGCTGAACATAATTTGTTTAAATCAAAATATTCATTGGCTATCCATACAATGGATTCATATGTTTTTAAAACATCAAAAAATAAATGTCTTTTATTTGAATAATTGTGATGAAAAACACATGCATGTGTAATAGAAAAATCTATATTACTATTTTTTAACATTTCAACATCATCTAAATAGGTTTCTTTATCATGGTAAGGACATGGCAACCCACGATAAAAATTTTTATTACTAATCAGAAAAGACTTTATTAATCTCTCTTTTAGTTCGTCAGAATAACATTGAGCTCCTCTACTAATTGGATGTGTATATTTATTTAAAATGTGCAAAACTAAAAGGTTCTTTATTTTTCATTTTATTAATAAAAAATACATACTCTTCATCTATTGGATTTAAATCTAAATTTAATAATTTATTCATTTATATATTTTTTTTTTATTTTTTTCTAAAATTAACGTAATTATAATCTAATTTCTCTCTTCTATTCTTATTCATTGTTGCTATTTTGCCTAAGAACTGTGGAAATTTAATTAGACCTTTCTTATTACATTTTGCTGTTGCTTTCACTGTATTCAATGCTACATAAGTCGCCAAATCAAAGTCAAATATGGCGTCCAATGTATCTGCATCAGATAACGAGTCCGCAGAATATGCTATATTTTCTAGACGACGCACTTCGTTTTGACAAGAAAGTGTGTTCGAAATATAATTTTCATGTATCATTAATATATGAATATCATGTGCCATCCAATAATATTTAAT
>Ga0114959_10004750_pt1 | contig 10322 bp, 10 predicted proteins | sample C_130625_EF_Meta_FD_87317 | JGI IMG/M metagenome (GOLD analysis project Ga0114959, IMG submission 87317) | Freshwater microbial communities from Lake Croche, Canada to study carbon cycling - C_130625_EF_MetaG | ecosystem: Environmental > Aquatic > Freshwater > Lake | place: Lake Croche, Canada...
AAAAAAATCCTATCACGAAGGGCGCCACAATGCCAGCGGAAACCGCGCCGCCGCCCGCCCGCGCTATACTCCGTGCCGAGGAGGAACCCCCATGCTCGACAATCCGCCCCTGCTGACGATCCATCGCGGCCATGGCCGCCCCGACAAGGCGCTGATCGAACGCTTCCGCGGTGCCCAGACCTCGCATCTGGTCGATGCGATGGATGGCAGGGGCGCCATGGATTGGCGCATCAAGCCGGTCGATCCCGACAATGCCGCCTTTGTCGGCCCGGCCATGACCGCCTTCGCCTATCCGGCGGATATCGTCGGCATGATCGGCGCGATGATGGAGGCGGCGCCTGGCGATGTGATCGTGCTGGCCAATGATTCCCACACCGCGGCGGCGGCGATCGGCGATCTGGTCGCCGGCATGATGAAAAATCGCGGCATCGCCGCCTTCGTCACGGAAGGTCTGGCGCGCGACAAGGTGGGCATCGTCGAAGCCGGGCTGCCGCTGTTCTGCGCCGGCATCGTGCCGACCTCCCCGGCGGCGAACGGCCCCGGCGTGGTCGGCATCCCCGTGGTCTGCGGCGGTGTTTCCGTCCGCCCCGGCGATATTGTGGTGGGCGATGCCGATGGCGTCGTCGTCATCCCGCAAGAACGCGCCGAGGCGGTGCTGACCGCGCTCGATACGGTGCGGGCGGCGGAGGCCAAGGCGGTGGCCGCGGTCGCCGCCGGCGCCACGGATAACGAGAAATTCCGCAAGCTGGTCGCGGGCGCGCGGATTCTATAGGCCCGCGACGAAGATCGCACCGGCCACCGGGGCGCCGTGTTCCTGGCGCAGCGTCGCCCGCCGCTCGGCCAGCAGCCCCGCGCCCAGCAGCGCACGGATCGCCGCCGGGTTGTGGCGATAGCGCAGCCCTTCGCCGAGCGTGACGGGCGCGCCGTCCCCCGCTTCGACCGAGAAGGCGATGCACCCGCCCGGGGCCAGGGCGGCACGCATCGCCGCCAAGGCGGGGGCGAGATCGCCCAGGTAGTTCAGCACATCGGCCGCCACGATCAGGTCGAAGCTGGCGGCCTTGCCCGGCAGCCAATCCAGCAGATCCGCTTCATGCAGCGCGTCATACAGGCCGCGCTTGCGGGCTTCCGCCAGCATGCGGGGCGACAGGTCCAGCCCTTCCAGGCGGCGCGCGAAGGGCTGCAAGGCCACGCCGGACAGGCCGGTGCCGCAGCCAAGATCGAGCACCTTGAGCCGCCGCGCCGGCGCGGCGCCACTGGCGATGAGCGCTTCGGCGATCAGGGCCGGTGTTTGGTAGTCCAGCGCGGCCAGGCTGCGGTCGAAGCGCGGGGCGAATTGGTCGAACAGGTCGCGCACATAGCCAGCCGGCGCGCGATCCGGCATCGGCGCGGCGCCGAGGCCGGCCAGCAGGAAGCGCGCCTGTTCGGCGAGCGGACCCTCACCCTGCGCCAGCGCGGCCGCGGCCTGCCGGGCGCCTTCGGCATCGCCGAGTTCGCGCCTGGCATGGGCGAGGGCGAGCAGCGGTTCAGGCGCCTGCGGCGCCAGCGCGGCGGCACGTTCCAGGGGTGCGATGGCTGCCGCCGCATCGCCCAGCGCGGCGAAGGCCTGGCCGAGATTCCGCAGTGCCACGGCATCCTCCGGGCGGCGGTCGAGCGCGGCGCGCAACAGGCTGATGCCCTCGATCAGCCGCCCCGCTTCGGCCAAGGCGGCGCCGCGATTGGCGAGGAAAGCCGGCTGGTCGGGGGCCAGGGCCAAGGCCTGTTCCGTGTGCCGCAGCGCGGCCTGGCTATCGCCCTGCTGGCGGGCGAGCACGCCGAGCAGATTATGCGCGTTCGGCTCTTTCGGCGCGGCGCGCAACACGGCGCGGTAGCAGGCCGCGGCCCCGGCGAGATCGCCGGCCGCATGCTTCGCCGCGCCTTCGCGCAGCAGCGCCGCGAGGTCGCTCACCTCAGAACAGGCCCTCGATCTGCCCGGCCGCGTTCAGGCCGATGCTCTCCGCCGCCGGGCGGCGCGGCAGGCCCGGCATGGTCATGACGTCGCCGCAGATCGCCACCACGAAGCCGGCGCCAGCGGCCAGCCGCACGTCGCGCACCGGCAGGGTATGGCCGGACGGCGCGCCGAGCAGGGTGGGGTCGGAGGAGAAGCTGTATTGGGTCTTGGCGATGCAGACCGGGACATCGGCGAAGCCCAGCTGTTCGAAGCGGGCCAGCTTCTGCTGGGCGGCGGGGGCGATCGCGACATCGCCGGCGCGGTAGATCTCACGCGCGATGGTGGCGATCTTGCCGGCCAGCGGCGTCGCGCTGGGATAAAGCGGGGCGAAGCGGGCGGTGCCTGCCTCCAGCCGGGCCATCACCGCGCGCGCCAGATCAACCGCGCCGGCGCCGCCATCGGCCCAATGCGTGCAGAGGATTGCCTCGGTGCCGAGCGCGGCCATGGCGTCCTCGACCGCGGCGATCTCGGCCGGGGTGTCGCCGGTGAAGCGGTTCAGCCCGACGATCACCGGCAGGCCGAACTTGCCCATGTTCTCGACATGCCGGGCCAGGTTGACCACGCCGCGCTTGACGGCGGCGACATCTTCCGCCCCCAGCGCCGATTTCGCCACGCCGCCATGCATCTTCAGCGCCCGCACCGTGGCGACGACGACGGCCGCGCCGGGTTCCAGCCCCGCCGCGCGGCATTTGATATCGAGGAATTTCTCGGCGCCGAGATCGGCCCCGAAGCCGGCTTCCGTCACCACCACGTCCGAGAGGCCGAGCGCGAGCCGGGTCGCGATCACGCTGTTGCAGCCATGCGCGATATTGGCGAAGGGGCCGCCATGGACGAAGGCCGGCGTGCCTTCCAGCGTCTGCACCAGGTTGGGCGCCAGCGCGTCCCGCAGCAGCGCGGCCATGGCGCCATCGGCCTTCAGGTCGCGCGCTGTCACCGGGCCGCCGTCGCGGGTCTGCGCCACGATGATCCGGCCGAGGCGCGATTGCAGGTCGGCCAAGCCATCCGCGAGGCAGAAGATCGCCATCACCTCGGAGGCCACGGTGATGTCGAAGCCGTCCTCACGCGGGAAGCCGTTGGCGACGCCGCCAAGCGAGCCGACGATGCTGCGCAGCGCCCGGTCGTTCATGTCCAGCGCCCGGCGCCAGCTGATGCGCCGGGCATCGATGCCGAGCTCATTGCCCCAGTAGATATGGTTATCCAGCATCGCCGCCAGCAGGTTGTTGGCGCTGGTGATGGCGTGGAAATCGCCGGTGAAGTGGAGGTTGATATCCTCCATCGGGCCCACCTGCGCATAGCCGCCGCCGGCCGCGCCGCCCTTCACCCCGAAGCAGGGGCCGAGCGAGGGCTCGCGCAGCGCGACCATGGCCTTGACGCCGATCTGGTTGAGCGCGTCGCCAAGGCCGACGGTGGTTGTGGTCTTGCCCTCACCGGCCGGGGTGGGGTTGATGCCGGTGACCAGCACCAGCTTGCCGGAGGGCCGGGCCATGGCGTCCGCGACGAAGCCGAGGTCGATCTTGGCCTTGGTCTTGCCATAGGGCAGCAGCGCGGACTCCGGGATGCCAGCCCGCGCGGCGATGTCGCCGATCGGCCGAAGCGTGGCGGCGCGGGCAATCTCGAGATCGGTGGCCATGTGCAAATCCCCCCGGATGGGCCCGGCTTACCGGAAGCGGCCGCATCGCGGCAAGGCAGGCCCGGGGTGCCGCCCCGCGTGGCTGGCGGATTTCGGCATGGCGTGGATCGCCATGTCGCCGGCCGCGCCTGCGTTCGGGCCGCGTGGCGCCACGCGCCGATCAGGCCGCTTGGCGGCGCGTGACGCCAAGATCACCGAGGGCGCCGTCGATCGCCGCGACGGCGCGCCGCATATCATCCGGGGTGACGGCCCCGATGCAGCCGATGCGAAAGCTCGGTGCCTGGGTGTTGAAGAAATTGCTGATCAGCACGCCGCGCGCCTTCAGCGCATCGACAAAGGGCTGCAGGGCGAAGGTCGGATCGCTCGGCTGGTGGATGGTGACGATCACCGGCCCCTGGTGGGCGGGTGCCAGATAGGGCGTCAGCCCCAGCCCACGCACGCCGGCATAGAGCGCCTGCATATTCTCGGTATAGCGGGCCAGCCGCCCCGGTTGGCCGCCTTCCGCCGCATGCAGGTCGAGCGCGACATCGAAGGCCGCCAGCGCCTGCACGGCCGGGGTGAAGCGGAAGCTGCCCCAGCCCGCGCGCAGCGCATGGGCGTAGACATCCGAGAGGTCGAAGCTCCAGGACCCGGCATTGCCGGCGGCGGCGGTCACGCTCTCGATCCGCGCCACGGCGAAGCCGATGCCCGGCAAGCCTTCCAGGCATTTGCCCGAGGTGAACAGCAGCGCGTCGATTTCGGGATGGTCAGCAAGCGGGCAGGGCAGGGCGCCGAAGGCGGAGACGGCATCGAGGATCAGCCGCCGGCCGGCGGCCCGCACCACGGGGCCGATCACGGCGGGATCATTGACGATGCCGCTGCCGGTTTCGTTCTGTACCATTGCGACATGGCCGATGGCGGGATCGGCGGCCAGCGCGGCGGCGACGGCACCGGCGGTGATGCCCTGGGTATCGGGGGCCGTCAGCTCCACCACCTGCCGCCCGGCTTCCCGCGCCAAGCGAATGGCGCGCTGGGCATAGCTGCCATTGGCCGGCACCAGCAGCTTGCCGCCGGGCGGGACGAAGGTGCGGACCGCCGCTTCCATCATGAAATGGCCGCAGCCCTGGAGCGGCAGGGTCGCATGCGTCGCGGCGCTGGTGCCGGCGATGGCCAGCACGCGGTCGCGGATGCGCGCATAGACCTTGCGGAAATCATTGTCCCAGGGCGCATAATCCTGGGCGGCGGCGGCGCGCACTTCGGGGCGGGTCTGGACGGGGCCGGGGATGAGTAACAGCATGGGGGCGCTTATCGCATGCCGGCGGTGCTGCCGCACCCTGGGTGCGGCACGGCGACGGGTTTCTTGGGAGTTTCTGGGGTGATGAAGGTCCGGCGGCGTGGTCTTCTGGCGTCCTCCCTGCTCGCCGGCCCGGCTTTGGCGCAACCTGCCTGGCCCAGCCGGCCGATCCGCGCGATCATCCCGTATACCCCCGGCGGCGCGACCGATGCGATGTCCCGCCTCGCCGCGCAGAAGCTGCAGGACGCCTTCGGCGTGCAGGTGATCCCGGAAAACCGGCCCGGCGGGTCGGGGACGGTGGCCGGGTTGGCGGTCGTGGAGGCGCCGCCGGATGGCCATACGCTGCTCTTCACCGCCTCGATCCACGTCATGGCCAAGCAGGTTCTCAAGGCCGCGCCCTATGACCCGATCGCGGACTTCACCCCGGTGGCCCGCACCGGCCAGGGGCCGCTGCTGCTGGTGACCGGGCCGCGCCGGCCCGAAAGCCGGATCGATGAGGTGGTGGCGGCGGCACGGCGCGATCCCAAGGACTGGACCTGGGGCGTCTCCTCGCTGGGCGCGGCTGGGCATCTGGCGACGCTGGAGTTCAACCGCCTGGCTGGGCTGGCCATTCCCGTCACGCCCTATCGCGGCTCGGCGCCGGCGCTGGCGGATATCGCGGCGGGGCATGTGCAGTTGATGTGCGACCCGATCCTCGCCGCCCTGCCGCTGGCGCGCGGCGGGCAGGTAAAGGCGCTGGCGATCACCCGACCGCAGCGCAGCCCGATCGCCCCGGAGATTCCCACCGCGGCCGAAAGCGGGATGCCCGGGCTGGATTTCGGGTCCTGGTACGGCGTCTGGGGGCCGCGCGGCCTGCCGCCCGAAATCGTCGCGCGCCTCAATGCCGCGCTGGTCGCGGGCATGGCCGAACCGCGGACGGTGGAGCGGCTGAGCGCACTCGGCTTTGAGCCGGTGGCCGAGGCGCCGGCGGCCTTCGCCGCCTTCATCGCCGCCGATGTCGCGCGCAATGCGGCCCTGCTGGCCCAGGCCGGCTTCACGCCGGAGTGAGCGGGGCCGCCAGATCATGGCGCCGGCGCGTCTTGCTCCCTAATCTGGCGCGACCAGCCGCGGTGAACGCGGGGAGGGCGCCATGCACCATCGTCCGATGCGGGATATCATTGTCCGTCGAGAGCCTGTCTGCCTGCCGCCGGAGGCGACGGTGCAGGACGCCTGTCGCCTGATGCGGGAACACCGCATTGGCGCGGTCATGGTCGCTGATGCTGAGCAGACTCTGCTGGGCATCTTCACCGGCCGCGATGCGATTTGCCGGATGCTCGCGGAATGCCGCGATCCCGCGACGACCAGGCTGGCCGATGTCATGACCCACCGCCCCGTGACGATGCGCCCGCAGGAGAAGGCGATCGAGGCGCTGCGCCTGATGCGCGACAGCGGCTTTCGGCATGTGCCGGTGGTCGATGGCGGCCGGCTGGTCGGCATCGTCTCCCGCGGGGATTTCCACGCCGCCGAGCAAGGCCGGCTGGAGGACGAAAGCCACCTTTGGGAGCGGTTGTAAGGGCCCCGCGCCGACCTTGTTCTACAGCCCGCGCGCCAGCAGCGCCCCGACCAGCCACAGCCCGACCGAGAGCGTCAGGATCAGCAACGCGACCGCGCCCGGCGTCAGGCGCGCGGCATCGAAGGCCAGCGCAAGACCGCTGCGTTCCGCCATTGACCGCCACAGCATGGCCGCGTGCCCCCCCGTGTCGTGATCCGCGCCGTCACGGTTGACGATATGCAGAGCCGTGAACCCGACCTTGGCATGTCGAGGGCAAGAAAATTCCAAGGCAGGCCATCACGAGGCCGCGCGGCACGCTTTCGTTTACGCCCGGCGCGGTGACCGATAGGCTGCACCAGTTGAACGCCGGGGGCTTCATGCCGAAACAGCGCATTCCCGCAGCCGGGCTGCCGCCGCCCTCGGGGCATTTCCCGGCCGGCATCATCGCGCCAGCGGGGCGGCTGGTCTTCGTCTCCGGCATGCTGGCCAAGGATGCGACCGGCGCGCTGGTGGGCCCGGGCGATATCACCGCCCAGACGCGGCAGGTCTGCGAGAATATCAAGGCGGCGGTGGCAGCGGCGGGCGGGACGCTGGAAGATGTGTGCCGGGTTGATGTCTTCATCACGGATATGCGGCATTTCGAGGCGATCCACGCCGTCCGGCGGCAGTATTTCGGCGACCCGCCGCCGGCTTCGACCATGGTGGTGGTCGGCGGCTTCACCCATCCGCTGGCGCTGATCGAAATCACCGCGATCGCGGTGCTGCCCTGATGCGCCCGCCCATCTGGCCACCCCGGAAAAGCCGGCCTAACCTACCCGGCCCGCGGGAGGACCCGAGATGCCCGAAAGCCCAATCGATCCGAAGTTGATGACCGAGACGAAGCTGCCGCTGGCCGGCCTGCGCGTGCTCGACCTGACCCTGGCGCGCGCCGGGCCCACCTGCGTCCGGCATCTCGCCGATTGGGGCGCCGATATCATCCGGGTGGAACCGCCGGGCCAGGATAACGGCCTGGGCGGCGCGCGCGACGGGTTCGACCAGATCAACCTGCACCGCAACAAGCGCGGTCTCTGCATCGACCTGAAGAACCCGGCCGGCCATGCCGCTTTCCTGAAGCTGGCGGCGACAGCCGATATCCTGGTCGAGAATATGCGGATGCAGGTCAAGCACCGGCTGAAGATTGCCTATGACGACCTGAAGACCATCAACCCCCGGCTGATCTACGCCAGCATCTCCGGCTTCGGGCAGACCGGCCCCTATTCCACCCGCGGTGGCGTCGATCAGATCGCCCAGGGCATGGGCGGGCTGATGACCATTACCGGAGAGGCCGGGCGCGGCCCGATGCGCGTCGGCATCCCGATCAACGACCTCACCGCCGGCAATCTGCTGGCGATGGCCATCATGATGAAGCTCTATGACCGGGAGCGGACCGGCAAGGGCGGCTATGTCCATACCAGCCTGCTGGAAGCCCAGATCTTCATGCTGGACTTCCAGGCGACGCGCTGGCTGATGGACAAGGAAGTGCCCGGCCAGGCCGGCAACGACCACCCCGTGAACATCCCGATGGGCGTGTTCCCGACCAGCGACAAGCCGATCAACATCGCCGCCTCCTCGCCCAAGCTCTGGGACATTTTTGCCAAGGCCGCCGGGCATCCGGAGTGGTTAGAGGTTGAACAATGGAAGACCGCGAAGGGGCGGGGCGCGGATCGCGCCAAGCTGAACGCGGTGATCGCCGAGGTCACGAAGACCAAGCCCAGCGAATACTGGGTGAACCTGATGGAAGAAGTCGGCATCCCCTGCGGGCCGGTCAACAACATCCAGGAGGTCTTTGAGGACCCGCAGGTCCAGCACCTGGAAATGGCGATGCCGATGCGTCATCGCACGCGCGGCGACATCCATGTGGTGGCGCAGCCCGTGAACCTGGAAGGCGTGGAGACCGGCTTTTATCGGGATATCCCGCGCCTGGGTGAGCACAATGCGGAGATCATGGCGGAAGCCGGGCTGAGCCCGGCCGAGATCGCCGACCTCAAGGCCAAGGGCGCCCTCGGCGGCGAATAGGAGCGGATGATGCAGCAGTTCGAATTCGCCGAAGGCAAGATCCTGGCGAGCATTACCGATGGCGTTGGCCGGGTGGTGTTCAACCAGCCGGAAAAGCGCAACGCCATGTCGGTGAACATGTGGGAAGGCATGGGCCAGGCGCTGGATATCTTCGGCGCCGATGCCAGCGTGCGCTGCGTGGTGCTGCAGGGCGCGGGCGATAAGGCTTTCGTGAGCGGCGCCGATATCAGCCAGTTCGACAAGGTGCGCTCCAACGCCGATGCGCAGCAGGAATACGACAAGATCACCTCGGCCGGCCGGCTGAAGCTGATGAATTACGAAAAGCCGGTGATCGCGCAGATCCGCGGCTTTTGCATGGGCGGCGGCCTGGGCATTGCGATGTCCACGGATATCCGCATCGCTTCCGATGACAGCCAGTTCGGCATTCCTGCCGCCAAGCTCTCGATCGCGTACGGGTTCGACATGGTCCGGGCGCTGGTCGATCTGGTTGGCCCGGCGCACGCGCACATGATCCTGATGAGCGGCGAGCGATTCGATGCGGCCGAGGCTGAGCGGATCGGCCTGGTCAACAAGGTGGTGCCGGTCGATCAGTTGGAAGCGACGGTCGCCAAGCTGACCGCGACGCTGGCCGGCAATGCACCGCTATCGCTGAAGACCAACAAGGCGACGGTCAAGGCCGTCTGCGCCGACCGGTCGGACCGCGACATGGCGAAGATCAAGACGGCCATGGCTGCCTGCTTCGACAGCAATGACTACAAGGAAGGCCGCCGTGCCTTCATGGAAAAGCGCAAGCCCGCTTTTACCGGCACCTGAACCGGGCGGGGCCAATCGGCGCCCGCCGCTAGAACAAGATCCGTTCAGACGAAATCGTCGGAACGGAATTCTCACTCAGGAAAATAGCGATTCACGAGCAGCCGTGGTTTGGCGGCTGCCGTGCCGCGTCCTTCAGGCCGTGGCGGTCAGCTGGCCGCCCGGCCGCCGCAGGAACAGCCCGAGCGCACCAAGACCGACCAGCAGCAGGGCGAGGGAGGCGGGCTCCGGCACGTCGAGGCCGACGCCAAAGATCTGGGTGCTGTTCAAAGTGTACCAGTTGCCCGTGCTTTGGTCGGCTTCAAAGAAACCATATTTATCGGCCGTGGTGAAGGGACCCTGATCATAGTTTTGCCCGCCATTGGAGCGGAGGGTGGCATCGATATTTATCAGAAACTGGAAGCTGGTGAATCGGTTTTTCGAGCCGGCCTCCAGCACATTGAAGATACGTACCGGCGCAGTGTTCATATCCATGGTAGTCGAAGCGGTTTGGTACGGTTGAACGGCATTCGTAAAGGGGCCGACCCCGTGGATAACGCTGTCTTCGCCGCCATATTGGAACCAGACGCCTTCCAACTGCGCCATTGCGCGCCCCGGCCCGTTCTCTTCGCCCCACATGGCCATGACCTGGGTGGCACTGTCGCCACGGTCTTGGGAAAAGACGCCATCGGTGGCGCCGAAGCTGGAGGCTGGCTTGATGTTGTTGCCGCCCTTATCGCGGTAAAAATACAACCAGTTGCCGACGTTCCCTCCCGTGTACTGGATGCCGATGCCGAGAATACGGTCGCCGGCCTGCCAGGCCCCGGTGAACAGGCTCGCCTGGGTATTGCCGGTATAGGAGGTGCCGTCGCCGGCATAGGTGGTACCGTCCGCCTTGACGCCGGGGTTCTGGCCCGGACCGCTGGACAACGGGGTGCCGGTGACCGTCTGGGTCGCGTCCAGAGAAAAGGCCGTGCTGAAAATATTGTAGCTGCGCGTGAGGTTCCCCGCCGTCACCCAGACGCCGGAGGTCTGCGCGTTGGCGACATAGTCCCAG
>Ga0114959_10004752_pt1 | contig 10321 bp, 8 predicted proteins | sample C_130625_EF_Meta_FD_87317 | JGI IMG/M metagenome (GOLD analysis project Ga0114959, IMG submission 87317) | Freshwater microbial communities from Lake Croche, Canada to study carbon cycling - C_130625_EF_MetaG | ecosystem: Environmental > Aquatic > Freshwater > Lake | place: Lake Croche, Canada...
AGATCGCCCAGCTTCACGGGGTTGGCCATACCGCCGAAGCCCTTGAGGCTCTCGCCCACAGGGCGCACATCGGAGAGATCGACGCTGATGTGGATCGGGCCCTCGAAACCATCAGCGCTGCAGAGCTGCAGCAGCAGGCGGTAGCTCTCCACCCAGCCGGCGCGGGTGTCCCCCACCTTGATCGCCACCCGGTTGGCCTCGATCGTGTGGGTGGTGGTCTGCTGGCGGGAGCCGGCCGGCGTCACGCCGATCGGACTGACGCCATCGATCACCAGGGCATTGCGCACCACCGGCAGGCGATCGATCAGATGGGGCTCAATGATGGCGCCGGTGCCGCAACCCATCATCGCCAGATCCATCATCAGGGCGAAGGCCTCCCAGTCCACCAGGTTGGTGGAGGTGCAGTTGTAGGCGCCGGAGAAATTCTCGGAACGCTCGATCCACTCGGTGCCGCCGATCCACAGCCAGCGACCGGAAGGCAGGGCCTTCTGATGGCGCTGCATGCGGCGTAGCAGCTGCACCTCATCGTCGTTGAGATGGCCGAGTTTGCGCAGGCCCTCGAGGTTGCGCTCCGCCACCTCGTGCCAGCTCTCGCGCCCGGAGTCGGTCTTGCGCGAATAGGTGCGATAAAAGACCGGATTGGCGGCCGGGGCGGTGGCGGGAAAGCCCTGCTGAACCGGCGTCGGGGCCGGGGAGGGGGCGGCGCTGTCCATCCCTGAGGTCGTCGCTTCTCCCACGCTGGTCCGGGATGGGGTCAGGGTCACAGCCATCGAGATTCGGGGCGCCAAACCTAACCGCTGACGCCCGCCACCGCCACCACCCCTGGTGCCCCCCAGCGACAAAGGCCACCAGGGATGGGTTCGCACGGGCGCTCAGGACAGCGCGGGGCTTTCGCCTAGCGTTGCAATCCGTGCGGCTGTTGCTGCCAACATCAGCTTGTTCCATGCTCAGCTTCTGCTCCGCCAACATCCGCGCCGTCAATCCGAAGCGGGCGGTGCTGGAACTGCTGGAAACGGCCTACGGCAGCGAGGAACCAAACGCCGCCCTGATCCTGCTCAACGCCACCGTGGGCCATGACCTCGGCGACCTCAGCGCGGCGGTGCGGCAGCAGTGCCCGGGGGCACGGGTGCTCGCCTCCTCTTGCGCGGGCGTGGTCGGTCCGGCCGGCCCCGGCGAATCGATCCACGACATCGTGCTCATGGGGATCGGCGGAGAAGGCCTCCAGATCGCCCATGTCGACGGGCTGTACGGCGCCACCTCCTATGCCAAGGGCGTCGAGCTGGGCCAGAGCCTGCAGCAGGCTCCCCAGCCGGTGCGCATGGTGTACCTGCTGGCCTCCGGCATCGACATCGCCAACGACCAACTGATCGCCGGCCTGGAGTCAGTGCTGGGACCGGAGGTGGTGATCTTCGGCGCCACCTCCTCCGACCAGATGCAGGGCGTGGCCACCTTTCAGGCGATCGACGGCCAGATCTTCCAGCACGCCGCCTTCGCCGTGGGCTTCTGGGATCCCACCCTCGCGGTCGAAACCAGCGCCACCCACGGCTTCGTGGCGGTGGGAGAACCCCGCCAGGTAACCCGCGCCGAAGGCAACCGCATCATCGAACTCGATGGCCAGCCGGCCTGGACCGCCTACCTCGACTGGCTCGGACTGCCCGCGGAGGCCACCGAGGGCGACACCATTCCGATCGGCGCCCTGGCCGAGGCCCTCACCCCCGAGCTGGCGGCGGGCTATGGCAACCCCCACATCCTGCGGGTGGTGACCCATCACACGCCGGCCAACGCGATCATCTATGCCACCAGCTGTCCTGAAGGGACGTCCCTCTCCCTCACGGTGCGGGACGAAGAAAGGATCTTCAATGACATGGAGCGGATGCTGGCGGACCTCACCGGGCGGCGGCCCGGCCAGGTGCCGGTGGCGGTGTTCCACGCCGACTGCCTGGCCCGCGGCCGGCGCCTCTTCAACCGGGTGATGAAGGACGAACTGGTGCACCGCATGCAGCAGCCCTTCGCCACCGATGGAGTGCCGCCGCCCTGGTTCGGGATGTACGGCTTCGGCGAGTACGCCCGCCTCGGCGGCCGCAACGCCTATCACAACTACACCACAGCTCTCGCCGTCCTCTACCGGATTCCCGCAGGCGCCTCCTGAGCTGATGGAACAGGCCAACCCTGGGCAGCCCGGCCAGGATTACGGGACAGGCGCTTACAACCGGCTCCAGCAGGAGCTGATCGCCGTTCGCACCCAGCGGGACCGCCAGATTGCCCAGTTAATCAGGCTCAACCAGCTCTCCGATGCGCTGCTCACCGAGGTGGCGGCCGATCAGGTGGCCGAGAGCTTTGCCGAGGCCATCGTCGATGTGCTCGACATCGGCATCGGAGCCCTGTGGCTGTTGGATGAGCACCAGCCGGAGGTCCCTCGCTTCGCCCTCTGCGGCATCCGGGCACCCCGCACCGTCTGGGCTGCCGCCGGCCGGCGCCTGCTGGAGCGGCTTCCGCCAGCGCCCGGGCGCCAGGCCCAGCGGCTCCCGGCTGGCCTGGGCGATCTGCTGCCGGGTCCCGCCGTGGTGGATGGCCTGGCCTGCCGCTGCATCGACCGGGATGGCCGCTGCCGCGGCCTGCTGCTGGCCGCCAACTGCAGCGCCCACGCGGGCATGGCCGAGCCCGTCTGGCAGGAAAGCCTGGAGGTGCTGAGCCTGCTGGCCCAGAAGCTGGCCGCCCATCTCGATCGGCTGGCCGACCGGCAGCTGATCGCCACCCAGCTGCAGCAACTGCAATCCTCCGAACAACGCCTGGAGGCGGTTCTCAAAGGCGCGAACGACGGCTGGTGGGACCTGGATCTGATCGGTGGCCACTGCTTTCTTTCGGCCCGCCTGCAGGAGATGCTCGGTGAACCGGAACCGCTCCAGGTCGTGGAGGGAGACTTCTGGCGGGATCGCATCCACAAGGCTGACCGCCAACGTTTCGAATGGCTTTTCCAGCAGGTGTTGAGCGGCCGAAGTGAAATCCTCGAAACCGAATTGCGCCTCCGCTGCCGGGGGAAGCAATACCAGCCGATGTTGATTCGGGGCACCGTGTTCCGGCTGGCCGATGGCTCACCGCAGCGCTTCTCGGGGTCGATGCAGGATCTATCGGAGCGCAAGCGCTACGAGGCCCAGGTGCATCGTCTGGCCTTCTACGACTCCCTGACGGAACTGCCCAACCGTCGCCTGCTGCAGGAACGCGTTCTGGAGCTGAGTCGCAGCAGTGGCGATCGGAAGAACGCCTTTGGGGTGATGATGCTGGATCTCGACCACTTCAAGACCCTCAACGACAGCCACGGCCATGCGGCTGGCGATCAACTGCTCTGCGTGGTCGCCCAACGGCTGCAAAACTGCGTGCGCCGCCACGACATGGTGGCCCGGCTCGGCGGCGATGAATTCGTGGTACTGCTGGAAAATCTCGATGCCGACCCCAGCGTTGCCGAAGCCCGCAGCATCCGCATGGCCGAGAAGATCACCGAGGCCATCCGCCAACCGATCCAGCTGGACTTCGGCAGCGTTCACCAATCGGTGAGCATCGGCATCGCCCTGCCCTCGAGGGAGGGCAGCACAGGCGAAAAGCTGCTGCAACAAGCTGATCTTGCCCTCTATGAATCCAAGTCCTCGGGCCGCAACAAAGCGAAGCTGTTTCAGGAGGACATGCAGCACCGCATCGATCGCCTCAGCCAACTGGAAGCGGCCATGCGCGAAGGGCTCAGTCAGGGTGAATTTAGCATCGCTTACCAGCTCCAGGTTGATCGCCATAGGGTGGCCGTTGGTTCAGAAGCCCTGATCCGTTGGTCGCGGGGCGACGGCTCGATGATCGCCCCGGCTGAATTCATTCCCGTGGCGCAGAATACCGGGCTCATTCACAACCTTGGCGATCTGATGATGAGGCAGGTGCTCACGGATCTTTTCCACTGGGAACGACTAGGACTTCCCAAGGATTTCAGGGTAGCCATCAACTTCAGCACACCGGAGTTTCTGCGTCCTGATTTTGTTCAACAGGTGATCGGCATGCTGAAGAGCACCGGTGTGAGTGGCCGCAGGCTGCGTTTCGAGATCACCGAGGATTCGGTGCTCTCGGATCTGGCAGCTGCGGCCGAACGCATGCAGCTGCTGATGGAGCATGACATTGAATTTTCCCTTGACGATTTTGGAACCGGCTACTCCTCATTTGCCTACCTGCGTTACCTGCCGGCTGGAGAGGTGAAAATCGATCAGGGCTTCGTGAGACGCTTTCTCCAACATCCCCAAGATGCCGCCATCGTGCGGGCGATCATCGAACTCGGCCGCTCCTTCGGGCTGCGGGTCGTGGCCGAAGGTGTGGAGAGTCCTGAGCAGTGGCAGGCTCTCCAGGAAGCGGGCTGCGAGATCTTCCAGGGCTTCCTCTTCGACCGCCCGGTGATGGAGATGGAAAACCACCTTCTCGATCGCCTGCGGGAGCTGCAACTTTCCTCTCCCTGAATCGCTCTTCGGCCATGCAGCGCCTTCCCGAGCCGGAACTGATGGACGACGCGCTGCAGGCCCGCGCCTACGCCGCCGCCGATTTTTCCGCCACTGATCAGGCGCTGGTGGACACGCTGCTGGCGCACCTCGGGCCACGGTCGTCCCAGGCCCCTGGCCGCCGCGAACGCCTGGTGGATCTGGGCTGCGGCCCCGGCAACATCAGCTTCCGCCTGGCGGCGGCCTTCCCGGAAGCCACGGTGCTGGGCCTCGATGGCGCCGCGGCCATGCTCGAGCTGGCAGGCCAGCGGCGACAGGGCGGTCCCGATCAATGGCCGGGACTGCTGTTTCACCAGGCTTGCCTGCCCCTGGAGCCTGGCGCCCTCGAGGCGCTGCCTGCCCCCTGGCGCCCCCCCTTCACCGCCCTGGTGAGCAACAGCCTCTTGCACCATCTGCACGATCCCCAGGTGCTCTGGCGCAGCCTGCTGGAGCTGGGCGAGCCCGGGGCCCTGGTGGTGGTGCGGGATCTGCGCCGCCCCATCGATGATGCGGCCCTCGAGAACCTGGTGGAGCGCCATGCCGCCGGCGCCCCGGCCGTGCTGCGCCGGGATTACCGCCAGTCGCTGCGGGCCGCCTTCCGCCCGGCGGAGGTGGAGGAGCAGCTGGAGGTGGCCGGCCTGCGGCAGCTGACGGTGCAGGCACTGGGCGACCGCTATCTGGAGGTGAGCGGCCGGCTGAATTAAGCCCGACCAAGGCGCTCCTGTCCCGGCAGACCACCCCAATGGGGGATCCCAAGGAGGGATGCCGTTGTGGCCATGGTCCGCGAATCCAAACGCATTGAAAAGCACGAATTCCATCGGTCCTGTCGAAGGAAACGCCCGGATGGAGCGGTTCAACAAACGAGGACTGTTCTGCTGGCGAGAGGCAGCACCGCTTGGCCCCGCTCCCACCGGCTGGCAGGCTGGGGCCATGAGCACCGATTCCCCAGACGCCCCCTCTGCCCTGGCCGCGGCGAGCACAAACGACCCGGAACGCGCCGCCCTGGCCGAGGCGGTGTCGCGGCGCCGCAATTTCGCGATCATCTCCCACCCCGACGCCGGCAAGACCACCCTCACCGAAAAGCTGCTGCTCTACGGAGGCGCGATCCAGCAGGCCGGTGCCGTGAAGGCTAAGGGAGAGCAGCGCAAGGTGACCTCCGACTGGATGGAACTCGAGAAACAGCGGGGGATTTCAATCACCTCCACCGTGCTGCAGTTCGACTACAGCGGCAGCACGATCAATCTGCTCGACACCCCCGGCCACCAGGATTTCTCCGAGGACACCTATCGCACCCTCGCCGCGGCCGACAACGCGGTGATGCTGGAGGACGCCGCCAAGGGCCTTGAACCGCAGACCCGCAAGTTGTTTGAGGTCTGCCGGATGCGGCGGATCCCGATTTTCACCTTCATCAACAAGATGGACCGGCCGGGCCGGGAGCCCCTGGAGCTGCTTGATGAGATCGAGAAGGAACTGGGACTCGCCTGCTGGCCGGTGAACTGGCCGATCGGCAGCGGCGACCGCTTCCGGGGTGTGATCGACCGGCGCAGCCGCGAGGTGATCCTGTTCGAGCGGGCCGAGCGGGGCCGCCAGAGCGCCGAGAAACGCCTTGCCGCCGATGCCCCGGAGCTGGCCACCCTGGTGGAGGCCGAACTGCTGGAGCAGGCCTTCGAGGAACTCGAACTGCTGGAGGGAGCCGGCGCCGACCTCGATCTGGAGATGGTGCACGCCGGAGAACTGAGTCCGGTGTTCTTCGGATCGGCGATGACCAACTTCGGGGTGCGCCCCTTCCTCGATGCCTTTCTGGAGCTCGCCCAGCGGCCCTCGGCCCGCACCAGCCGCGAGGGGCCGGTGGATCCGCTGCGGCCGGGCTTCAGCGGGTTCGTGTTCAAGCTCCAGGCCAACATGGATCCACGCCACCGCGACCGGGTCGCCTTCGTTCGGGTCTGCAGCGGCCGGTTCGAGAAGGACATGAGCGTGCAACACGCCCGCAGCGGCCGCACCCTGCGGCTTTCAAGGCCCCAGAAACTCTTCGGCCAGGACCGGGAGGTGGTGGAGGACGCCTACCCCGGCGATGTGATCGGCCTGAACAATCCCGGCATGTTCGCGATCGGAGACACCCTCTACCTTGGCCCGCGGGTGGAATACGAGGGCATTCCCTGCTTCAGCCCGGAGATTTTCGCCTGGCTGCGCAACCCCAACCCCTCCGCGTTCAAGAGCTTCCGCAAGGGCGTCAATGAGCTGCGGGAGGAGGGGGCGGTGCAGGTGCTCTACGACACCGATGCCAGCAAGCGCGATCCGATCCTGGCGGCGGTTGGTCAACTTCAACTGGAAGTTGTGCAGTACCGGCTGGAGAACGAATACGGGGTGAAAACCCGCCTCGAACCGATGGAGTTCAGCGTGGCGCGCTGGGTCAGCGGCGGCTGGCCCGCCCTGGAGAGGGTGGGCCGCATCTTTAACTGCAAGACCGTGCGTGACCCCTGGGACCGGCCCGTGCTGCTGTTTCGCAACGACTGGAACCTCAACCAGCTCCGAGAAGACCATCCCGATCTCGATCTCGCCTCGGTGGCGCCGGTGGTGAGCGGCGTCGAGCCGATCGCCCTCTGATCGGCGCCCCCTGACCAACCGGAGCCATCGGCCGCCGCACCTGCCGCTGGCGGACGCCAGAATGGCGCAATAAATCGTCATGCCGACCCACCGGTTGCCCGCGATGACGACAGCTGCGATGCCCAGCTCCCCATCCCATGCCGCACCGGGATCCGGCGCCTTCTGGTTGGTGCGCCCCCGCAGCGATGGCGGCTGTGATTACGTGAGTTTCTCCCCTTCCCATGGCGCCGTGGAGATGCGCGAGGGCAGCCACCTGCCGCCCCAGATGCCCCTGCTCAAGCGCCGCCGCCGCCTTGGCGCCGAGGAGGCCGATGCCTGCCGTCGCCATCTTCAGGTCGAAGCTGGGTTCCGCCACAGCGACCCCCTGTTCTGACCGGGCCTGTTTACGCTCAATGGCATGAACCAAGGCACCCCACCGGCACCGGGCTCGTCCGGTTTCGCCGCCGACGGAGCGGACCCCTATCAGCGGCTGGGGGTCGAGCCCGACGCCTCCTTTGACGCGGTCCAGGCGGCCCGGGCCGCTCGGCTGGAGCAGGTGGGGGAAGACCCCCTGGCCCGATCCGCCATCGAAGCCGCCTACGACGCCGTGCTGATGGATCGGCTCAAGGAGCGCCAGCAGGGCAAGGTGAGCAGCGCGGCCCGCAGCGCCTCCCAGCGGGAGCAAACGGCGCCGGCCCCACCACGGGCTGTGTTGCCCTCGTTGCCCTCCCTCCCCCAGCTTCCCTCCGGCCGGATCACGGCCCCGAGGCCTGCCCTTCCTGAGCTTGCCCTGGCCGAAGGCCGTGAGCGCTGGTTTCCCCTGGCCACCCACGGCGCCCTGCTGGTGCTGCTTGTGGCCCTGCCCGCCCTGCCCGCCGACCTGCTGTTGGCCCTGACCACCGCAGCCACCGTGCTCAACCTGCAGCGGCGCCACGGACGTTTCCTGGCCGCCGTGGGCTGGTCGGTGCTGCTTCTGGTGGTGGGTCTGGTGGTGGGAGCGCTGCTGCTCTCAGCCCTGGCCCCCGGCCTGCCTCCGGCCCTGCCCCTCAGCCCCATCCAGATCGAGGCCATCCCTGCCCTGGTGCTTCTGTTGCTGGGGGCGCTGTTCATCGCCTGAGCGCGCGCGGTGCCTCAGCAGGCGGCGCCAGGGAGCCTTGGTGGGGTGGGATCGCCGCAGGGGTCAGACCACCGCTCCGGCCAGATGCCCCGCCAGAGCCGTGATACCCATGGCCAGCCCCCCCCACACGAGCATCCGCACCACCCCACGGAGCACCGTGGCCCCACCGGCCTGGGCGGAGAGGCCGCCGAGGATGGCCAGGGCCACCAGGGCGGCTGCGGTGGTCACCCCGGCGATCCGGTTCTCGGGGGCCAGCCTGATCGCCAGCACCGGCACCAGGGCGCCGAGGGTGAAGCTGGCGGCAGAGGCCAGGGACGCCTGAATCGGCCGGGCCCGAAGGGTGTCGCTGAGCCCCAGTTCATCACGGGCATGGGCGCCAAGGGCGTCATGGAGGGTGAGCTGCTCGGCCACCTGCCGGGCCGTTTCCGCGGTGAGCCCGCGCCCCTGGTAGATCTCCACGAGCTCAGCCAGCTCCCCGGCCGGATCGGTGGCCAGCTCCCTGCGCTCCCGGGCCAGGTCGGCTGCTTCGGTATCGGCCTGGGATTGGACCGATACGAACTCACCAGCCGCCATCGAGGCCGCCCCCGCCACCGTGGCAGCCAGAGCGGAGATCAGGATCTGGGGCCGCATCGCGCCGGAGGCGGCGATGCCCACCACCAGACTCGCCACCGAAATCGTGCCGTCATTGGCTCCGAGCACCACGGCCCGCAGCCAACCGATCCGGTGGCTGTTGTGCTGCTCCCCGTGGCGCCCGCCCCAGGAGCGACGGCCGTGGCCGCCCTCGGGCCCGCCGGCTTGAAGCCCCGAAGGCCTGAGCCCGTAACGGTTTTCGCTGGAGCTGGCCATCGGTCACCGGACAGTGGACCCAGCATGCCCGCGGATTGCTGCGGCGCCCGCGCTGATCGCCATCTCCGCAGCGGCCTCATCCGCTCAAGCTGCAGCGAGCCCTTGGGATAGGGGCGGCCTCAAGCCGGATCAAACTCGGCGATGAGCTCGCGCAACTCTTCAGCCGGCACCCGGTAGGTGGCACTGCAGAAGTGGCACACCAGCTCAGCCTGGCCATCCTCCCGCAGCATGGCGCCGAGCTCGTCGCGCCCCAGCAGCTTGAGGGCCCCCACGCTGCGACTGCGGCTGCAGGGGCAGTGGAAGCGCAGGGCCTGGCGGGCCTCAGCCTGCTCCAGGGGGAGCGGATCGAGGTCGGGGAAGATGTCTTCCAGCAGGCGATGGAGCTGGCCGGCGCTGGCGGCCAGGCGGCCGGCGAAGCCCTCGATCTCCCGGCAGCGCTCCTCCAGCAGCGCCACCAGGGCCGGTTCCCGGGCCGCCTTCGGCAACACCTGCACCAGCACCCCGCCGGAGCAGCGCACCCCATCGCTGCCGATTTCCTCACCCACGAACAGGGCCGAAGGGGTCTGCTCGGAATGGAGCAGGTAGGAGGCCACGTCATCACCGATGCCGCCGCTCACCAGCTCCACGGTGCTGCTGAAGGGCTCGCCCTCACCGATGTCGCGCACCACGTGCAGGTAGCCGGTGCCGGTGGCGCGGCGGAGATCGAACTGCGATACCCCGTGGCGATCCACCACGAGATCGAGTTCCAGGGCGGGATCCCCCACATAGCCCCGCACCGTGCCATCGCGACCCGCATCCACCATCAGCCCCCGCAGGGGGCCATCGGAGCGGATGCGCAGGTTCACCCGCCCGTGGGCCACTTTCATCGAGCTGGCGAGCAACAGCCCCGCGGTCATCGCGCGGCCCAGCAGGGCGGTGGTGAGAAAGGAAAGACCATGGCGCCGCTGGGCCTCGCGGCTGATACCGGTGGTGCTCACCGCCACCATGCGGATGCCGCCACCGGCGGCGGTGGCCCTTAGCAGCTCATCGCCCATCGCGTCCCCCATCGCCCCCGTCCAGTGCCGGCATCGTAAGGATCACCGGAGCGGGCCGCTGCCGGAGCGACTGCAGCTGGCCGTTCTCCAGAAACCAGCCCTCCTCCGCCACGCCCGCGAAGAGTTCGGGTTCATGGGTCACCACCAGCAGGGCCCGTTCCCGGGCCGCCTTCGGCAACACCTGCACCAGCACCCCGCCGGAGCAGCGCACCCCATCGCTGCCGATTTCCTCACCCACG
>Ga0114959_10004753_pt1 | contig 10319 bp, 11 predicted proteins | sample C_130625_EF_Meta_FD_87317 | JGI IMG/M metagenome (GOLD analysis project Ga0114959, IMG submission 87317) | Freshwater microbial communities from Lake Croche, Canada to study carbon cycling - C_130625_EF_MetaG | ecosystem: Environmental > Aquatic > Freshwater > Lake | place: Lake Croche, Canada...
CCACCTTCTTTGTCGACCCCGCGCTCGACATGTACGCCCTGATGATGATCCAGGCCCGCAACCAGCGCGAATACTACCGGCCGCTGTTCAGGGATTTGGTGTATGCGGCGCTGCTGTAAACAGATTTCAACGCAAAGCCTGCCCCCGCGCTGCGCGTGACTCGGGGCTGGACGCCGCCAGCGCGATCTGGTCGTGTGCCATGTACGAGGTGGCATGGTTCAGGGTGGTGGCGGCTGCGTTGACCGACTCTTTGCTCATGCGCACCGTGGCGGCGGGTTGGGCCAGGGTTTGCGCGGCCAGGGCTTGTGCGCGGACCAAGGCGTGGCCTGTGTCGCTGATGTAGTCGACCAAACCGAGGCTCAGGGCTTCGGTGGCCGCGATGCGTTCGCACAAGATGGTGAGGCGTTTGGCTTTGGCGGGGCCCAGCAGGTTGACCAAACGGGGGATGGTGCCCCAGGTGAGTGGAATGCCCAAGGCGATTTCGGGCAAGGACACAAAGGCGTCTTGCGCCAATACGCGCCAGTCGCAGGCCAATGACAGCGCCAGCCCTCCACCCACCGCATAGCCTTCGATGGCGGCGATGGTGATCTGCGGCATTTCTTCCCAAGCCTTGCACATGCGAAAACCCGTGCCCGCCATGTCGCGCCGCTGCACAGTGGACAAGCTGTCGTCGGCCCAGGCTTGCGCGTCGTTCAAATCGGCACCTGCAGAAAAACACCGCGCATCGCCTGTGAGGATGACCACATCGATGTCTGTGCGATCGCTCAGGGCGCGCGCCACGGCGGTGATCTCGCGCATCAGGGCACGGGACAAAGCATGCCGAACTTGGGGCCGGTTCAAATGCACTTCGACCAAACGGCCTTGTTCTTTGACGATCAAATGTTCATACATGCGGGTTTCCTTTATTGGGGCTTGGCCGCTTGCAACTGGTCGCGTGTTTGCAGGGCCACGCGCCGCGCTGCGGCTTCAAAGTCATCGCCGCTCGAGGCATACAACACGGCACGCGATGAATTGACAATCACTGTGCCGGTGCTCTCACCGCCATGCCCGCGCCAGCCGGCCTTGACAGTGGCCACCGCGTCGCCGCCTTGTGCGCCCACGCCTGGAATCAGCAAGGGCAAGGTGGGCGCAATGGCGCGCACACCCTCGATCTCGGCCGGGTAGGTGGCGCCCACCACCAGGCCGAGTTGGCCGTTGAGGTTCCAGGGGCCTTGGGCCAAGCGCGCGACATGCTCATACAGTAAGGGCTGACCTTCGACCGAGGCCAAGCGCTGGTTTTGCAAATCGTCACCACCGGGGTTGGAGGTGCGGCAGAGCAAAAACGCGCCTTTGCCGTGGTACTGCAAGTAGGGCGCAACCGAGTCCCAGCCCATGAAGGGTGAGAGGGTCACGGCGTCGGCACCGTAGCGTTCAAAAGCTTCTTTGGCGTATTGCTCGGCGGTGCTGCCAATGTCGCCGCGCTTGGCGTCCAAAATGATGGGCACTTGGGGGGCCACGCGGCGCATGTGTTCCATCAGGCGTTCGAGCTGGCCTTCGGCGCGGTGCGCGGCAAAGTAGGCAATTTGCGGCTTGAAGCTGCTGACCAGGTCGGCCGTGGCGTCGACGATGCGGGCACAAAAATCGTAGATCTTGTTGGCATCGCCCTTGTAGGCGGCGGGGAACTTGGTGGGTTCAGGGTCCAGGCCCACGCAAAGCATGGAGCCGTTTTGGCGCTCGGCGGCGCGCAGCATGTCAAGGAAGTTCATACAACTGATTTTACGGTTTGCGCCTAAGATGCCTTGTATGCACAAACTATCCTCTCGCCAATGGCTCATCTTGATGCTGCTCACTGTGATCTGGGGTCTCAATTGGCCGGTCATGAAAATCGGCGTCACTGGTTTTCCTCCACTCACATTTCGCATGATTTGTCTGGGCTTGGGTACGCCTGTTTTGGGGCTGGCCTTGCTGTGGATGAAGGTACCTCTGCGCATTGAGCGCAAGTACTGGCCTGAATTGCTGGTGCTGGCGGTCTTCAACATGTTCATCTGGCATGGCTTGATCATCATTGCTGTGCAGTCGCTGTCCAGCGGACGGGCGGCGATTTTGGGTTACACCATGCCCATGTTTTCGGCGGTGATCGGCGCCGCGTTCTTTGGCAACCGCTTGCAAGCGCGGGCTTGGGGCGGAGTCGCCGCAGCAGCACTGGGCGTGGTTTTGCTGTTGTGGCATGAGCTGACGAATTTGACGGGCAAGCCCGTGGGCGTGTTGTTGGCGCTGGTGGCGGCCTGCACTTGGGCCTTGGGCACGCAGTTGCTCCGGCGCACCCGCATGCCTGTGCCCACCTTGGCCATTTCGTTTTGGATGACGCTGATGACCAGCGTGGTGATGACCACATTGGCGGTCCTGTTTGAGCGCGATCAGTGGCAAGCGCCTTCGGAGGCGACCTGGATGTCGATCGCATTCAACGCGGTGTTGGTCTTTGGCTTTGCCCATGCAGCGTGGTTTTACCTGGCACGCAGTTTGCCGCCGGTGGCCTCCACTTTGAGCGTGATGCTGATTCCGGTGTTGGGCGTCTTCAGTGGCGCGCTTTGGCTGGGCGAGGTCCTGCACTGGCAGGACTGGGCTGCAGTGGTGCTGATGGTCCTGTCGATCTGCTCGGTGCTGTGGCCTGCTGCATCTCAGCCCGAAAGCGTCGCCGGTCAAACAGAAGACTCGAAAACCAACTAAGCGCTTTCTTGCACCACCTTCAGCGCCAAGCACAAATCAGCCCAGGCCTTGCCTTTGTCGGCCTGGTTGCGCAGCAAGTAGGCCGGCGGGTAAGTGACCACCACCGGCACCCCTTGGTAGTGGTGCACTTGACCGCGCATTTTGCCCAAAGGCTCGGCGGTTTGCAGCAAGGCCTGCATGGCAAAGCGCCCCATGGCCACAATCACGCGGGGCTTGATGAGTGCCACTTTGCGCGACAGATAAGCTGAACAGGTGCGCAACTCCTCCGGCGATGGATTGCGTGCATCGGGTGTCGGGCATTGGGTCGCGTGCATCACATAAACACCTGCCGAAGCTTCGCCGGTGCGGCTCAATCCCACGGCTTTGAGCATGTTGTCGAGCAAGCGGCCAGCCTCACCGGCAAAGGGCTGACCCGAGGCACTTTCTTCACTGCCCGGTGCATCCCCCACGACCAGCCACTGCGCTTGCGCAGAGCCCACGCCCACCACGCTGTGTGTGCGCTGCGCGCACAAGCCACAGGCTTCGCACACTGCGGCGGCGGCCTGCAGGCCGGCCCACTCCATGTCGGCCAAGCCCGATGGCAAAGACGGATGTGCTGCGGATGTGGAGGCCTGTTTAGGCAGTGGGAGCGCAGTCAGCTTGGAAATAGGCACAGGAGATACAGGCACAGGAGATGCAGCCACAGCAGACAGCGCCACATCAGCCAAAGGCTCGGGCATCCACACACGCACACCCATTTCGGCCAGCATGGCGCGTTGGCGGGCGTCCAGATCAAATCGGGTGGGATCGTTCATTTCTTGCAGTGGCTCACAGTTTTTGGCTCATGACCAGAGCCGCTTCGCGCAGACCTCGTCCCACAGGATAGTAATCTTTGCGCAGGCCCACTTGTTTGAAGCCGTGGTTTCGGTAGACCTGAATGGCGCGGTGGTTGGACTCGCGCACCTCAAGCCACAGCCACGCACAGCCTTGCCCGCGTGACCAGACCGCCAAGGCATCCAACATCAATTTGGCCCAGCCTTGGCTGCGGTAATTCAGTGACACGGTGATGTTGAGTAAATGCACTTCGTCGACGACTTGCATGGCGACAAAATAACCGATCAAGGTATCCCCCGCCAACAAGCGCTGGGCCTGGTAACCGCTGGCCAAGGCATCTTTGAAGTTGCCCACCGTCCACGGGTGGCCATAGACGCTTTGCTCTACAGCGATCACGGCGTCAAGGTCATCGGCCGTCAGGTCGGCGAAATGCGCCTCCAAAGGCCTTGTGTTGAAAGACGCGGATGTGCGCGGGTCTGCAACCGGCATGGCTTCAATGGTTCGGATTCAGGGCGGCCGCTTTGGCCGCTAGGGCCGCTTGCGCCGCTTTGATCACGGTGCGTTCAGCGGTGGTGTAAGCCACTTTGTCACGCACATACAGCGGCATGGCTTGGTCTGCGGGAACCGCCAAACCGGCCCGCCACAAATCAGGCGCCAAGCGCAGCAACGCCTGTGCAGTGGGCATGGCCTGTACCTGAGGCATCCACGCGGACAGCTGCTGCAGGCGCTCGCCGTAATGTGTGAAAGCATTGCCCGCACAACAACACGGGACAGCCTGACTGGCAACCGCGATCTCGAAATCCACGGCTTCGGGTTGGCTGACCCGCAAGTCCTGCAGCATGCGCCAGCCCAAAGCCATGCCTTGCCAAGCGTAAGCCGCCGAGTACACCTCGTCCATCCGGGCGTCCAGCAGCGCCAAAACATGCAGGGGCTGGTCTTGCACCCCGCCTTGCAGATCGAACCGGGCCTGCTCGGCCACAGCCAGCAAGGTATCCACCGGCAAGACCGGCACAAGGGCGCCATAAGCCAGGCCCTGCGCCACCGCACAGGCCGTTCTCAGACCCGTGAAGGCGCCGGGTCCGCGTCCAAACACAATGGCGGTCAGCTCTGAAAGCTGCAGTCCCGCTTGGGCCATCAAATCCAACGCCACCGGAATCAAGTGGGCCGATGCCTGGGCACCGCCCACGCCTTCATGCACCCAGGTGCGTTCACCGCGGCTGACAGCGACCGACAGCACATCGGTGCTGGTGTCAAAGGCCAAAAATTGCCAATTCGAACTCATGCTGCGCCTTGTTTCACTGCGTCAATTGTCGAGACCGGTTTGACCTGGCGCACACCAAACACAATACCGCCCGTGACCAGTGCCAAGCCCAACAGCAAATTCCAGTGCATTGGTTCTTGCAAAAACACCACCGCGCCGAGCGCCGACAAGCCAGGCACTACGGCGGTGATCATGGTCGATCGCACAGGGCCAAAATAGCGAATCATGTGGGTAAAGGTCATGCCCGAAATCACCACCGAACCCACGCCTTGAAACAGCGCTTGAAAAACAACTTCTTGCCAAGGCGCAGACATCAAATGCGTGGGCCACCAGCCCAAGCCCACCGCCAAGCCAAAGATGGGCACATACGTCACGCAAGCGAACGCCGTGATGGCCATGGTGGCGCGCACCGCGTCCAGGCCATGGCGGCGCACCACAATGCTGTAAGACGACCAACTGAAAGCGGCGGCGATGAACAGCAAATCACCCTTCCAAATTTCGCCGCCATCCAAGGCCCTGAGCAGACTGGCGCCGCCCACCAACAGATCGCCCAACACGATGAACAACAGGCCCACCGCGCGCGCACGGGCGATCTGTTCACGCAACACCCACCAAGCCAACAGCGTTGTCCACAGCGGCAAGCTGCCCGGCATCAGCACAGAGGCATGTGCCGCGGGCGCATAGAAAAACCCGTTGTAAGAAAACAAGGCATACAACAGACCGCCCAACAGGCCCGCTTGCACCGTGATCTTCAAGGGCAAGGGCGAGAGCCCAAATAAGGACCCAACCGATTCACCGGCGCGCCGCGCAGGGCGCATCAGCCACCAAGCCCAAGGCAACACCACGCAACTGGCGCCGACAATGCGGGCCAGCAATATGTCCATCGGCAGCAACTGGTGCGCGGCAGACGCCCGGGTAATGACGATGAAGGCAGTCCAGATCAGCACCGTGACGGTCGCCGCAATCCAGCCAATGGTTCGGGGAGAAAAATGCATGCGCCAATGATACGTCCCAGCGCTGCGCTGCAGCACCAGCCGTTAAACTTGAAGTCATGCATTTGTTTTCTGTTTTCGCACTTTCCCTGATGTTGACAGCCCCAGGAATAAGCCATGCGCAAGCCAAGCCAATGCAAGGCAGGGCGCCAACAGAATCTGGTTTGCCAGCCGAAGTTATCCAAGCCTTGCGGCGAGCCCAAGTGCCTGTGCAGGACCTGAGTGTGGTGGTGGCCCCGCTGCCGGATGCCGCGCAGCCCACGGCTTTGCCTGCCCGTTTATCGCACCGCGCCGATGCGCGCATGAACCCTGCCTCGGTGATGAAGTTGATCACCACCTATGCCGGCTTGTCGCTGCTCGGCCCTGATTTCACTTGGCGCAACCGGGTCTACATCGATGGCCCTGTGAACAACGGGGTGCTGCAAGGCAACTTGATCCTGCGCGGCAGCGGCGATCCCAAACTGGTGCTTGAGCGCTTGCAGGACTTGATGGGGCAAATCCAAGCCCAAGGCGTGCGTGAAGTGCGCGGCGACATTGTCCTGGACCGCAGCGTGTTTGACATCCAGCCCCGTGCGCCCGGCAGTTTTGACGCCGAAGCACTCAGACCTTACAACGCGGCGCCCGACGGCCTGCTGGTCAATTTCAAATCCTTGATTTACACCTTCACGCCGGACGAGGCCGCCGGCATCGCACGCATTACGGCGGAGCCACCCTTGGCGGGTTGGATGGTCACCCCCTCGGTGCCGCTCACCGCCGGAGCCTGCAGCGACTGGCGCAGTGCTTTGCACGCGCAATTCGGATCGGCTTCACAGGTTCAATTTGCTGGCAGTTACCCGCGCAGTTGTGGCGAAAAAAAATGGCCTGTGGCGTACGCCGCCCCCGAGCAATTTGCCTCACGGGTTATTCAGGCTCTGTGGCTCGGCTCTGGCGGATCGCTCACCGGCGCGGTGCGCGAAGGTGCGACACCTGCAAGTGCCCGTCTGCTCTCCGAGGCCCACTCACTGCCGCTGTCGGACATCGTTGCGGACATCAATAAGTTTTCCAACAACGTGATGGCGCAGCAGTTGTTTTTGAGCCTGTCCACGCCGGGTCGATTTGACGCCTCGCGAGCACGGGTTCTGAGCTGGTGGCGCGACACCTTGCCCGGTCAAGCCGAGCCGTTCCTTGAAAATGGTTCGGGTTTGTCGCGCGATGAACGCAGCAGCGCAGCCGCCTTGACGCGCCTTTTACATGTGGCGGCTGCGGGCCCTCACGCCCAAGTGTTTCAAAACTCCTTGGGGCTGGCCGGTGTGGATGGGACGGTGGCCCGCCTGAGAGACCGCAATGCGAATGCCTCGGCCATCGGACAAGCCTGGCTGAAAACCGGCTCGCTGCGGGATGTCGCCGCTTTGGCAGGCTATGTCCAGGGCGTGAGCGGCCAACGCTACAGTTTGGTTGTGATCGTGAATCACGTCAACGCCAATGCGGCCAGGCCTGCCTTGGACGCCTTGCTTGAATGGACCGTGCAAGACGCGGCCCCCCGTGTCATGACAAACAACCCAGGACGCTAACCGATGGAATGGATTGACTGGATCGGCTCGGCGGCCGCCTGCCTGACCACCGCCAGCTTTGTGCCGCAGGCTTGGCAGACCTTTCGCTCACGGGACGTCAGTGGTATCTCACTGACCATGTACAGTCTGTTCACACTGGGGGTCGCCCTGTGGCTGGTCTATGGCATTTTGCTGCTGGCCTGGCCCATCATCATTGCCAACGTCATCACCACCAGCTTGGCCTTGATGATCTTGGTGATGAAATTAAAGTACCGCTGAAAACCTCACACCGAAAGCTTCAGGCTGACACCAAGGACGCGGTCGCGGCCAGCCATAAATTGTCGATGGCCTGCAGTTTGTTTTTGTCGAAGGTATGCGCCTCTTCCCAATACCGCCCGGAAGGCACCATGTAGCCCAGTTGGGCCTCTGCGTCCAGCGCGCGCGCAACCGCTTGCGAATCGAGCGCCACGTCATTCAGCGCTGCGCTGCCGCGCGTGATGGCCTCCAAGTCTTGCAAGCCGACCCGGGGGAAGAGCAACCGCGATGTGGGCTTCGCTGACAAATTCACCACCGCACAGCCCTGTTGACGGGCCAAAGCCATCAATCTGACCGATTTGGCTTCCAGACTCTGCAAGGTCACGTCTTGCCGCAAAGGATCGGCCACACCTTGACCATAAAAGTGCGTCGACTGCCCGGCCACCTGCTCGTACACCATGTCGCAACCCACAAAGGCAATGACATCGGGTTGCAATGCCCCCAACGCCCAGTAGCCTGCGGTATAGGCCATGGTGCCGCCCGCGAACACAAAACCACCGTAACGGTTTTGTTGAGGCACGAACGCTTGCGCCGTGATCAATTGCTTGCCCAGGCACTGTGCCGGCGAGGGGTGCCGATCTGCAGGAAAGTCTTCAGGGTAAATCAAACAATCCCATTGGGCGCTGATTTGCCACGCATTGTTGATCACGACGTGGTGTGCAAAAAAAGACGTATCCCAATCAGCAACGCACAGCGCGTCAGGTGCGCTGCCCACAATCAGCACGGTTTTCAAGGAAAGGTTCACAGGGTCCTTCAAGGAATGGATTGGGCTCCATGATTCACCGACTCTGTGACAAACCCATGAAAATAAATTTTGACAAGGGTATCAGCGTTTACCCCATTTCATACCAATGTCACACGATTTAGGATTTGTAACAGAACTGTCGTTCTTTCAATAACTCATCCTGGAGACTCCTTATGATTTCGATGCGATTGCGCCTTTCAGCCGTTGGTGCGGCCGTGTTACTGGCTGCCTGCGGCGGCTCGGACACCAACCACAACGGGCAATTGCTGGAGACGCCCGCCTCCATGTTCACCATGACCAAAGCCCAATTGGACGGCAGCGGCCTGATCGGTTTGAGCGGCGCCGCCAAATGCGATGTCCAGGTCGTGCCCTTGAACTATGTGACCCCTGGCGCCAAAGGCGAAGCCTCCAACGCCTCGGGCGTGTTGCTCTTGCCCACAGGGGCGGGCTGTACAGGCCCCGCCCCCTTGGTGGCCTATGCAAAGGGCACCGATGTACAAAAAACCCACACACTGGCCAGTCCTACGGACTCAGAGACCGGCTTGCTGGCCGCCATGTATGCCGGTCAGGGTTACGCTGTGGTCGCCACGGACTATTTGGGCTTTGCCAAGTCGGCTTACAGTTACCACCCTTACTTGCATGCGGCCTCTGAAGCCACCAGCGTGATCGACTCGATCCGTGCGGCCCGCAATGCGGCCAAGGTGTTGAACGCCAGCCTGAGCGGCAAGGTGATGTTGACCGGTTATTCGCAAGGTGGTCACTCCTCCATGGCAGCGCACCGCGAAATTGAAAAAAACCTGTCGGGTGAAATCACGGTGGTCGCGGGCGCCCACTTGGCCGGTCCTTACAACATGTCGGGCTCCATGAAACTGACCGATGCGATTGCGGGTTACCAGTTCTTCGTGCCTTATTTGGTCACGGCTTGGCAAAAGATTTATGGCAATTTGTACAGCGACGTCAAAGCCGCTTTCAAAGCGCCCTACTCGGACTACATTGAAACCCTGCTGCCCAGTGCGACGCTGAATTACACGACCTTGGTGACTTCAGGCAAGCTGCCTGGCATCAACGGCGAGACGCCCAATCAAGCCCGTGATGCGGTATTTCAGGCGGCTTATGTCAGCGACATCACCAACAACTCCAACAACCCCGTGGTGGCCGCTGCCAAACTGAACGACTTGCTGGACTGGACACCCAAAGCCCCGACCCTGCTGTGCGGTGGCAAAAACGATCCCACTGTGCCCCCGGCCGTTCACCAGGCGGTCGCCAAAGCGGGCTTTGACAAACAGGGTTTGACCAACGTCACTTCGGTGGACGTCGATCCTTACATTGTGGCCGCTTACGGCCCCATCACCGCAGCCAACATTGGCAACTACCACGGCGGTTATGAGCCACCGTTCTGCCATGCCCAGGCGGTGGGTTTGTTCAACAAAGTAAAGTAATCAGGCCGAAGCCCGCAGCAACCGGTCCCGCACGCCCTCCCACTCGGGCGTGCCGGGCGGTGTCTCGATCCAAATTTGACGCGCGCCCCGCGCATCAAAGCCGCGCAAGATGCCAAACAGCGCATGCGCTGCGTCCACCGCATTGTTCGGCATTTGACGCCAAAGCACACCCGATCCATGACCACCCCCAGCTTCAAACGCTTCAGCCGTTTCAATGGCTTGCGGATGCTGTTGCGACCATACCGCCAGATTGTTGGCATGAGGCCCGAGTGCGGCAAGCGCTGTGGCCATGGCCTGCGAGCTCATGAGCCTGACCTTGGCATGGGGCGCGTAATGTGACGCCAATGTACCCGAGGCGCGAGGGGCCACCCCTGTCACCGTCGCCAGCACATCGTCTTTGCCCTGCACCGTCAGGCCACACGCCGCTGCAATCTGCAAGCGGCTAATCTGCCCTGGTCTGAGCAACACAGGCACACCGCGGGTGCAGTCGATGATGGTGGACTCGATGCCTACTTCGCA
>Ga0114959_10004754_pt1 | contig 10319 bp, 8 predicted proteins | sample C_130625_EF_Meta_FD_87317 | JGI IMG/M metagenome (GOLD analysis project Ga0114959, IMG submission 87317) | Freshwater microbial communities from Lake Croche, Canada to study carbon cycling - C_130625_EF_MetaG | ecosystem: Environmental > Aquatic > Freshwater > Lake | place: Lake Croche, Canada...
GGCACTTACAGCGACTTTGCCCTGCTGGCGCAAAAAAATAACTTGCGCATCACCGACGCATTTGGCTTGCACCAGGGGCGTGTGATTCGCCACTGGCCCAATTGGCGCGCGGCCACGGCGGTGTTCACTTTTCAGTGATGTGCCGTGGGTTGGCCCCGTGAGGCGTACCCCGTCAGCCAGGGCACAATGAAACGCAACCGCCCTTGAGGTATTCAAGGGCCCACCAAAGGAGAGCACCCCATGAACGCACCCGTGTCGCCCTCAGCCTTGCAACCCGATTTGGCCCTTGAACATGTGACCCACAGTTGGGAGGGTGGCATCGTGGCGCAGTTGCAAGACTACATCGCCATGCCCGCCAAGTCCCCGGCATTTGACCCGCAGTGGGCGGCCCACGGCTGGTTGGACAAAGTGCTCCTGCATGCAGCCACATGGATCGAAGACCAAAAAATTCCTGGCTTGACCCTGGAGGTGGTGCGCCTGCCGGGGCGCACGCCTGTGCTGATGTTTGAGGTGGCTGCCACCCGGGCCGCCAGCGCCGAAACCATTCTGCTCTACGGCCACATGGACAAGCAACCCGAATTCGATGGCTGGCGCGCCGACTTGGGGCCGTGGACGCCCAAGATCGTGGGGGATAAGTTGTATGGCCGGGGCAGCGCCGATGATGGCTATGCGGCGTATGCCAGCATTGCGGCCATCGCTGCGCTCAAAGCGCAGAACATTCCCCACCCCCGCATGGTCGGTTTGATCGAAACCTGCGAGGAGTCGGGCTCGGGCGACTTGCTGCCCTACATCGATGCCCTGCGCACCCGCTTGGGCGAGGTGGCGTTGGTGATTTGTTTGGACAGCGGCGCGGGCAACTACGACCAGTTGTGGTTGACCACCAGCTTGCGTGGCATGGCCAGTGGTGTGCTCAAGGTGGAGGTGCTGACCGAGGGCGTGCATTCGGGTGACGCCTCCGGTTTGGTGCCGTCGAGCTTTCGCATCATGCGCCAACTGCTCGACCGATTGGAGGACAGCCACAGCGGGCGGTTGTTGCCGCAAAGCTTTCACTGCGAAATTCCCCCCGAGCGGGTGGCCCAGGCCCAAGACACGGCGCGCATTTTGGGCGACTTGGTGCACCAGCGCTTTCCATGGGCGCACCATGATTGCCATGGCTCATCGGTGTTCACCCTGCCCACCACCCAAGACCCAACGCAGGCCTTGCTCAACCGCACCTGGCGCCCCACCCTGAGTGTGACTGGCGCCGAGGGCCTGCCCGCCTTGCAAGACGCGGGCAATGTGTTGCGCCCGTACACGGCATTCAAGTTGAGCTTGCGCCTGCCCCCCTTGGTGGATGCAGCCCGGGCGGTGCAAGAAATGAAAGTTTTGCTCGAAGACAACGCCCCGTACCAAGCGCGGGTGACCTTTGAGCACCACGGGGGCGCGACGGGTTGGAACGCGCCTGACGTGGCCCCTTGGTTGACCCAGGCCTTGCACAGCGCCAGCCACGCCCACTTTGGTGCCCCGTGCGGCTTCATTGGGCAAGGCGGGACGATACCTTTGATGAACATGCTCAGCCAAGGCTTTCCGCGGGCACAAATGGTGGTCTGCGGTGTGTTGGGGCCCCAGTCCAACGCCCACGGCCCCAATGAGTTTTTGCATTTGCCCTATGCGCGCAAACTCACGGCGGCCATGGCCCAGGTGATGGCGTCCTTGCCCTGAGGCGGTCACTTGCGGCATGCGCCGGGGATCCGCTGGATGCGCCGGGCCGGGTCGTTGTGAACCCAGCCCAGCAGCCTGCGTGCTGGCACATCTGCCAGGCCAGCTTTAAACGGTTTGGGGTTTGTTGTTGTGCAGATGCCGGGCCAGCCACAACAACGCCAAGCCGGTGACCCCAATGGGCAGCAAAGAGCCCAGGTTGAGCCAATCCCAACCCGAGGTGGTGACCAGCGCGCCTGAGGCAAACGAGGTCACCGCCATGGTGGCAAACACGCAAAAGTTAAGCACGGCTTGCGCCCGGTGTTTGTCTTGTGGGGCGTAACCTTGCATGGACAAGGTGGTGCTGCCGGTGAACAAAAAATTCCATCCCACGCCCAGCATCAGCAGGGCGATCAAGAACTGTTGCACCTCAATCCCACTCAGGGCAATCGCCACGCAAACGAAGTTCAGCAACACACCCACCCCCATGATGGGCAGGGCGCCAAACCGTTTGATCAGGTGACCGGTGAAAAACCCCGGCGCAAACATGCCAATCACATGCCATTGCAACACCAAGGCCGTGTCACCAAAACCAATGCCGCAGTTTTGCATCGCCAGCGGGGTGGCCGCCATGAGCAGATTCATCACCCCATAGCCCAAGGCCGCGCTCAAGGCGGCCACAAAAAACACGGGCTGCTTCATCAGGCTGCCCCAAGAGCGCTGCACCTGGCCAGCCGGTGGTGGAGGGGGTGTGGGCCCAAAGTCGATTCTGTCAATCACCAGCCAGGCCAGCACGGCCACACCCATCAAACTCAGGTAGGCCCCCGCAAAGGGCACGCCCAGCAAATTTTTGGTTTGATTGGCCAAGTTGGGCCCGACGATGGCACCCATCAAGCCACCGGCCATGACCCATGACACGGCTTTTTCGCGCCCTTCCAGGGGGGATAGCTCGGCGGCTGCAAACCGGTACAGCTGCGCATTGGCGCTGTAGTAGCCGGCGATGAAGGTGGCCAACACCAGCAGCCAAAACCATTGGTGCATCACCGCCCACAAGGCCAGCGCACAGGAGAAGAAGGCCACGATCAAGCCCGTTTGAAACGACTTTTTGCGCCCCCACAGGGCTTGGGTGCGCGACACCACGGCCGCACTGAGGGCGCTGCCCACCACATAGCCCATCACCGGCAAGGTGGCCATCCAGCCCACCGGGGCCAGGCTCAAGCCCACCAAGCCGTTGATGGCAATGAAGGTGACGTTGTTGGTGAAAAACAGGCCTTGTGCCAAGGTCAGCAGCCACAGGTGTCGGTTCATGGTTTTCTTTCTTTGTCATAGAACACGGATAGATCGGCAAGGGGGGAGGTTACATGGCAGCAGTCTCTGCGCACAAAGTCAGTGCGGCCAAGGCGGCCGTCTCCGCGCGCAAAATGCGCGGGCCCAATTGCCAGGGCACAAAACCCGCCGCCAGGGCCAGGGCTTCTTCGGCGCTGCTCAAGCCCCCTTCGGGACCGCTGAGCACGGTCACGTGGGCGTTGGCGGTGTGCATGGGCGTTGCGCTGGGGGCCAGCGACAACAGCCGCTTGGCCGTGGGACCGTGGTCTTGCGCGAGAAACTGGTCCAAACTTTGGGGCACATCAATGGTGGGTGGGCGGTTGCGACCGCATTGCTCGCAAGCGGCCAGGGCCTGTGCTTGCCAATGGGCTTGGCGCTTGAGCGCCCGGTCTGCGTGCAAGCGCAAAACGCTGCGCTCGGTCATCAGTGGCACCAAACGCGCAACGCCCAACTCGGTGGCTTTTTCGACCAACCAGTCCATGCGTTCATTGGCGGGCATGCCCACGGCCAACACCACGTGGTTGATCGCTTCGCGCTCAACGGCTTGGTGCGCAAGGACGTTCACCGTCACCTCTTTGCGGCCCATGTGTTGAATTTGAGCCGTCCATTCCCCGCCTGCGCCATTGAACAAGCGCACCGCGTCACCGGGCTGCAAGCGCACCACCTGGGCGTGGCGTGCCGCGGCCGGTGCCAAAGACACAAGGGTCTGGGCGACCAAAGGGTCGGGGTGAAAAAAGCGGGGCACGGGGTGGGCCAGTGGTGGTCGGGTTGTCAGACCCGGCCAAAAGCGTAGCCGCTGGCGCTGGAGTGGCCTTCGATGCGGTCGATCAAGCGCAGCAAGGGAAAGAGTTCACGGTAGCGGCTGCAAGTGGCCCGGATATAGGCCATGAAGCGCGGCGTGTCGGCCAGGTATTTGGGTTTGTGGTCGCGCAGGCCCAGGCGGGCAAAGATACCCGCCACTTTGAGGTGGCGCTGCAAACCCATCCACTCCACCTCGCGCCAAAACAGGCCGAAATCGGTGGACAGCTCGCCCGTGCCCAACAAGCCTTTTTGCCTGGCGCGCTCCCAATACCGAACGGTAACGTCCAACACAAAGGCCTCGTCCCAGCTGATGAAGGCGTCGCGCATCAAGCTGGCGATGTCGTAAGTGATGGGCCCGTGCACCGCGTCTTGAAAGTCCAGCACCCCCAGGCGACGCTCTTGCGGGTCGGTCGGCAGCATCAGGTTGCGTGGCATGAAGTCGCGGTGCACATACACCTGGGGCGCCGACAAGTTGCGCGCCACGATGGTGGCAAAAGCTTGGTCCAGGGTCTGGCGCTCTGCATCGCTCAACGTCAGGCCCCGGTGTTGCGCCACGTACCAATCGGGAAAGAGTTGCAACTCGCGCATCAACAAGGCTTGGTCGCAGGGTGGCAACACGTGGACCTGGCTGGCGCTTTGCCAGCCGATCAAGGCATCGATGGCGCGGCCAAAGTCGCCCAGGTGTTGGGGGGCTTGGCTGGCATCGAGTTGCTGCATCCAGGTGTGTTGGCCCAAATCGGTCAGCAGCATGAAGCCGTGTTCGCGCTGCCAATCGAGCACCTGCGGTACGTTCAGGCCCGCGGCCAGCATCAAACCGGCCACTTTGACAAAGGCCTCGCAGTTCTCATGCGCTGGCGGGGCGTCCACCACGATCAAGCTGGCGCCGTCGGTGTGGATGCGAAAGTAGCGCCTGAAACTGGCGTCGGCCGAGGCCACCTGCAAACTGGGGAGGTGCAGACCATGGGCCATGGCCAGGGTGTTCAACCAATGTTCAAAATGGGCTTGGCGTGCCGCATCTGTCCACTGCACCTGGCTGGAGGGGCCCGGGGTCAGGCCGGCTTCGGTGGTGGGGGTGCTCATGGATAATCCATTCTACAAACCTGTGCCGGTGCTGCGAGCTGGGCCGCCTGGCCGGTTGTCGCATGTGTCCATCACGGCTTGAACGCCCCACCCATGAACGCCCGCCCCCCTTTGAAAGCCAAACACGCTCAGCCAGCCTTGAGGGCTGTGTTGGGTGGGCTGTGCATGGGCGTGGCTTTGGCGCAGTCGCCGCCGCCCCAGCCCGAGATGGGTGCGCCCGTGCTCAAACCCAGCAGCCTGTTGCCCTTGCTGGTGCCCCCCCAAAACCGGGCGCGCCAGCCCCTGTTCATCCAAGCCGATCATTTGTCGGGGCGGCCGGATTTGGATTTGCTCATGCTGGGCGACGTGCAACTGCGCCGGGCCGATACCTTGATCCGCGCTGAACGCATTGATTACTTTCAGCCCACCGATGCGGCCCGCGCCCGTGGAAACGTGCGCATCAACCAGGCCGGCAATGTGTTTGAAGGCCCCGACCTGGATTTAAAGATAGAGGCGTTTGAGGGCAGCATCACCGAGCCCAGCTACCAGTTGTTGCGCAGCCAAGGGCATGGAAAAGCCAGGCGGGTGGATTTTTTGGATGAAAAGCGCGCCGTCATTCACCAAGGCGACTACACCACGTGCCGGCGCAAGCCCGGCCCGAGCTGGTTGCCCGATTGGCTGATCCGCGCCGATCGCTTGAGTTTGGACAGCGAGAAAGGCGATGCCGAGGTGACCAACGGTGCCTTGTATTTCAAAGACACCGCCGTGGTGCGCGTGCCCTCATTTGCCTTTCCCATGACGGGCCAGCGCCGATCGGGCTTGCTGCCGCCGACCATCGAGTCCAACAGTGTCGACGGCTTCACCTATTCGCAGCCGTATTACTGGAACATTGCGCCCAACCGGGACTTGTTGATCACGCCGCGCCTGATGACCGAGCGGGGCCTGAACATGTCGGGCGAGTTTCGGTATCTGGAAAGCGTGCTGCCCCCACTTCAGGGAACGGCCAAGTTGGACGTGATGCCCTATGACCGCTTGAGCGGGACTTCGCGCTGGGGCACCTCCTGGAATCACCAAGGCACGCTCGACACCCAATCGGCCCGCTTGGGGCCCGTGCAATTGGGCTTGAACATCAACCGGGTGAGTGACGACAACTATTGGAAAGACTTTCCCCGCAACAACATCAACGGCGCCTTGCGCTTGTTGCCGGCCGATGCCACGGTGGGCTACGCCAGCGGTGGCCTGAGCACGCAGTTCAGAACGCTGCGCTGGCAAACCTTGCAAGACACCAGCACCCCCATCACACCGCCGTATGACATGGTGCCCAAGCTCAGTGGCCAGTACCGCTGGGCCTATCCCTCGGGTCTGGATGTTCAGCTTGTGGGGGAGATGACGCGCTTTCAGTCCAATCGCGAATTTCTGGGCCTGACCAACGACAACGCGCAACGCATGGTCAGCCAGGTCCAAGTGGCCCAGTCTTGGATCACGCCTTACGGCGCCATCACCCCCAAGCTCACCTTGAATGCACGCACCTACCAGTTTGACCAGGCCTTGGCGAGCACGGGTGCGCGCAATGCGTCGGTGGTGGTGCCGGGCTACAGCATCGATGCGGGTGCGGTGTTTGAGCGCCCAACCCGGCTGTTTGATTTGAATTGGGTGCAAACCTTGGAGCCGCGCATTTTTTACGTCAATACCCCGTTCAAAGACCAAAACAGCCTGCCCAATTACGACTCGGCCAGTTACGACTTCAATATCGCCACCATCTTCACGGAAAACGCTTTCACGGGATACGACCGCATATCTGACAGCCACCAAGTGACCACGGGCGCCACGTCGCGGTTTTTGGACCCGCAGTCGGGCGCAGAGCGGGCCCGCTTCGTGTTGGCGCAACGCTATCGGTTGCGCGCCCAAGAGGTGGTGTTGCCTGGTGGCGTGGCGGCCACCGAGCAACTCAGCGACACCTTGGCCGGCACCAATTTGCAGTTGGTCAACGCGTGGGCTTTGGACTCGGCCCTGCAGTACAGCCCAGACGCTGCGCGCATGGTTCGCTCCACGGTGGGTGCGCGCTACCGACCGGGGCCCTATCGGGTTCTGAACATGGCCTACCGCTACAAAGCCGATGCTGTGGGCGCGGCGGGTGGTGAGTTTGTCGATACCAGTTGGCAGTGGCCTTTGCAAAACCTTTTTTCCGCCAGTGGCAGCGCAGACAACAGCTTGGGGGCCAGCGAAGGCCGTTGGTACACTGTCGGGCGTTTGAACTACAACCAACAAGAATCGCGTTTGGTCGATGCGTTGCTGGGGGTCGAATACGATGCCGGTTGTTGGCTGACCCGTGTGGCGTTGGACCGGTATCAGTTGACGGCCGACCGAGCGGTTCAGCGGGTCATGTTCCAAATGGAGTTTTCTGGGATGTCCCGCGTGGGCTCCAATATCACCGGTGTGTTCAGGGATTACGTGCCACGCTATCAAAATTTGCGCGACTACGGGGGCTTTCCAAGCCGATTCGGTCAATATGAGTGAACAAACAAATGCTTTGAGGCATTCCTGGCTGGCCCGCTTGACATGCCTTGTGTCCTTGTGCGCCAGCACCGTGTGCGTGGCCCAGGGGCTGCGCTTGGGGGGGCCCACTTTGGGCCCCGCGATCAATCCGACAACCACCAACACCTCAGGTTCGCGGTCTTCAGACTTTATTGTGGCGGTGGTTGACTCTGAACCCATCACCAACCAAGAGTTGCAGCAGCAAGTCGAGCAAACCTTGCAGCAGTTGCAACAACAACAAGGCGGCTTTGTACCGCGCCGCGAAGCGTTGGTGCGCCAAGTATTGGAGCGCTTGATCGATGAGCGCGCCCAAATGCGCTTGGCGCAAGACCTGGGCATTCGGATTGAAGACAGCGTTCTCGAACAAGCCGAGCAAGGCATGGCCACCCAAAATGGGGTGAGCATGGAAGCTTTCCGTGAGCGTCTCGCGCAACAAGGCATGAGCCTGACGCAGTTTCGCGCCGACTTGCGCCTGCAACTGACCTTGCAGCGCTTGCGCGAACGCGAGGTCAATGCGCGCATCCGCATCACCGAGCCCGAAATCGACAAGCTGCTGGCCGAGCGCATCAAAACCAGCCAGGAGGCGGAGCCGGTATTGGCCCTGGGCCATATTTTGTTGGCGGTGCCAGACGATGCCACCGATGCGCAACGCCAAGCGGTGCGGTTGCGCGCGCAGGCGCTGGTGGAAAAAATCAAAACGGGTGCCGACTTTGAAGCCTTGGCCCGTGAAAACTCAGACGCGTCCGACAAAGCCACGGGCGGCATGATGGGACTGCGCCCCGCCCAGCGCTATCCCAGTTTGTTCATGGACGCTGTCAAAGGCTTGGCGGTGGGCCAATTGGCCGGGCCCGTTCCTTCCGGTGCGGGCTTTCACATCCTCAAACTCGTCGAACGCCGCCAACCACAGGCCACCACCTTGACCGTGCCGCAAACCCGGGCGCGCCATATCTTGTTGCGCCCGGGCGAACAACTCAGCCCGAACGCGGCGAGGGCACGCATGCAAGAGTTCAAAACCCAAATAGACAGTGGACGCGCCGAATTTGCCACCATGGCGCGCTTGCATTCGCAAGACGGCAGTGCCGCCTCCGGCGGCGACTTGGGTTGGGCTGGCCCCGGCATGTTTGTGCCCGAGTTTGAAGAGGCCATGAACAAGTTGGCCCCAGGGCAAACCTCGCCCCCAGTGGTCACGCGCTTTGGCGTGCACCTTATTCAGGTCATGGAGCGCCGCCAGGCCGAGTTGAGCGTCAAAGAGCAACGCGACTTGGCCCGCAACATCTTGCGCGAACAAAAGCTGGAGGACAGCTACCGCGCCTGGGCCCAAGAGACCCGGGGCCGCTCCTACGTCGAATACCGCGACGACCCGCTTTGAGCATGGCCCACCCGAACGCGCCGCGCAAGCGCTTTGGCCAGCATTTTTTGACCGATCGCGCGGTCATTGACGACATCGTCAGTGCCATTGCACCGCAAGCCGGGCAAGCCATGGTCGAGATTGGCCCCGGCTGGGCTGCCTTGACACAACCCTTGGTCGAGCGCCTGGGGCGTTTGCAGGTGATCGAAATCGACCGCGACTTGGCCCGTGAATTGCGCGGCCACACCCAACTGAGCGTGACCGAGGCCGATGTGTTGCAGGTCAATTTCACCGAGTTGGCCCAGCGCCTCAACGCCCCCCAGCTGCGGGTGGTGGGCAACCTGCCCTACAACATCTCCACGCCCATCTTGTTTCACTTGCTCGAGCATGTGGCGGTGGTGCAAGACCAGCACTTCATGTTGCAAAAAGAGGTGGTCGACCGCATGGTGGCCGCCCCTCATGGCGCAGACTACGGCCGCCTGAGTGTCATGCTGCAAGCGCGTTACCAGATGGAAAAGGTGCTTGATGTGGCCCCCGACGCCTTTCACCCACCGCCCAAAGTGGACAGTGCGGTGGTGCGCATGGTGCCCCTGGCCGATGTGGTCGATGTACCCTGGCCCTTGCTGTCAGAGCTGGTGCGGGTGGCCTTTGGTCAGCGGCGCAAATTGCTGCGCCACACTTTGGGTGCGTGGTTGCAGCAAAAGGGCGTGGACACCGATTTTGATGTGCAGCGGCGCGCCCAAGAGGTGTCGGTGGCGGAGTTTGTGGCCTTGGCGAAGCACTGCCAAGGGCATCCAATGGACTGAGTTTGAAGTTTGGTGGGTTGAATTTGACCCAGCGGTAGGTTCCGAAATCCGCAAAACACGGCCTGCTCTGATCGTCAGCAACGACGCGGCCAATAGAAACCTGGCCCGTGTGGTGGTGGTACCGCTTTCCAGCCATACGGAGCGTCTTTACCCTGGTGAGGCGCTCGTGACCGTCGATGGCCAGCAAAGCAAGTTCATGGCCGACCAAATCATGGTGGCAGGCAAATCCCGTTTGAAAAATCTACTCGGTGCTGTCAGCAAAACCGACATGCAGGCGGCAGAAATAGCCATCCGGGTTCATCTGGGCATGGCGAAATAACACTTTCACGTGGTGCGCTGAGCGTTTGTTCAATGAATGGGCTTCGAGCTGTCCGAAGTCATCCATGGGGCACCACTCCAAAATGGAACTTAAAGTGTGGAAAGCCCAAGCAGGGCTATTTTTTTGACTAGCCAGATAAAATGTTGCAGCATACATCACAATGTGTGATAATTGCTACATGACAAGCTGGCTTATTCTGACCGCTACCCTTCCGACCACCCCAAGTGGGCTGCGTGTGCGCATTTGGCGCGCCCTGAAATCAACCCATTGCGCGACCTTGCGCGAGGGCGTCTACATCCTTCCGGCCAATGCAAACACTGCCCAGGCGTTCTGGGACATGGACATTGCCATACGAGACGCCAGTGCCGAATCCCATCTGTTGGAGCTACAGGCCCGTGATGACAAGCAAGAGGCCAGCTTCATGGCACTATTTGATCGGTCAGAGTCA
>Ga0114959_10004755_pt1 | contig 10318 bp, 8 predicted proteins | sample C_130625_EF_Meta_FD_87317 | JGI IMG/M metagenome (GOLD analysis project Ga0114959, IMG submission 87317) | Freshwater microbial communities from Lake Croche, Canada to study carbon cycling - C_130625_EF_MetaG | ecosystem: Environmental > Aquatic > Freshwater > Lake | place: Lake Croche, Canada...
CATCCGCGAACCGCTCGTCAGTCAACGGAAAGGGGATCCGCGGTAAGTGGCCAACATCGCTTTCGGTAACACTGAAACGCCTTCTCGTCGGGCTGCCCGTTGGGATTACGGCCTGCTGCTCGCCACTACCCTGCTCCTCGTTTTCGGACTGATGTCGCTTTACAGCGAGGGGCTCCAGAAAGACGGACTCGCGAATTTTCGCCGTCAGCTCATCAGCACCGCCATCGGCATTGGACCGTTCCTGATCATGCTCACCGTTCGTCCTTCGTTTTGGCGGCGAGCAGCGCCGGTGCTTTACGGCACATCACTGCTGCTTTTGGCGGCCACCCTGGTGCTGGGAAAAGACGCCAAGGGTGCCCAGCGCTGGATCGATATTGGTCCGCTGCAATTTCAGTCCAGCGAGGTGGCGAAGCTTTTCGTCATCCTCACCCTGGCTAGTTTTTACGCCAACCGGGCCGACCGCATTCATTCCCTCTCCACTTTTCTGTGGGGTTTGCTTCATGTCGCAGTGCCCATGGCGCTCATTCTGAAGCAACCTTCCCTGACGGCCGCCCTGGTGTTGCTGTCGGTCTGGTTCGCCATCAGTCTGCTGGCCGGCGTTCCCATGAAATTCTTTGCCACCAGCCTGGCCGTGGTGGCTTTACTGGGCACCGCCGTATTCACCATTCCGGCCGCTTCGAAATATCTCTTGCACGGCTACCAAGAGGACCGCATTAAGGGCCTGCTGGGGAAGGACAAAGACAAGCAGGGCGACGATTGGCAGTCCGACCGGGCGGAGATCGCGTTTGGCGTGGGTGGTCTCACCGGTACGGGATTCCTGCGCGGCGAGCAGAAACAGGGCAAATACATTCCCGAGCAGCGGAACGACTTTGTCTTCACCGTCATCGGCGAGGAGGGCGGCTTGGTGGGGTGCGCGCTCGTGCTGTGCGCCTACGGATTTTTCTTTTGGCGGGTGTTCTTGGTGATGGTCGCCGCTTCGGATGAGTACGAAAGGTACATCGTGGGCGGAATTTTTGCCCTGCTCGCCACGCACACGATCGTCAACATTGCGATGGTGCTACACCTCTTGCCCGTGGCCGGACTTTGGCTGCCGTTTATGAGCTCGGGCGGAACCGCCATATGGCTCTGCATGGGCTGCGTGGGCCTACTGCTCAACATCCGCCGCCAACAAAGACCCATTCTCTTCTAGCGAATTTGACAAATCCCGTCCACAATACGTATTACAACTTGTGGAGAATATTGAGAAGGCAACGTTCGCAGCTGGCTGTTTTTGGGGGGTGGAAGAGTATTTCCGCAACCTGCCCGGAGTCATCGGGACCGCCGTCGGTTACACCGGTGGCCTGACGGCGAACCCCACGTATAAGGAGGTTTGCTATACCGAGACGGGGCATGCCGAAGCCGTGGAAATCACCTTCGATCCCACAAAAATCAGCTACGACACCCTCCTCGCGGCCTTTTTTGAACTGCACGATCCGACGCAATTGAATCGCCAAGGTCCGGATATCGGGACTCAGTACCGAAGCTCCGTGTTCTTCCACTCGGAGGCGCAGCGGGAATCGGCGGTGAATCGGATCAAGCTGTTGACGGAAGCCGGAGTTTTCCCGCGCCCGATTGTGACGCAGATTGCTCCCGCTACCGAATTCTGGCGCGCGGAGGAGTATCACCAGCAGTACCTCGCCAAACGCGGTCTCGGTAGCTGCCACATCTGAGATTAGGTAGCTAGCCCGAGTGGGCTAGCTATTTCACCGCTGGCTTCTTCCGCGGCAGTAGCAGCGCGATCGCCAGCATCACGACCGAAACCACGGGAAACCAATAATTCGGGAATGGGGCGACGGGCCGAGACACATTGAGCATTCCCGAAAGTGTAGCGGGGACGCTCATCGGTGCCTCGGCCAGCACGTTCCCGTGGCCGTCGATCAGCAACGTCGCGCCGAGCGAGCCGACGCGCGCCACGGGAAGGTTAGTCTCGACGGCTCGCCAGATAGCCGCGCTTCGCAATTGCTGAGTGGCGGCCGTTCCGGCAAACCAGTCGTCGATGCTCATGATGGCGAGCATGTTGGCGCCACCCGCCTGTTGTCGATAGGCAAGATCCGGAAACAGGGCTTCAAAGCATAGTAACGGCCCAACCGTGTCTCGTTCGATGCGGAAGCCCTTCACCCCCTCCTGCCCCGGCACTAAGTCACCCGACGGCAATTTGAGGCTCTTTGGCAGCAGATCGCGGAACGGCACGAATTCGCCAAAGATCACCAGCCGCGTTTTATCGGCGTACTGCCACTTTTCTCGCGACAGAGCGAAACTGCTCTGAAACCGGGGATTCATCCCACGTTGACCGCCAAAAATCACCGAGGACTGCGGGAGATCGAACGGAACCTTCGGGGGCATTTTCGTCGCCTCGGCAATCCCTTCGGGCAATACGATCAAGTAAGGGTTTTGCAGATCGGCATCGTGCATGCGGGGATTGATACTGGCTTCTAGCCGAAGTTCCTCGGTCGATGGGTCGCCAAAGGCAAGGTCCACCCCCGGTTGAATCGCCACGATGCGGCGCGGCTCACCCGGGTCGGGTGTCGCGTAATTCGCGAAGCCGGTGAGCATCGCGGACAGGGCCACCACCACCCATGCGGGTTGAAACTTCGGTAGCCCTTTGCTCCCCGAAATCACTAGTCGCAACACGATGATGTTGATGAGCACCAACCAGCCGCTCACCAGGTAGATCATCCCGAAGTGAGCCATGGAGGCCAGCAACGGAACTTGCGCGAGAGGCATCGCATAGATTCCCCACGGGAAGGCGATGACCGGCATGTAGCTTCGCAGCACTTCCGTACCTACCCACGCGAGCGGCACCAACCACCACCAGCCTCGGGTAAGTGCCTTAGTCGCCGCCAGACCCGCCAAGCCGAAGTAAAGCGAAAACAGCAGAGTGGCCAGAATCCATGGGACCGCTCCGATGAGGTAACTCCCCGTCCACTTTCCGACGAATTGGAGCATCCAAACCAGTTGGATACCGCCATAGATTACGCCGAAACGGTATCCATATCCCCAGCCTTCCCGGGGCGACTTCCCGAGCAGGCAACTGAGCCACGGTACCAAGCCAAAGAAAAGTAGCGGCCAGAATCGGAGGTCGATGGCAGGGATGGCCGACAGGACTCCCGAGAGCGCCGGCAGTCCCCACTTTTCCGCTTGTCGCTTCACAGGTGGCTCACGTCGTTGTATCGTTCCAAGGCAAAATCGCCGTTTGGTCGTTGCATGATCTCCGCAACGGCTCCGTTACGGAATCGAAATGACATCGCGGTCGAATGATCAGCGCGAAAGAGGGATGCCATCAAGCAACCAAGGGTACCGCCGTGACTGACAATGAGCAGCCGCCCTTCCTGGGACCGAATCTCTTCGACCAGCGGTCGCAACCGGAGGCAGACATCGGCGTAGCTCTCACCATTGGGCGGGCGAATTTCACTCTCGTGCTTCCCGGTTTCCACCGCCCGTTGGGCGAGGCGGGCAAGGACGTCGTGATAGCTGTCGCCTTCCCAGTCGCCAAAGGATCGTTCTCGCAGGTCTCGACGCTGGATTACCGTCGCTCCCTCGGCCCTGGCCCAAGGCTCGATCGTTTCGTAGGCTCGGAGCAGGTCGCTGCTCCAGACCCTATCGAATGACTCGTTTTTCATCCGCTCCACCACCCTTTCTGCCTGGCTGCGACCGGTTTCGTTTAAGGATATTTGTTGGTGGCCCTGAGCCCGCCCCGTACGGTTCCATTCCGTTTCTCCGTGACGAACCAGGGTGATGTGCATTCGAGATAGTTTACGACCAATGCCAACCGTCATCACCCAGGAGGGTCTGGATGAAATTCAATTGACCGTCGTGGTAGCCCACATGCCAAGCCATGAACCGGATTCGCTCCTCGCGGGTCCGCTCGCCCCATTCGGTCATCACCGTGGTTTGCAGGTCGGCCTCGCTCAGCGCCTCGGCCGTGGCGAGAATCCGAGCGGAAGACTCTTCGAACGCGGCGACAATATGCTCCTTGCCCTCAAAGCTCTCCGGGGCCTTGATCCACTGACCCTCAGGCCAGACGAAAGGCTCCTCGTTTCGGATCACCATGCCGATGTGATCATTCACCAAGTTAACCTCGTAAACGATATCGGCCAGTAGCCGCGCCTTCCCCCCGAATTCTCGCTCAAAAGCACTTTCCGGCAAAGCCTTCAGGTCATTATGGAAACAATCACACACCCATCGAAGGGATTTTGACGGCGCATTGGGCTCTACGGCGGCGTTAGACATGGCGCGATTCTACCTACGCAAAACGGTCCGAATGGGGATAACTCGTGGGAAATCCGTGCGCTAAATGTTTCTCGAAAAAAGTCGAATCAATCAACCCGTAGTGGCCGTATACTATTACGGACCCAACATATAGGGGGAGGGTCGAGAAGAGATGCGCTGTCCGTTCTGTGGGTTTATCGATCAAAAGGTGCTGGATTCTCGTCCCGCCCTGGAAGGCGATGCCATTCGCCGGCGGCGAGAATGCACTGCGTGCAACCGGAGATTTACGACGTTTGAACGGCCCGAAAGGCCGCGACTTTTTGTCGCCAAACGGGATGGCACCCGGGAGGAGTTCGACCGCGACAAGGTTTTGAACTCCATGTTGATCGCCTGCCGAAAGCGTCGGATTCCGCTGGAAGACCTGCGAGAAGCCGTCAGCCGAATTGAGCGCTCCCTATTTTTGGATGCCGAAGAAGAGGTGTCCACCCAGGCCGTGGGAGAGCGCGTGATGCGCGAGCTCCGCGGGATCGACCCGGTCGCTTACGTCCGATTCGCGAGTGTCTACCGTGAGTTTGAGACGCTGGAAGATTTTAAAAGCATCGTGGACGACGTGATTCGTCCGTCGTTTGCGGTTCAAGTTTAAGTAGACAGATGTATAGTATAAAAGGAAGCAATCTAAATTAACCATGAAGGTCAGCCGTTATTTCACCGTCGCCAACACCAGTCCCTACGCCGGCATTGAGTTTGAACCCCGCAAGTCCGAGATTCGAAATCCCGACGGAAGCAAGGTCTTTTCGCTCGAAAACGTTATGGTTCCCAGTTTCTGGAGCCAAGTTGCCACCGACATTCTTGCCCAAAAATATTTCCGGAAAGCGGGCCTGACGCCCGGACAAGTCAACGGGGCCGAATACGCCGGTCTGAACCCTGAGTTCATCGTACCGCAGTCCGATTCCGAGACAGACAGTCGCCAAGTTTTCCACCGACTGGCGGGCTGCTGGCGACACTGGGGCGAGGCGCACGGCTACTTTGATTCGGCCGACGACGCCCAGGCTTTCTACGACGAATTGGTGAACATGCTGGCCCGTCAGGTGGCCGCCCCGAACAGTCCGCAGTGGTTTAACACCGGCCTTCACTTTGCTTACGGAATTACCGGCGTTCCCCAGGGCCACACCTACGTGGACCCCAAGACCGGCGAAATTGCCCACTCGGCCAACGCCTACGAGCGACCACAGCCCCACGCTTGCTTTATCCTGAGCGTGAAGGACGACCTGGTGAACGAGGGCGGCATCATGGATCTGTGGACCCGCGAAGCCCGCATCTTTAAGTACGGCAGCGGTGTCGGCACGAATTTCAGCAAGATTCGCGGCGAAAATGAACGCTTGAGCGGCGGCGGACGCAGTTCTGGCCTCATGTCATTCCTTCGCGTGGGCGACCGCTCGGCGGGCGCCATCAAGAGCGGCGGCACCACCCGTCGCGCGGCTAAGATGGTCTGCTTGGACCTGGATCACCCGGATATTGAACAGTTTATTAACTGGAAGGTGAAGGAAGAGCAAAAGGTGGCCGACCTGGTGACTGGCTCGCGCATTAACGAGAAGTATCTCAATTTTGTAATGAAAGCGTGCCAAAGTGGTACAAATCCGCGCACCAATCCCGAACTCCGCCGCGTGATCGCGCTGGCCAAGACCCACGATGTCCCGCTGAACTACATTCAGCGCGCCATCCAATTTGCCCAGCAGGGTTACACGTCGCTGGAGTTCGACACGTTTGACACCGGCTACGAGAGCGAGGCTTACCTGACGGTTTCGGGCCAGAACTCCAACAACTCGGTCCGTGTGACGAACGAGTTCTTTAAGGCGGTGGAGAACAAAGGTCAGTGGGCGCTCACCAGCCGCACCAATGGCAAAACGGTCAAGGAAGTCGAGGCCGAGGACCTGTGGGAACAGATCTGCGAAGCCGCTTGGCACAGCGCCGACCCAGGCTTGCAGTACGACACCACGATCAACGAGTGGCACACCTGCCCCGCCGATGGCCGCATCAACGCCTCCAACCCGTGCAGCGAATACATGTTCCTGGACGACACCGCGTGCAACCTCGCCAGCATCAACCTTCTGCGACTGTACGACCAGAAGACCAGCAACTTTGATGTAGAAGGCTATCGCCACGCCATCCGAATTTGGACGATGGTGCTGGAGATTTCCGTGCTCATGGCGCAGTTCCCCAGTCGCGAGATTGCTCGACTTAGCTACGATTTCCGCACGCTCGGTCTGGGTTACGCCAACCTCGGCGCGCTGCTGATGCAGATGGGTGTGGCCTACGACAGTCCGAAAGGATTTGCTATCACCGGCGCCCTCACCAGCATTCTTGGTGGCGAAAGCTACGCGACCAGTGCCCGAATCGCCGGCGAACAGGGTCCTTTCCGTCGCTACGAAGACAACCGCGACAGCATGCTCCGGGTGATTCGAAACCACCGCCGCGCGGCCTACAATGCTCCCGATGCCGATTACGAAGGACTGAGCGTGCTTCCCGTCGGCATCAATCCGGACCTTGCTCCGGCCGAGATGCTTACCCATGCCCGCCAGGTGTGGGACGATGCCCTGTTGCTCGGCGAGAAGCATGGCTTCCGCAATGCCCAGGTGACCGTATTGGCGCCGACCGGCACCATCGGCCTCATCATGGACTGCGACACCACCGGCATCGAGCCGGACTTTGCGCTGGTGAAGTTCAAGAAGCTCAGCGGCGGCGGTTACTTCAAGATCATCAACCAGTCCATCCCGCCCGCCCTGCGAAACCTCGGCTATTCCGAGAAGCAGATCGAGGCGATCATCAACTACGCCACCGGCCACAAGACCCTGAAGGGTGCGCCGCACATCAACCACGAAACGCTTCGTGCCAAGGGCTTCGGCGACGCGCAAATTTCGGCGGTGGAAGCGCAGTTGGGCAGCGCGTTTGAGATTGGGTTTGCGTTCAATAAGTTCAGCTTAGGCGATGAATTCTGCACCAAAACGCTGGGATTCACGGAAGACCAACTGAACGATTGGACGTTTAGCTTCCTCGGTGCGCTCGGCTTCAGCAAGGTCGAAATTGACGCGGCGAACGACTACGTTTGCGGCACCATGACGGTGGAAGGCGCTCCCGCGCTGAAAGCCGAACACCTGCCCATCTTCGACTGCGCCAACAAGTGCGGCAAGACCGGTACTCGCTACATTCATGCCCACGGCCACATCCGCCAGATGGCGGCCGCGCAACCGTTCCTCAGTGGAGCCATTAGCAAGACCATCAACCTACCCGCCGATGCCACCGTGGCCGACGTGGCCGATAGCTACTGGCTCAGCTGGCAGCTTGGCATCAAGGCGAACGCGCTGTACCGCGATGGCAGCAAGCTCAGCCAGCCGCTAAATGCCAGCAGCGACGATGCCGCCGCCGCCATTTTGGAAGCCTCGCTGGAGGAGGAAGTTGCGGCTCCCGTCAGCCAAACCGTGGCCGCTCCGGTGGCGAAGACGGTCGACGAAGTGCAGGAAGCGGCCACCAAGTTGGTGTATCGCTACCTGTCGCGCCGCCGCGTGATGCCGGCCCGACGCCGTGGTTACACGCAGAAGGCGCGCGTGGGCGGACACAAGATCTACCTGAGAACCGGCGAATTTGAGGACGGCACTCTCGGTGAAATCTTCATCGATATGCACCGCGAAGGCGCGGCCTTCCGGAGCTTGGTCAACTGCTTCGCCATCGCCATCAGCCTCGGCCTGCAGTACGGCGTTCCGCTGGAAGAGTTTGTGGAGGCGTTCACCTTCACTCGGTTCGAGCCGAACGGTTCGGTGGTCGGTCACGACAACATCAAGATGTCCACCAGCATCGTGGATTACATCTTCCGCGAACTGGCGCTCAGCTACCTCGGTCGCACCGACCTCGTTCAGGTGAAGCCGGAAGATCTGCGCAACGACACCATAGGCAATCCGCACCAGGTGCCGGATTACGATGAGGAAGAAGTGGAAGATGACGACTTCGACGGCCCCATTCCGGGTCGTGCCCAGCAGGATCACACCAGCGTCGGCTACGCCGCTCCGCTGCAAGACGCCCTGCCCTTCGGTGACAATCCCGAAGCCACCGGCAGTCCGACGGATACCCTGATTCGCACCCAAGCGACGCTGACGCCGACGTTCAGCGATCGATTGGTGAGCGGGAACGGTAAGAACGGGGTGGCCTTGCTCGAGAAGCCGAAGGACACAGTCGCCCGTCAGGGTGAAAAGATCCGCCAAGCCCGGTTAAAGGGCTACGAATCCGACCCCTGCACCAACTGCGGCAGCTACACCATGGTCCGCAACGGCGTCTGCCTCAAGTGCGACACGTGCGGAGAAACGAGCGGCTGCTCGTAACGTCATCCGATCCCGAAGGGATCGCATCGAATAGCTAGGGGTCACTCCGGTGACCCCTAGGATGGATCGGTAAAACTCCGCATCGCAACGCGATGCCATATCTCGTGGGCAAGGATGTAAATCGTAATCACTCGAAATACCGCTCGTCTATCGACACTCCAAATTCGTTCAATAGCGATCTCAACTCGTCCCGACTGGACCACTTTCGATGATGCTCTTCTTGCCTTTGAATGTAGGATTGCACGGTCGGGATATCGGCGTAGCGAATCCCAAAGCCGCCATAACCAATCTGCCATGCGAATTGAGGACAATGCCGAGACGCCCAGACGGAGGAAGATTTCTTAATCTCCTGGACGATCTTTGAGAGATTTTGAGTCGGTCGCAGACCCAGCAGGATATGGACGTGGTCCTCGGTGCCGCCGACCCCGTAGTCCGTGGCACCGAGCCCAATCACGGCTCCCGCAAGATACGCATGCAATTCGTCCCGCCAGGCTATATCAATGATTGGCTGCCGATGCTTGGTGGCGAACACCACATGAACCGGAAGGCTGCAGTAGGTGGACATGCCAACTTTTACCCTTGAAACACAGGAATATGGCATCGCTTCGCGATGCGGCCATGATCACGCCAGTTCTATGGTTCGCCGGAGCGATCCATAGCTATTCGATGGGATGCCTTCGGCATCCGGACTAAACCAATGCGTGGGCCGGTAACCGGCCGCGTAGGGAATTTATGAATTGGATTTCTTCGGAATCCTCGTTTACCGTCAATGGTCGCTCCTGTAACCACCCGTCCGCGATGGCGCGGGCGCGGGCTATGCCGGGGAGGGCGCCGGAATCCACCGGCGGGGTGAACCATTGGTCTCCGATGCGGTAGATCAGATTGCCGCGGCAGAACTCGACCCATTCGCCCCGATCATTGCCGAGCAGGACCTCGGATGCGGAGGGAAAATCGGCGAGGGCTTGGTCATACACTTCCCGGCGCGTGGTTTTGTGGCGACGCCAGTGGTCGCCCGCACGCAGGCGACCGGGAGCGAAGGCAATCGGGAGCGGATTCGGAAGCGGGACCGGATCAAAAGTTTTGATGTGAAATCCCGAGGGATTCAGCGTTAGCCGGATCCCTGGTGCCCCCACTAGCGGCTCCAACTCGCCCCGAATCGCGGCGAGGTCGATTGGAATTCCCAGTTCCAGCGCGGATGCCGCGAGGCGACGCAAGTGCCATTCCCAAGCCTCCGGATCGCCCGGAATGGTTTCCAGCAAATCCCACGGAACGCCCCGCAGCACCTGAGTTTTTTGGAGGCATTCCGCCCACTCCTCGGCCGGATTGCTGTCCCAGGTGATCCCGCTGCCGACCCCATACTCGGCCAGAAACCCAAGGTCCGTTGGGGTGGCCACCGCGGTCCGGATGCCCACGCTCCAATCTTGGCGGCCCGCTTCAATCGTCCCAATCGCGCCGCAATACACGCCGCGAGGAGACGTTTCCAGTTCCTCAATGGCCGTCATCGCCGCCACTTTCGGCGCGCCGGTGACGCTGGCGCACGGATGCAGCGCCCCCATCAGGCGGGCCAAACCGGCGTCGGTTTCCGCCTCAATCCGGCTGGTCATCTGGGTTACGGTGGGATACTCCGTTATCTCAAAGAGCGCCGGAACCCGCACCGAACCCGTCCGCGCGATTCGCCCCAGATCGTTGCGAATCATGTC
>Ga0114959_10004758_pt1 | contig 10307 bp, 10 predicted proteins | sample C_130625_EF_Meta_FD_87317 | JGI IMG/M metagenome (GOLD analysis project Ga0114959, IMG submission 87317) | Freshwater microbial communities from Lake Croche, Canada to study carbon cycling - C_130625_EF_MetaG | ecosystem: Environmental > Aquatic > Freshwater > Lake | place: Lake Croche, Canada...
AAGCGCCGTGAGCCGGTTGGTTTGATCCTGTCGCGTCAGAATCTGCCCACGCTGGACGCTGCGCTGCCTGCTGTTCGTGATGGCGTCGCTCGAGGCGGCTACGTGGTCACCGACGCCGAGGATCCGCAGGTACAGCTTCTCGCCACAGGCTCAGAGGTCTCGCTTGCAGTCGAGGCCGCTCAGATTCTGGCTCAGGAGGGAATCGCTGCGCGGGTGATCTCACTCCCATGCCTGGAGTGGTTCGAACAGCAGGACCTTGCGTACCGCGACTCCGTGCTCATTCCTGCCGTCAAGGCACGAGTTTCCGTGGAAGCCGGCTCGACACTGGGATGGCACAAGTACGTGGGAGACGCCGGGCGTTGCATCGGACTGGACCATTTCGGCGCTAGTGCGGACGCCAAGGTGCTCTTCCGTGAATTCGGTATCACCGTCGAGGCAATCGTCGCGGCCGCCAAGGACAGCATTTCCGCCAGCAAGCGCATCTGAACAGCACACAGGGAGCCACAAGATGACCAACGCAAACCTTCAGGCCGTCACCGATGCCGGCGTATCTATCTGGCTCGACGATCTGGATCGCACTCGCATCTCCTCCGGCAACCTTGCCACCCTTATCGCCGACATGAATGTCCGTGGCGTCACCACTAATCCCTCGATCTTTGACAAGGCCATCTCCGGCGGAGGTGAGGCTTACTCATCACAACTGCTTGATCTCGCGAGCCAAGGCAAAGATGTCGATGCCATCATTCGCGTACTGACGACCGATGATGTTCGCGCGGCCTGTGACATTTTCATGCCGCTTTATCACGAGAGTCGCGGTGTCGATGGCCGCGTATCCATCGAGGTTGACCCACGACTTGCCCACGAGACCTTTGCCACCGTGGAGCAGGCCAAGGAGCTGCACGCACAGGTCGATCGGGCCAACGTCTTGATCAAGATTCCCGCCACAGCTGCTGGCCTACCAGCAATCACCGAGGTCATCGGGGCCGGGATCAGCGTTAACGTCACATTGATTTTTAGCGTTGACGCGTACTGCGACGTCGTCGACGCTTACATGGCTGGTCTAGAGAAGGCTCATGCGGCAGGACACGATCTGACCACCATTCACTCCGTCGCCAGCTTTTTCGTCAGCCGCATAGACACCGAAGTCGACGCACGACTGAAGGCATTGGCCACTCCCGCCGCTACCGCCATGATGGGACAGGCTGCCATTGCCAACGCCCGACTCGCGTGGCAGGCACACCTCGAGACTCTCGCGACCGATCGTTGGGCCGCGCTGGCTGCTCATGGCGCCAATGCGCAGCGCCCGCTGTGGGCATCAACCGGCGTCAAGGACCCTGCGTACGACCCCACGCGATATGTCATCGACCTTGTCGTAGCCGGGAGCGTCAACACCATGCCTGAGGCAACGTTGATGGCCGTCGCTACGCAGGGCCAGTGCCGGGGAGACGAGGTCACCGGGACCGCACAGCAGTCCGCGCGAGTGTGGCAGGACCTCGCAGTCCTCGGCATTGACCAAGCCCACGTGTGCGACCAACTGGAGGCCGAGGGCGTCACCAAGTTCATCGATTCGTGGATGGACCTGCGTCGCAATGTGGCCAAGACAGCGGGGATTGAGGCCTGACATGAGCCCGCTGCGGCATTTGGCTTCCCCGACCAACCCCCTTCGCAACCCACTCGACCAGCGACTCCCCCGCATCGCCGGTCCGTGCGGCATGGTGCTGTTCGGTGTCACAGGAGACCTGTCACGCAAGAAGGTGATGCCGGCGATTTATGACCTCTACAACCGAGGACTTCTGCCGCCTCGTTTCGCACTCACCGGGTTCGCCCGACGTGACTGGGAAACCCAGGATTTCGCGCAGATTGTGCACGACTCGGTGCGGGAACACTCGCGCACGCCCTTCAATGAAGACACGTGGAAGCAGATGGCCGAAGGAATCCGGTTTGTCGCCGGTGACCTGAGCGATGCCGATGCCTATAACCGCCTGGCAGAAACCGTGCGCGAGCTGGATCGTGAGCGGGGCACGGGCGGGAACCATGCCTTTTATCTGTCGATTCCCCCCGGCCTGTTCCCCGTTGTCCTTCAGCACCTCAAGGGCGCTGGCCTTGCCGACGACAGTGAAGATTCGTGGCGGCGCGTCGTCATCGAGAAGCCGTTCGGCCATGGCCTTGCGAGTGCACAGGAGCTCAATCGCATTGTCAACGAGGTGTTCGCGCCATCATCGGTGTTTCGCATTGACCACTACCTCGGCAAGGAGACCGTCCAAAACATTTTGGCGGTGCGATTCGCCAATTCGATGTACGAACCACTCTGGAACTCCAACTACGTCGACAACGTCCAGATCACCATGGCCGAGGACATCGGTATCGGTGGCCGAGCCAGCTACTACGACGGCATCGGTGCCGCCCGCGACGTCATTCAAAATCACCTTCTTCAGTTGCTCGCACTGACGACCATGGAGGAACCGCTGTCCTTTAATGCCGAGGACGTGCGGGCTGAGAAAGTCAAAGTCCTGCGAGCCATCCAGCTGCCCCGCGAATTGGGCAAGCACACCAGTCGGGGCCAGTACTCCGCCGGCTATCAAGGTGGCATACCCGTCAAGGGCTACCTTGAGGAGGACGGCATCAACCCTGAGAGTTTGACCGAGACGTTCGCTGCGATGCGAGTCGATATAGATAACCGACGCTGGGCCGGCGTTCCCTTCTACCTGAGGACCGGCAAGCGACTGGGCAGACGTGTTACCGAGGTAGCCGTGGTGTTCAAGCGTGCGCCCCATCTTCCCTTCGCCAAGACAGCGGTACAGGAACTTGGCAACAACGCCTTCGTCTTTCGCATCCAGCCCGATGAAGGCATCACTGTGCGCTTCGGATCCAAGGTACCGAACACCTCGGACTTCCAGGTGCGCGATGTGACCATGGATTTCGGCTACGGAGACTCTTTTGTCGATGCAAGTCCCGAGGCTTACGAGCGCCTCATCCTGGACGTTCTCCTAGGTGATCCGCCGTTGTTCCCCCAGAATGCCGAAGTTGACCTTGGCTGGGAGATCCTCGACCCGGTACTGGATTACTGGGCAACCCATGGAAAGCCTGACCAATATGTGTCGGGTGGATGGGGGCCGCACTCGTCGTACGAGATGTTGGCCCGTGACGGTCGTGTCTGGAGGCGTCCATGATTCGCTTGGAGGACACCAGCGGTGGTGCCGTTGCGGCCGCGATCGCTGAGGAGCGTCGACGCATCGGGTCGCCCGCCACAGGCATGGTCCTGACGATGCTGGTACTGGCCGACGAAGAATCACAGTCTGACGCCACGAGCGCCGCGGTCGGTGCGGCTCGTCAACATCCCATGCGCATCCTGACTCTCATTCCGCGCAGCGGAAAAGACACCCGACTCGACGCGGAAATCGCTGTGGCGGGCGAGGATGGCCCCGGTGAGGTGGCAGTCCTGCGCCTGCGCGGCGAACTGGCCAACTACGGGAACTCCGTGGCGGTTCCGCTTCTCCTACCCGATACCCCCGTTGTCGCGTTCTGGCCGCACGGCGCCCCAGCCGTGCCTGCCGACGACCTCATCGGTCGACATGCGCAACGACGCATCACCGACCTCGCAGCCGAGCCTGATCCCATAGCGGCCCTGGCTAAGCGCAAGTCCGGCTACCGACCCGGAGACACCGACCTGGCCTGGACCCGGCTCACTCCGTGGCGTTCCGCACTTGCCGGGGCACTCGATCAGCCACTGGGACAGGTCACCTCCGCGTCAGTGTTCGCCGAAGATTCCAACGCATCGGCCGTCCTATTGGCGACATGGCTCAACAAGTGCCTCCACGTGAGCGTGGACCTCGTGAGCTCAAGCGGCCCTGGCATCACCGAGGTCCGCTTGGAGACGCACGAGGGGGCATTGACACTGAGCCGCCCCGAAGGCGATAAGGCCCTGCTCACGCGCCCCGGCGCGCCGGACTCCGCAGTAGCGCTTCCCCGACGCGAACTTGCGAGTCTGCTTGCGGAAGACCTTCGCCGACTCGACCCAGACGAGGTGTACGGGGAAGTCATCGCGAGTGTGAGCACATAGCTCATGACCGGTCCTGTTGACGTTCTGCGTCACGCCGATGCTGAATCACTCGCCGAAGCCGCTGCCGGTCGACTGATCACGACGCTTGTCGAACGACAGCAGTCCGGTGAATCCGCGAGCGTGTGCCTCACCGGCGGTGGGATCGGCACCGCGGTCCTGCGAGTTATCTCGAACAGTTCTGCACGAGATTCCGTCGACTGGGCGCACGTGGACATCTGGTGGGGAGACGAGCGGTACGTCCAAACAGGATCACCCGACCGCAACGAGACGGGAGCCCGAGCCGCGCTGCTCGATCAACTGCCACTGAACCCGAGCCGCGTGCATCCCTTCCCGGCTCCGGAGAACTCGATCGATGTTGCCGATTCCGCAGCCACGTATGCGGATGCGCTGCGCCTCTGGGGTGGCAGCGAGCCATCGCTCGACATCGTGCTGCTGGGCATCGGACCGGACGGGCATGTGGCGTCACTTTTTCCTGAGCAACCAGCCCTGCACGACACGAGACTGGCCTGCGCCGTGACCGGTGCGCCTAAACCTCCGCCCGTGCGCGGCACCATCACGATGCCGGTTATCCGTTGTGCGCGCGAGGTATGGATCCTGGCCAGTGGCGAAGAGAAGGCTGTGGCCGTCAGGCTCGCGTTGATGCCAGAAGCCGGTGAATTCCAGGTTCCCGCAGCCGCCGCACGCGGCCGCGAGCGCACGCTATTTCTTCTCGATCATGCAGCAGCCGGACATCTGCCCGCGGATTTCGCTCGACCAAGCGCTTGAGGGGCACTGCAGGAGCGTCAGTTGCCTCGGATCTTGTCGAGCGCCTCGGCGAGGATGGCTGCCCCATCAACGTCTGACCGGCGCTCTTTCACGTAGGCGAGGTGGGTCTTGTAGGGCTCGATCTTGGGCGGTGCCGGCGGGTTTTCGCGATCTGGTCCGGCCGGCAGTCCGCACCGAGGGCAGTCCCATTCCTCGGGAATGGCTGCATCGGTGGCAAAGCTGGGGCGCGACTCGTGACCGCGTGAGCACCAGAAGGACACCCACATACGCGGAGCTGCCTCGCCACGCTCTGCTTCCCCCATGGGTCCTGCGCCAACACGACTTCCACGGATTGCACTGCCACCGGCCACGATTCCTGCCTTTCGGTTGGTAAAGAAATGTAGCTACGGCTTAGCGGAGACCAAGAGGCCCACCGCCACGATGCAGGCTGCCCACACCAATCCAAGCCCGACTGTGAGGCGATCGAGGTTCTTCTCCGCGACCGAGGACCCGCCGATCGACGAGCTAACCCCACCGCCGAACATGTCCGAGAGCCCACCACCCTTGCCTCGATGCAGCAGGATCAGGACGATGAGCAGCACGCTGGTAATAACCAGAACGACTGCAATCGCGATCGTCAAGATGGTGATCATGGAGTCTCCGCGGTAGGAAGCCTTGAGGATACCAACACTCAGCCGCCGGTCTCTGCGGGGTGCAGCCGGAAACGGACAATTCCCACGAACTCATCGGGATCCAGACTCGCCCCACCGACCAGGGCTCCGTCGATATCCGGTTGAGCCATGATCCCTGCGATGTTGTTGGCCTTCACCGACCCCCCGTAGAGGACTCGGACTGCCCGCGCCGTGCCGGCGCCCAACAATTCCCCCACCCGCGTCCGGATGGCTGCGCAGACCTCCTGAGCATCGTCAGGTGTGGCCACCATTCCTGTCCCGATTGCCCACACCGGTTCGTACGCGATCACCGCGCCCGCGACCTGCTCGGCGGTCAGCCCCTCAAGGCACGCCGCCAACTGGGCCAGTACGTAGGCAACATGACCCCGAGCCTCGCGAACCTCGCGACCTTCGCCCACGCAGATGATGGGCGTGATCTCGTAGCGCAGCGCGGTGCGCGCCTTGGCATTGACGATCTCATCGGACTCCTGATGGATCTGTCGACGCTCACTGTGACCTACCGTCACGTAGGAACAGCCAAGCTTTGCCAGCATGGATCCGGACACGTCTCCCGTGTAGGCCCCAGATTCGTTCGGGGACAGATCCTGGGCACCGTAGGCGATGTCGTACTTGTCGCCCTCAACCAACGTCTGAACGGAGCGAATATCAGTGAACGGCGGGAGAACCGCTACGTCGACCACACCGAAATCACCGTCATTGAGAGCAAAGGCCAACTTCTGCACCAGCGCAATGGCCTCGAAGTGATTGAGGTTCATCTTCCAGTTACCCACGATGAGCGGCATACGGTCGGTCATCGCGCTGACTCCTCCAGTGCTACCAGACCGGGCAGTTCCCGACCCTCCAAGAACTCCAGGCTCGCGCCACCACCCGTGCTGACGTGACTGAACGCAGCTTCATCGATGCCGAGAAGTCGAACTGCTGCCGCGGAATCTCCACCGCCGATGACCGTGAACGCGCCACTGGCTGCCATGGTCTCGGCAATCGCGCGTGTACCGCCGGCAAAGGCGGCCATCTCGAACACTCCCATGGGTCCGTTCCAGACGATGGTCCCCGCATCGGCGAGCTTGGCGGCAAAGAGCCCCCGCGTGGCCGGGCCAATGTCGAGGCCCATCCACTCCGCAGGAATGGCGTCAGCCGGTACCACCTGAGTATTCGCGTCCGCCTTGAACGCATCTGCCACGACGATGTCGATCGGCAGCACGATCTCGACGCCCAACTCCTTGGCCTGCGCCAGGAAACCTCGGACGGTATCGACCTGGTCCTCTTCGAGGAGCGACGACCCCACACCGAGACCCTGGGCGGCCAGGAACGTGAACGCCATGCCGCCACCGATAAGCAGACGATCCACGCGACTGAGCAGGTTGCCGATGACACCAAGCTTGTCACTCACCTTCGACCCACCCAGTACGACCACGAAGGGTCGCGCCGGATCGTTGAGGATGCGCTGGAAGACTTTGGCCTCCGCGTGTACAAGGCGACCGGCCGCGCTGGGCAGGAGCAGGGCCACATCGGTCACGGACGCCTGCTCGCGGTGAACGACCCCAAATCCGTCGGCCACGTATATGTCGGCGAGCGCAGCAAGTTCTGCCGCGAGCGCCGCTCGTTCCACTGGATCCATGCTCGTCTCACGAGCGTCGAACCGAATGTTCTCCAGGAGAACCACGCCGCCGGGACTCATCGCGCTCACGATCCTTGGTGCATCGCTGAGGTCACGTACCAGCTCGACCGGCGCCCCTAACAGCTCCGAGAGCCTCGCCGCCACGGGTGCAAGGCTTGCCTCCGGAATGGGTGCGCCCTTGGGTCGGCCCAGGTGAGACACCAAGACCACTCGCGCACCCGCGCTGCGAAGATCATTGATGGTCGGCAATGCTGCTCGTATACGACCATCGTCGGTGATGGTGCGCGCACCAGAACCACTGTCGGCCAGGGGAACGTTGAAATCAGCCCGCACTAAAACGGTGCGCCCTGCTACCTGCAGGTCGTCCAAGCTGCGCATGGTCACTTGGAGCCGACGAGCGCAACGAGATCGACGAGGCGATTGCTGTAGCCCCACTCGTTGTCGTACCAGCCCAGAACCTTGACGAGCGGACCGTTGACATTGGTCATCTTGGCGTCGAAGGTGCAGGAGGCCGGGTCGGTCACGATGTCAGTGGAGACGATCTCGTCCTCCGTATACACCAGAATCTTGCCGTCCGCCGCGGACTTCACCGCAGCATTGACCTCGTCCTTGGTGGCCGGCTTCTTGAGGACAACCGTGAGGTCGGTGGCCGAGCCGGTGGGCACCGGAACACGCATGGCGTAACCGTCGAGCTTCCCCTTCATGGTTGGCATGACGAGCCCAATGGCCTTCGCGGCGCCCGTGCTCGTGGGGATCATGTTGAGCGCTGCCGCACGAGCGCGACGCAGGTCCTTGTGAGGGAAATCCAGGATGTTCTGATCGTTGGTGTACGCGTGGATGGTGGTCATGAGTCCGCGCTCAATTCCGAATGCGTCGTCAAGCGCTTTGGCCATGGGTGCCAGGCAGTTCGTGGTGCACGACGCATTCGAGATGATGTTGTGAATGGCGGGGTCGTAGTCCTGATCGTTCACGCCCATCACGATCGTGATGTCTTCGCCCGTCGCAGGGGCGGAGATGATCACCTTCTTGGCACCGGCGGAGATGTGCTTGCCAGCGTCCTCGGCCTTGGTGAAGAAACCGGTTGATTCGATGACAATGTTGGCACCGACCTTGGCCCACGGCAGGTTAGCGGGATCGCGTTCCGCGAATACCGGGATCAGCGTGCCGTTGACGGTGATGCCGCCTTCGGCCGCGGTGACAGTGCCCTGGAGACGACCAAGGATGCTGTCGTACTTGAGCAGGTGAGCGAGCGTGGCGGTGTCGGTCAGGTCGTTGATTCCCACGATCTCGACGTTGGCCCCACTTGCCAGAAGCGCGCGATAGAAATTGCGCCCGATGCGACCGAAACCGTTGATGCCGACCTTGACTGCCATGCTGCACTCCTGCCTGTTGGGGATCGGGCAAATCCTAGCCAGCCAACACGCACCTACTGGAGCAGGTGGTCTGACCCCAGCGCAGCTTCGGTGTTGGGGATCCCTAGGTCCGACGCCCGTTTGTCAGCGAGAGCCAGGAGACGCCTGATGCGCCCGGCGATGGCGTCCTTGGTCATCGGCGGGTCGGCGAGTGCACCGAGTTCCTCAAGGCTCGCCTGCTGGTGTTCCAGCCTCAGCTTTCCTGCCTCGACCAGATGGTCGGGGACCTCATCGCCCAAAATCTCCATCGCGCGGTGGACTCGCGCGCCGGCAGCCACAGCTGCTCGTGCCGACCGGCGAAGGTTTGCGTCGTCGAAATTCGCGAGCCGATTGGCTGTCGCTCGAACCTCACGACGCATCCGTCGCTCTTCCCAGGCCATCACGGACTCATGTGCACCCAGACGAGTGAGCATGGCGCCGATCGCATCCCCATCGCGAATGACCACACGGTCCACGCCGCGCACCTCGCGGGACTTCGCCGCTATGCCCAACCGGCGGGCCGCTCCCACGAGCGCCAGTGCCGCCTCGGGACCGGGGCAGGTGACCTCGAGGGATGACGACCTTCCGGGCTCGGTGAGAGAGCCGTGAGCAAGAATCGCTCCGCGCCACGCGGCCTCGCAATCGCACAGTGCCCCGGACACGATCGCTGGCGGAAGTCCCTTGACAGGACGCCCACTGGCGTCCACCAGACCGGTTTGTTTTGCCAGCGTCTCGCCACCTTCGGCGACACGGACCAGGTACCGGGTGCCTTTGCGGATCCCGCCGGGGTGAACGACGGTGACATCGCTGTCGTGGCCGTAGATCTCAAAAATATCCTTGCGCAGGCGACGTGCCGTGACTCCGGTGTCGACATCGGCCTCCACGACGATCTTTCCGGAGACCAGATGCAGGCCGCTGCTGAACCGCAAGATGGTGGACACCTCTGCCTTGCGGCAGCAAGCCTTGGTCGTCTCGACACGACTCAATTCATCTTTGAGCGCTGCCGTCATCGCCATCAGATTGCCTCGTTCGTTCGGGGGTCGGCCAGCACAGTATCGAACGCCACAGCCAGCCTATGCGGGTCATGCTGACCGAGCGCGTGGCGGCCTGTCCGGGCCACATCGGCAAGCACCAGTTCTGCCCCCAAGGCCGCACAACTGCGTTCCAGCGACCCAGCGTCCTCAACATGGCGACGATCGGCGATAACCGCATCGACCGACGGCACGTAGTCGTGCAGCACATCAAGATACGTATGCGGCTGAAACCCCGTCGTCTCACCCACCTGTGGGTTCAGGTTGAGCACCACGATCCGCCGGGCCGGACTTCCGATGATGGCCTGGGCAAGGTCGGGGATGACCAAGTGGGTGATGACTGACGTGTACCACGACCCGGGACCCAAGACGATGGCGTCAGCGCCCGTGAGCGCCACAATCGACTCCGGACACGCAGGTGGGTTGGGAGGATCGACCTGAAGCGACATGACAGCCCCAGCGGTGGCGGCGACCTCCGCCTGACCACGAACAATTGACACCTCGTCAGGCTTGGTCGGATCGTGCCCCAGCACCTCCGCCTCGATCGTCAAGGGCACCGTGGTGCAGGGAAGAACGCGGCCCTGCGCTTCCAGAAGGTCCCCGACCCAGTCCAGACCCGTGACGATGTCACCTGTCTGCTCCCACAGGGCTGTGATGAGCAGGTTTCCCAAGGAATGGCCCGCGAGTTCTCCGGAGCCGCCAAATCTGTGTTGGATGACGCGCTCCCATGTGCGACCCCAGGTGTCATCACCGCAGAGTGCGGCCAGGGCC
>Ga0114959_10004759_pt1 | contig 10305 bp, 11 predicted proteins | sample C_130625_EF_Meta_FD_87317 | JGI IMG/M metagenome (GOLD analysis project Ga0114959, IMG submission 87317) | Freshwater microbial communities from Lake Croche, Canada to study carbon cycling - C_130625_EF_MetaG | ecosystem: Environmental > Aquatic > Freshwater > Lake | place: Lake Croche, Canada...
CTACGATATTGATTTTGACTGGCTGCCGGGGGTGGACCGCCATCCTGTCGGCGCCGGCCTGCTGCGCATCGATCACCTGACGCACAATGTTTATGGCGGGCGGATGGACCATTGGGCGCGCTTCTACGAACGCGTCTTCAACTTCCGTGAGATCCGCTATTTCGACATTAAGGGCGAATATACGGGCCTGACGAGCCGCGCGATGACCGCGCCTGACGGCAAGATCCGCATCCCCCTCAACGAAGAAGGCCGCTCCGGCGGCGGACAGATTGAGGAGTTTCTGCGCCAGTATAATGGCGAGGGGATTCAGCATATCGCCTTCATCTGTGAGGATCTGATCGGCACGTGGGATAAACTCAATCCGCTCGGCACGCCCTTCATGTCGCCGCCGCCTGCGACCTATTATGAGATGCTGGAAGAACGCCTGCCGGGGCATGGCGAGCCTGTCGATGCGTTGCAGCAGCGCGGCATCCTGCTCGACGGATCGACGCAAGAGAGCGACCCGCGCCTGCTCCTCCAGATTTTCGGCCAGACTGTGATCGGCCCGGTCTTCTTTGAATTCGTTCAGCGCAAGAAGGATGAAGGCTTTGGCGAGGGCAATTTCACTGCGCTCTTCAAGTCGATGGAGCGGGACCAGATGCGGCGCGGTGCGCTTAAGGGGGCGGACGCATGAGCGCGCCTGTCAAACTCAGCCGCATCCACCACGTCGCTTATCGCTGCCGCGATGCGAAGGAGACGGTGGACTGGTATGCCCGTGTGCTCGGCATGGCGTACATGACCGCCTTTGCCGAGGATCATGTGCCCTCCACGGGGGAGTATGATCCCTATATGCACATCTTCCTAGATGCGGGCGGCGGCAATGTGCTCGCCTTTTTTGAACTGCCCAACCAGCCGGAGATGGGCCGCGATGCAAATACGCCCGCCTGGGTGCAGCATCTGGCGTTTGAAGTGCCTGACCTCGACGCACTGATCGCAGCCAAGGCGCATATCGAGGCACAAGGGGTGGAGGTGCTCGGCCCCACTTATCACGGCATCTTCCGCTCCATCTATTTCTTTGATCCCAATGGCCACCGGCTGGAACTCGCCTGCAACATCGGCACGGCGGAGCAGCACGCCGAACTGAAGCGCGTCGCGCCGCTGATGCTGGAGGAATGGAGCCTGACCAAGACCGCCCCGCGCCATGCGGATTGGCTGCACACAGAACCGGTGGACTAAAGCCCCTCTCCCGTCATGCCAGCGCAGGCTGGCATCTCGTGCGCCCCAACTGGGGGGGGGCCAGCCTTCCGCTGGGGTGACGGGAACAAAAAGGTTCACGCGGAGACGCAGAGGCGCGGAGGCAGCTTATTTGATCGTCCTGTGCGCAGGTGGCTCAGGGTTCAGGCTGGAGGCAAGAGCGCATAGATCATTACTCCGCGTCTCCGCGCCTCCGCGTGAACTCAATTTCCTTACGTAGGCGGTGCAGTGTCTCGCGCGCCTATAACAATCCCTTGCCTCCCAGCCCCAAGTCCCGCCACAAGGGGACAAAGAGCCTGAGGAGAGTTCATGTCCAGATTGACCGCGCTGCGACGCACGTCGCCAACCTTGGCGCTCGTCCTGCTGACGTCGATCGGCATTGTCGGTTTCATCGACCGCATCATCATGAACGTGCTGGTAGAGCCGATAAAAGCTGACTTCGGGCTGACCGATTTTCAGATCGGGCTGGTAAATGGCCTTGCTTTTGCGGTGCTCAATGTCGTGCTCGGCCTTGCCATGGCGCGCCTGGCGGAACGGACGCGGCGGCTGACACTCATTTCCTTCGGGACGTTCTTTTGGTCGGTCGCGACGGCGGCAACGGGCTTTGCGACCAACTTTGCCCAGTTGCTCACCGCGCGCATTGGCGTCGGCGTGGGGGAGGCGGTGGGCCTGCCGTCGACCTCTTCGGTGATTTCGGACTATTTCCCGCCGGAAAAACGCGCCTCGGCGATTTCGGTCTCGATGCTGTCGCCGCCGCTCGGCGCGTTCATCGGGGCGGCTGGCGGGTCATTGATTGCGCACAGCTATGGCTGGCAGATGGCGCTCTATTGCGCGGCGATCCCCGGCTTCATCCTCGCCATCGCGCTGCATCTGTTTGTGGAAGAACCAACCCGCGGCCAGCATGATGCGGTGGCCACAACCGATGAGGTTCCGCCGATGCTGCGGGTCATCGGACGCTATTTCAGCTGGCCGACAATGCGGCACATGCTGATCGGCTCGGCCATCGCCTCGCTGGTGGGCTTTGGCCTCAACGCCTTCATGGCCTCCTTCCTCATGCGGAAATTCGGCTTCTCGCTGGTTGAGGCGGGGCTGACATCGGGGCTGGTGGCAGCACTCCCTGCCGCGATCAGTGTGGTTGCGGCCGGTCTTCTCGCAGACCGTTGGGGCAAGCGGGACAAGCGCAGCTATGCCCTAGTGCCCGCGATCACCCTGACCCTGTCTACGCCTTTGTTCCTGCTCGCGGTGTGGCAGGACAGCGCGATGCTTGCGGTCATTCTCATCGGCGTGTCGGCGCTGGCGCAATATTGCTATTTGGGTCCCACATTCGGCACATTTCAGAACATGCTGCACCCCCGCATGCGCGCCACGGGCTCTGCCTTTACCAACATGGTCTATTCGCTCGTCGGTGGTGGGATTGGGCCTGTGATCCTTGGTGCGCTCAGTGACCGTTTCACAAAGACTGCGGTCACACCCGGCGATGGGCTGACATTCGCGATGGCTGTGCTCTCCTGCCTCTATTTGTGGGCAGGCCTTCACTATTGGCTGGCGGCGCGGCATATCCGGGAGGACCTTGATCGCCCGCTCGGACTGGAGCCTACATGACCTACACGCTGATTACCGCCAACCGGAATTACTCCAGCTGGTCGCTGCGGCCTTGGCTGCTGATGAAGGGGCTGGGCCTGACCTTTGAAGATCAACTGGAACCCTTCGCCAAGCCCAGCAATTATGAAGAGTTCCGCAGTTTCTCCCCCACAGGTCAGGTGCCCGTGCTGCTGGACGAAGGGCGGACGATCCATGACTCGCTGGGCATCACGCTCTATCTCGCAGACCGGCATGACGGTGTCTGGCCCAAGGACCCGGACGCCCGCGCATGGGCGCAATGTGCAGTCGTTGAAATGCACGCCGGCTTCGCCGCATTGCGCAATGATTGCACCATGAATGTCGGCGTGCGGGTGAAGCCCAAGCCGATGTCTGACGCGCTGAAGGCCAATGTGGCGCGCATTGCCGAGCTGTTTGCAGAAGGCGTGTCCCGCTTTGGCGGTCCTTATCTGGCGGGGGCTGAATTCAGCGCCGCAGACGCCTTCTTTGCGCCGGTCGCGTTTCGGGTGCGGACTTATGGTCTGGATGTGGGGACGGCCGGGCAGGGCTGGGTCGATTGCATCCTCGCCCATCCAGCCATGCTGCAATGGGAAGCAGAGGCTTTGGCCGAAAGCTGGCGCGAAGCCGGCCATGAGGCCGAGCTCCGCGCCGCCGGGGTGGTGACAGCGGATTACCGGACGGGGTAGGCGACACTCCTCCCGGTCCCACCCCATCCCGCTCACCCTGAGCTTGTCGAAGGGTCGTTTTTTAATTTGTAGAACAACGAAGAACAGCCGTTGACCTTCGGTCGCCTTCGGCTCGACAAGCTCAGGGTGAGCGGAAGGGGGGCTAGGTATTAAGTTGGTTGCCCTTATCTGGCGTCCACCAACACCAGTTCAGCCTCTTCCTCAGCCTCAATCACCAATCGCGTCTCGTCGGTGATGGCAATGCCGTCGCGGGCGTTGGCGGGGAGGCCATTGACAGTGATCCGGCCTGTCGCGGGCACCAGATAAATGTGCCGCGCAGGGTTTGCGTCATACGTCAGCGTTTCCCCAGCCTTTACCGTGGCACCAAGCACATGGGCATCGGCGCGGATAGGAAGGGCATCCCCGTCGCCGGTGCCGCTGGCAAGCGTCACCCATTGGCCCGCGCGATTGCCTTTGGGAAAGGCGCGCTGGCCCCAACCGGGCTCTCCGCCACGTGCATCGGGCAACACCCAGATCTGGAACAGCGTGGTCGTCTCTGTTTCCAGATTATATTCGGCGTGCTGAATGCCTGTGCCCGCGCTCATCACCTGCACATCTCCGCCGGGCGTCCGACCTTCATTGCCCAGACTGTCGCGGTGGCTGATCGCCCCTGTGCGGACATAGGTGATGATTTCCATGTCGGCATGGCCGTGCGGCGGGAAGCCGGTCTTCGCGCCAATCTCATCATCATTCCACACGCGGATCGCGCCCCAGCCCATGCGGGCGGGGTCATGATAATTGGCAAAGCTGAAATGGTGGCGCGCATTAAGCCAGCCATGGTCCGCATGGCCAAGGCCGCCAAAGGGTCGAACATCAATCATGGGGTCTTCTCACCTCGGCGGGGTGTTGCCGCCGGTATGCGATTAAGATGGGGAGGCGGCGCGGACGTTCAACCCCGGCGGTCGGCCAAGGCCTGAAGTGCTGTGCCTTCGAGCCGGAAGCCTGTCCACTCGTCCAGCGCCTTGGCCCCCAGCGCCTTGTAAAAGCCAATCGACGGCTCATTCCAGTCCAGCACCGACCAGTCGAGCCGTGCGCAATCCCGCGCCACGGCCAGCCGCGCCAGCCCTGCCAGCAGCGCGGTGCCAAGGCCGGAGCCACGGGCTTCAGGCGTGACGAACAGGTCTTCCAGATAGATGCCGGGTTTGCCCTCAAAGGTCGAAAAATTGTGGAAGAACAAGGCGAAGCCCTCGGGGCTTGCGTCAATCTCTCCGATCAGAACCTCGGCATAAGGCCGTGCGCCGAACAGCTTGTCCGCCAGCACAGCCTCATCAAAGCGGACTTCATGGAGCAGCTTTTCATAGTCCGCCAGCGCGCGGATGAACTGGGCAATCAGGCCAATGTCGTCGCGCGTGGCGACACGGATGGACAGCGTCATATCTTCAACCTTTGTTTGATCCTTGGCCACAACATGCCGACCGACAGGCCAGCCATGACGAGCGCGAAGGCAGTGAGTTTCCATGGCTGGAGCGGCTCGCCCAGCAGAAGAGCCGAGGCGCCGAGGCCAAAGACGGGCACCATCAACGCCATCGGCGCGACGGTCGCGGCCGGATGCCGGTTGAGCAGCCAACCCCAGGCGGCATAGCCGAACATGGTATTGCCAACCGACTGCCAAACGACAGCACCCCACGTCGCCGCATCGGCGGCACGGATGCCGTCTAGCATCTGGGTCGGGCCTTCCAGAAGAAGCGCGAAGATCAGCAACGGCGGCACGGCAAAGACACTCGACCACACGACATAGGCCAGCATGTTCTGCGGCCCGGCCTTGCGGGAGACCATGTTCCCGCTCGACCAACTGAACGCGGCGACCAGCACCAGTGCGAGTCCGAGCGGTGTCGCGGTGCCGTCCGTATGCAGCGCGATGGTCGCAAGGCCGCAGCCCGCGATCAGCAAGGCCACAATCTGGTAAAGCGCGACCCGCTCTCCGGTCAGCCGCATCGAGAGGAAGATCGTGAAGAAGACCTGCGTCTGCACCACGAGCGACGCGAGCCCCGGCGTGATGTCCGCACGCATCGCGGTAAACAACACGCCAAACTGCCCCGCGCCGATCAGCATCCCATAAGCGGCCAGGTTTCCCCAGCCGACCTTCGGACGCGGCAGGAAGAAGGCCAACGGGAAAAAGGCGAGCGTGAAGCGGAGCAGCGCCAACGTCAGCGGTGGAAGGTGCGCCAGCGCAAATTTGATGACGACAAAGTTCGTCCCCCACACCGCCATGATGGCGATTGCGAGCAGCAAATGGGCTGCGGGAAGGGGAGCGCGGGAAGTGGTCAAAGCGCGGGCGTAATATCAGTCAGCGCGAAATCGTCACCCTTAAAAAGAAGCGGGGCATCCAAAGACTTGGCGAGCGCATAGGCCATGCAATCGCCGAAGTTGAGTGCGGCAGGATGACGTCCCTTGCCGAAACGGAGGAAGGCGTCGGCTGCGATGCTGGCATGGTCGTCGGTCCAGTTCACGACCGATACGTTGAAGCGGGCAAGGAGCGCTTCGGCCATTGCCCGACCCGGTTCTTCCTTGCGACCTATCGCCACCATGACGAGCTCAAGACGTGTTGGCGCGGCCATGCAAGCGGCCCCGGCAGACGACAATAAACTTGCGACCTCAACCGCCTCCGGCTCTTCATTGAAGATCGCCATGATTGCTGACGTGTCAACGACGATCAACGCGGCAACCCGTTTTCGTCGTACATCCAGTCGTCAATCTCGGATGGAGATAACTTGTCGGGGAAGGCGTTCCATCGCGCCTGAATTTCGCGGAGGGTGGCCAGTATCTCCTCCTGACTCTTCTTTTGGACAGGCGCTGGAGTCTTCGCCAGCTCATTGCTGACAGCCAACCGGATCGCGGTCGTCACGCCCACGCCCTTGCGCCGTGCGAGTTCCCGCACCAGCCGCTCTGTCTCTTCATTCTTGATGCTGAGGCCCATGGGACGCATCCTTTCTAGAATTCTTTAGCAGAATTCTAGAAAAAGCTCAAGCCGCCTTGCCGTGCAGCGTGTCCATGCTCACCGAGCTTCCCGCATCGATCTCTGCCGCCTTAGCTTCGACGAGCTTTACGATATGGGCGACCATCGCGTCGTCTTCGACATGATGGTCAGTGACACCGGCGAGGTAGACCATGTGTTTGCCATTGCCGCCGCCGGTGATGCCGATGTCGGTTTCGCGGGCTTCCCCGGGGCCGTTGACGACGCAGCCGAGGACCGAGAGGCTCATCGGCGTCTTGATGTGGCTGAGCGCGTCCTCGAGCTTCTGGACGGTGCGGATCACGTCAAAGCCCTGCCGTGCACAGCTGGGGCAGGAGACGACACGGACGCCGCGTGTGCGCAGGCCCAAGGTCTTCAGAATTTCATAGCCGACGCGGACTTCTTCTTCCGGTTCAGCCGAAAGCGAGACGCGGATCGTATCGCCGATGCCCGCCCAAAGCATATTGCCGATGCCGATGGCGCTTTTCACCGTGCCGCCGATCAGGCCACCGGCTTCGGTGATGCCAAGGTGCAGCGGGCAATCGACCGCTTCGGCGAGGCCCATATAGGCCGCTACCGCGAGGAACGCGTCGGAGGCTTTGACTGCCACCTTATATTCGTGAAAATCGCGGTCCTGCAGCAGCTTGATATGGTCGAGCGCAGACTCGATTAGTGCTTCGGGGCAGGGCTCGCCGTATTTTTCGAGCAGATCCTTCTCAAGGCTGCCTGCGTTCACGCCGATGCGGATCGCGCAGCCATTGGCCTTGGCCGCATTGACGACTTCGTTCACGCGTTCCGCGGAACCGATATTTCCTGGGTTGATGCGCAGGCAGGCCGCCCCTGCATCAGCGGCTTCGAGCGCGCGCTTATAATGGAAATGGATGTCCGCGACGATCGGCACGCGGGCGGCGCGGACGATCTCTTTCAGTGCCGCCGTCGACTCCACATCGGGGCAGGAGACGCGGATGATGTCTGCCCCGGCATCCTCACAGCGGCGGATCTGGTCGATCGTCGCCTTGGCGTCGGAGGTGAGGGTGTTGGTCATCGTCTGGACGCTGATCGGCGCACTGCCCCCAACGGGCACATTGCCAACCATGATCTGACGGGAGGTGCGGCGCGCTATGTCGCGCCAGGGGCGGATCGAAGACATGGATGCGCCTATACAGGCAGGCGCGCGCAGAGGCAAAGGCGCAAAACACGCAGAAAGGCCCTTAAATCAATCTTCAGGCCTGAAGGCTATGAGGATGAGCCGGTCACATTGCGTGGCTGCCGTGCAAATGCATGATGTAAGGGTGCCGTTCCAACGTGCAGGGCAATGCCGAAACCGGGCGGATCGGGCGCCATTTCGGGCTGGACTGGCTCCGCATCGGCGCGTTTGCCATCCTGATCCTCTATCATATCGGCCTCTATTTCGCGCCGGGCCATTGGCTTGTAAAATCGGCGGAAATTGAGGCTTGGGTGGCCTACCCAATTGCCGCCATCTCCCCCTGGCGGCTGATGATTATCTTCGCCGTATCGGGCTTTGCGTCCGCGGCGATGCTGCAGCGCTTCCCCTCGGTGGGTGCATTTTTCAGGGAACGCAGTCGACGTTTGCTCATCCCGCTACTGTTCGGGACGCTGGTGCTTGTGCCGCCGCAAGGGTGGGTGCGGATAGAAGGGAGCGGCCATCACCAGACGATGCTGTTTTTCCTGACCCATGAGGAATTTAGCTTTCACAATATCGCCGGCCAGTTCTTCCCCAATTGGGAACATCTTTGGTTCCTCGGCTATCTTTGGGCTTATACCGGGCTGCTGGCGGCGATGCTCATCCTGCTGCCGGATTGGAAGGCGCGTCTCACGCCCTTTGTCGCATGGCTGTGCCGGGGATGGCGGCTGCTCTATCTGCCGCTGCTGGTGCTGCTCGCCGGACGACTGGGGTTGATGGCCATCCATCTGGACGATGCCAGCCGCTATTCTGATCTGGTGGGGGATATCCACTATATCCCCGCCTTCCTGCTCGGCTTTGCGCTCGCGCACTTCCCGGATTTCTGGTCCGCCGTGCGGCGGATCTGGCCGGTGGCGCTTGGGCTGTCGTTCGTCTGCTTGGCCGTGATCCTGTCCGGCGTTGCGGCTCCTGTGAGTGATTCGTCTCGCGGGGCGCTTATTGTTCAGATTGCCGCTGACACCGGCATGGCTTGGGCAATGCTGCCGGTCGCACTGCATCTGGCAGACGTTGCTCTCAACCGTGACCACCCTTGGCGCCAGACGCTCGCGCTTGCGATTTTCCCGGCCTATGTCATCCACCAGACGGTCATCGTGCTGGCAGGCTGGATGATGCGGGAGGCGGGGATTGTCGGCTTTGCGGCCTTTGTTCTGCAGGTCGTTCTGGTGCTCGTGAGTTGTTGGGCGGCATGGGCCTTGGCGCGCGCGGTGCCGTTCTTTGGGGAATTGCTCGGGATGCCGCACAAGCGGTTGGCGGTGCCTGCGCAAAAAGCGGTTAGCGCGGCCTAATTACCGCCCCAACCAAAGCCCGCGCGACCCAATTGGCTTTGGCCGCTTTGCTTGTGATCACGCGTTGGTCCCACGCCGCTTCGCCCCGCCGGGCGACTTCGCGGGCAATATCGCCATAAATGCGGGCCGCTGCCAGCACAGCCCAGCGGGACCGGAATGGCAGCCGTCGTGCGCCAATCTGCGCGCTGGCCTCGTAACCTGCGGAGAGAACGGCGAGCCGCTGCGCGATCTTCGCCATGGCTTTGCGGTGGGGTGGCGCCATGTGTTCGCCCGAGGGGATGCCAGCCTCGGCCAGCCACGCGGCGGGCACATAGCATCGTCCGCCATCGGCATCCTCGCGGATGTCCCGCGCAATATTGGCGAGTTGGAAGGCAAGCCCCAGATCATTGGCGCGCTTGAGCGTGTCGTCATCGTCGGGTGAAACCCCCATGATGACCGCCATCATCAGCCCGACGACACCTGCGACATGGTAGCAATATTTGAGCAGCTCTGCTTCGTCGCGGGGGGAGAAGTCCGCCGCATCCATGGCAAAGCCTTGGATCAGGTCGCGTGGCCATTCCGCAGGCAGGGCACATTCCTTGGCGACGAGGCCGAGCGCGTCAAACGCCGGATCGCCCGTTGTCTCTCCGGCGAGCGCGCGCTCCGTCATATCGCGCAGAAAAGCCAGCCGTTCAGCGGGGTCTTCAACCTTCGTCAGCGCGCCGCCATGATCTTGCCCGTCGGCAATGTCGTCGCACTTGCGGCACCAGCTGTAGAGCAGCCATGCGCGCGCGCGGACGTCGGGGGCAAACAGCTTGGAGGCGAGCGCGAACGATTTGGAGCCTTTGGCGATGCTGTCGCGCGCCGTCTCCACCAAGGCGGCGCGATCCATCGTCACAGGTCTTCCGATGTCATCGCAAAGATGGGCTGATGCGGCTCGTACATCGCCATGCGGGTGAGGAGGCGGTCCAGCTGATCATCGACGATCAGGATGCTCTTATGCTGGTCCCGAATGAAGCCGACTGAGATCATATGCGCGTTAAATTCGATCAGCTTGTCGTAAAAGCCTGCCGCATTGAGCAGACCGACGGGCTTTGCATGATAGCCAAGTTGGGCCCAGCTGATTGCTTCCCACAATTCATCCATCGTGCCAACGCCGCCGGGGAGGGTTAGGAACCCGTCGGAGAGATCCGTGAACATGCGCTTTCGCTCATGCATGCCCGGCACAACGTGCAACTCTGTGCAGCCCTGATGCGCGACTTCGCTGCCGACCAGTGCTTCAGGGATCACGCCGATCACTTCGCCGCCCGCTTCAAGCGCGCTGTC
>Ga0114959_10004760_pt1 | contig 10305 bp, 10 predicted proteins | sample C_130625_EF_Meta_FD_87317 | JGI IMG/M metagenome (GOLD analysis project Ga0114959, IMG submission 87317) | Freshwater microbial communities from Lake Croche, Canada to study carbon cycling - C_130625_EF_MetaG | ecosystem: Environmental > Aquatic > Freshwater > Lake | place: Lake Croche, Canada...
CTCGCCGTCGAATCTGCCCACGGTCTTGGAACTGTGTCGAGAACAGGTGGCCGATGTGGTGGCCAACGGACTCACCGAAGGTGAAGTGCGCCGCGGAAAGGCTCAGTTGAGCGGCGGCATGGTGCTCGGCCTTGAAGACACCGGCTCGCGAATGTCGCGCATCGCCAAGGGCGAGTTGGCCAATGATTTGATCTCGGTGAACCAGGTGTTGGCTGCGGTCAACGCTGTAACACCGGCTGATGTGCATCGAGTTGCGCAGCGGGTGTTTGCCGGCCGCGAAAGCATGGCGGTGATTGGCCCGTACGCCAGCACAGACGCGCTGGCCAAAGTTGTGAGTTGACCATGACTGTGCGCGTTGGGGTTCTTGGTGCTGCCGGAAAAATGGGCGCCACCGTGTGCGCAGCGGTTGAGGCTGCCGACGATCTTGACCTCGTTGCGGCATTGGATGAAGGCGATTCACTCGATGCACTCGCATCGGCCAAAGCCCAAGTAGTTGTCGACTTCACTCATCCGTCGGCCGTTATGAACAACGTGACCTTCTTGATCGATCACGAGATTCACGCTGTCGTTGGCACGACCGGCTTCGACGATGCTCGCTTGGCTGCGTTGACCGAGCAGCTGGCTGGTCACCCCAGTGTTGGTGTTTTGATCGCTCCGAACTTCAGCATTGGGGCGGTGCTGATGATGCGCTTCGCCGCCGAGGCTGCCCGGTTCTACCCCTCCGCCGAAATTGTTGAGTACCACCACCCACACAAGGCCGATGCTCCGAGCGGAACGGCAGGTCGCACCGCTGAACTCATCTCGGCCGCCCGTCGAGCTGCCCAACTACCGGCCATGCCCGATGCAACGGTTGCTGCGCTTGAGGGTGCTAGAGGCGCACTCGTGGGTGACGTGCCCGTGCATTCAGTTCGATTGACCGGCCTTGTTGCCCATCAAGAAGTGCTGTTCGGCGGCCCTGGCGAAATGTTGACCATTCGGCACGACAGCCTCGACCGTGAGTCGTTCATGCCAGGTGTCATCGCCGCAGTGCGCGCCATCTCATCAGCGCCGGGCCTGACAGTCGGACTTGAAAATATCCTCGGCTTCTAGCTCGTTCTCGACTAGTTCAACTGCCGGCGCATCAACGCCAGCCCATTGCCAACTGACCCGGAAAACTCATCGACGACTACGAATCCCTTGGTTTCGTAGTAGCTGACCCGATGAAGTTCACAATCAAGTAGTGCTGCCGCAACACCGGTCTGGGCTAGTAGGTCTGCCGTGACCTCAACGAGTTGGCTTCCGATTCTTGCTCCGTGAAGTGCTGGTTCAACCGCTATTCGGCCGAGCCACCCGTGATCGCGATCTTGCCGAGCGTGCGCCGCAGCGGCGTTAGTTGCGTACATCGAGTCGGTGTCACCGGGGCAATGGTGGCACCGATGGCGTGGTTCGGCTGCCGCTGCCCCCACGAGTGCACCGTCGATGAACGCGCCCACGACGATATCGTCGGCGTGCCGCGGCGTTTGCAGATACATTTCACGAGCCGCCGCGTACCGCGCAGTGAATTCGGCACCAAACAACCCCACGACGAATGGCTCGTTGATGAACGCGCGCGCGGTGAGTTCCAAAGCCGCCGTTACTTCGCCGGAATCGAGTCGACGAATTTCTAGTTCGGTCACGCCGCCAACCCTAGATATCGCAGACCGGCGGCCACGGCACCGGCCACGATCACTACGACGATGAACGGCGCTCGCAGGGCAAGCGCGACTGCGGCCGCTGCTACACCGGCTACTCGGGCATCAATCACAAGTGACTGGCCCGAGCCAAATGTTTGAACCGCAACGAGCGCGGCTAGCAGCGACACCGGAAGCAGCGCCGCGATATGGCGAATGCGAGGTCGATCAAGTACCCGCTGCGGAATCGACAGTCCGGTGAGTTTGAGGGCGTAGCAGCCCAGCGATGCGATGAGAATGACAGGCCACATTAGGCAGGCCCTCCACCGGGCGCGGCGCCGTCTTCATCGCGGGCGCCGGTCTCGGCGTCGCGGGCTGCCTGCGACAACGGTGCCAACGCCTGACGCGATCGGTAGCCGGCGATGATGGCCACAAGTGCCGCAGCCAATACGGGAAGCCCAGGCCGCAATACCGGAGTAAGTGCAATGGCAACAAGGGCGGAGACGATCGCCACCGCCCAAGCCTCACGACCTTTGAGCCGTGGCCAAAGCAAGGCCAAAAACGCCGCAGGAATTACCGCATCGAGCCCGAACGCCTTGGGGTCTCCGAGTGCGCCGGCACCAAGTGCGCCGATGAGGGTGGCCAAATTCCAAAAGACATAAACCGAGAGGCCGGTTGCCCAAAAGCCCAATTTTGAGGCACGTCCGTCGAATTCGGTTTCTTCGTGCGCGAGGGCCATCGCCGTGGTTTCGTCGATGGTGAGCTGTGCCGCTACGAATCGGTTCAGACCGGTGACCTTCAGAATTGGGGCCATGCGGAGCCCGTACAGCGCATTGCGGATGCCCAGCATCAACGCTGTGAGCGCTGCGGCAATGGTGCCGCCCCCGGCTGCAAGAACCCCGACCAAAGCGAACTGCGATGCACCGGTGAACATCAACAGTGAGAGCGCCATGGTCTGGGCTAGTGACAATCCTGCCGCTACTCCCAGAGCACCGAAGCCGATGCCATACGCACCAACGGCCAAGCCAATACCCGCGGCATCGCGCACGATGTTTCGCCGGGCCGCGGCCCACTCCGGTGTGACGAGGTCGGTCGAACTCACACGCTGACCGTAGCGCGTGTGTTACGGCCTGCCTTCGAGGGCGGTGACGAGCCGATTTTGGCGCAGTACCGCCTGGCCGTCGCCGAGCAGATCGAGGGTTCGGCTGATGCCATCTGGTGACCAGCCGGCGGGCTCGTAGAAGGCACGAGCGAGAGTATCTGACTCGGTGATCCAGACAGTTCCGCCCGTGGCACCACTTTCGTGAGCCAAGTCGGCCCAGGCCATCAGCAGTCGCGAACCGTGCCCCCGGCGTCGGTGGCCAGACGCGACAACGAGTTCGACAATTTCAGCATCCGTGCTGTCGGCGATTGGAGTTGAGGCCAGAAACCCCACGACCGTTTGACCGTCGAGGGCAACCAGCGTGAGGTGTTTGGGGGAAAGGGGGGCAGCGATGCCCTTACGCCACGAATCTGCCAACTCCTCGGGATCGAGTGCAGCCACCTGCTGGGTCACCGCAGCGCTTGGGCCCATCAGCCAGTAGGCAATCAGAAGTGGGGCAATCGCCGACGCATCGGAAGGGGTTGCGCCGCGCACAGAGGAATCGGCCATTGCCACACCGTACGGCACTAGGGTGGGAACGTAGTTGTGGTGAAGTGTCGAGCAGTTGCGCAACGGGAAGTGAGTACGCACTAAGTGAGTAGCGAAGACAAGGTCACGCCGGAGATTGAGTTCCGCAGCGACGTCACGGTCGAGCTCGTGAAGGCGTCGGCATCTGACGCCGATGTGGTGTTCGCGGCCCGTGTTTCTACAGTCGGCGAGCAGTCACTCGATGACGTGAACGAGGACGCTGAGCGGGCACGGGGATTGATCAACTACCTGATGCGTGATCGACATGGCAGCCCGTTTGAGCACAACTCACTCACGTTCTTTGTGCGTGCGCCCATCTTCGTGTGGCGCGAACACATGCGCCATCGCATCACCTCGTACAACGAGGAAAGCGGCCGTTACCGCGAATTGCAGCCGGTGTTCTATGTTCCTGGTCCAGATCGCAATCTTGTGCAGCAGGGCAAGCCCGGTGCCTATGAGTTTGTGCCAGGAACTGCCGAGCAGTACGAGTTGGTCGATTCGGCGGTTCGCGAATCATGTGCGGCGTCGTACGCGGCCTATCGACAGATGCTCGACGCCGGAATCGCCCGCGAGGTGGCTCGCGTAGTGCTGCCAGTGACGATCTACTCATCGGCCTACGTCACGATGAATTCGCGGGCGCTCATGAACTTCCTGTCGTTGCGCACCAAGCGACCCGACTCGCACTTCCCGTCGTTTCCGCAGCGTGAGATCGAGATGGTGGCCGACCGGTATGAGCAAGAGTGGAAAGCCTTGATGCCGATTACGCACGAAGCCTTCGAGGCCAGTGGCCGCGTGGCACCCTGATCGATCTGTTCGCAGCGTCGGTAGGCTAGGGCAATGAGCCGGTCGAGTACGCATGCCGCCCCGTTTGGGCGTGTGCTGACGGCTATGGTGACGCCCTTTGATGCCGATGGTGAGGTTGATCTCGGGGCTGCTTCCCAGTTAGCCAGCAATCTCGTTGACCTGGGTTGCGACGGTTTGGTCGTTAACGGCACCACTGGTGAGTCGCCCACGACGAGCGATCAAGAGAAGGCCGACCTGCTGCGGGCGGTCATCGACGCCGTTGGTGAACGTGCCCAGGTTGTGGCCGGCGTAGGCACGAATGACACCCGGCATACCCTTCACCTAGCGGCCGCGGCAGTAAAGGCTGGCGCGCACGGGCTGCTGGTGGTGACCCCGTACTACAACAAGCCGTCGCAAGAGGGGTTAGTGGCTCACTTCACCGCCGTCGCTGATTCGAGTGACCTTCCGGTAATGGTTTACGACATACCGTCGCGTTCAGGAGTTCCGATCGCTTCAGAGACTCTCGTGCAATTGGCCGAGCATCCGCGAATCGTGGCCAACAAAGATGCCAAGGGCGATCTGTTTGCGGCCCAGCAAGTAATGCACCGAAGCGACCTTGTGTATTACTCCGGCGACGACGCGTTGAACTTGCCGCTGTTGGCGGTTGGCGCGGTCGGAGTGGTGAGCGTCACCGGCCACATCGTTGCCGATCGCCTGTCGGCCATGGTGACGGCGTATTCGGCCGGCGATGTTGCTACTGCTACTGCCATAAACAACCAACTTGTTCCGGTTACCGAAGGAATCATGACCCGGGCACAGGGTGCCGTGATGGTGAAGGCCGCACTTGAACTGCTTGGGCGCACCGGGGGAGGAGCCCTGCGGCTACCTCTGGTGGCCGCAACTGAAAACCAGCGTGAAGTTTTGCGCGACGACCTAAGAGCCGGAGGCTTTGACCTATGACCCACCCCGAACTTCAGGCGCCACCGAAGTTGCAATCTGGCGCACTGCGGATTGTGGCGTTAGGTGGGCTCGGCGAGATCGGTCGCAACATGACGGTCTTTGAATTTGACGGCCGTCTGTTGGTCGTCGACTGCGGTGTGTTGTTTCCAGAGGATTTTCAGCCAGGAGTCGATCTGATTTTGCCCGACTTCGATTACGTACGAGAACGTCTCGACGACATCGAGGCCGTGGTTCTGACCCATGCCCACGAAGACCACATTGGCGCTGTGCCCTACCTGCTACGCGAACGCGCAGACATCCCGGTTGTGGGTTCAAAACTGACGCTGGCTCTGCTTGAGGCAAAGTTGCGCGAGCATCGGCTCACCCCAGATTCACGTGAGGTTGCTGAGGGGCAGACCGAGCAGTACGGACCGTTCTCGGTTGAATTCGTAGCCGTTAACCACTCGATTCCTGACGCGCTGGCGGTAGCGATCACCACCGGTGCCGGTCGGGTGTTGCACACCGGCGACTTCAAGATGGATCAGTTGCCCCTCGATGGGCGCATAACCGACCTCAATGCGTTCGCCCGACTTGGTGATGAGGGTGTTGACCTCTTCATGGTTGATTCAACCAACGCCGAAGTGCCTGGCTTTGTTACCTCGGAGCGCTCGATCATGCCGGTGCTCGACAGCGTCTTTATGCGTGCGGAAGGCCGCATTGTCGTTGCCTGCTTTGCCTCACATATTCACCGAGTTCAGCAGGTGATCGACACCGCGATGTTACACGAGCGTCGAGTGGCTTTCGTGGGTCGATCGATGGTGCGCACCATGCAGGTGGCACGTGAACTCGGTTATCTCACTGTTCCCGGTGGCGCTCTGGTGTCGATCGATGATCTGTCTGGAATGCCTGACGACGAGATTGTGATTGTGTGCACCGGATCGCAGGGCGAGCCCATGGCCGCACTTGGGCGAATGGCTAATCGTGATCACCCGATTCAAATTGGTGAGACCGACACCGTGGTGTTGGCATCGTCGTTGATTCCAGGCAACGAGACCTCAGTCAATCGAGTGATCAATTCGCTTTCGCAATTGGGGGCCTCTGTGGTGCATCAGGCCAATTCACTCGTTCACGTTTCCGGCCACGCCGCGAGCGGTGAACTGCTCTACTGCTACAACATCGTCAAGCCCCGCAATGTGATGCCGGTTCACGGCGAATGGCGGCACTTGCGCGCCAACGCTGAATTGGCGCGGCGCACTGGCGTGCCCGACGACCGAATCGTGCTTGCCGGTGATGGTGTGGTGGTCGACTTGATCGACGGAGTTGCCTCGATTGTTGGTGCTGTTGCGTGCGGCTTTGTGTTTGTCGATGGCTCATCAGTTGGCGGAGTAACGGAGGCCTCACTCAAAGACCGCCGAGTGCTCGGAGAAGAAGGTTTCATCTCGATCTTCGTTGCCGTTGATGCTGTAGACGGCAAGGTTGTTGCCGGGCCCGAGATTCACGCCCGCGGATTCGCCGAGGATGATTCGGTTTTTGATCCGGTGCTGCCGATGGTCAAGGCCGAACTTGAAGACGCCCTGCGCTCTGGGGTTACCGATACCCGTCAATTGGCCCAGCAGATGCGACGAGTGGTCGGTAAATGGGTCAGCGGCGAACATCGTCGCAAGCCCATGATTGTGCCGGTCGTCGTCGAGGCTTAGAGCTCGACCGTTCGCGCCCCGCTTTTCCATAGCGAGGCGTCACACCTCGGACCCCCGCCCCGCTTTTCCATAGCGAGGCGTCACACCCACGCCAGATTCGCCTCAGGTGTGACAGCACCGTATGGAAATGCGTGAATGGGTGCACCGGTGTGACAGCACCGTATGGAAATGCGTGAATGGGTGCACAGGTGTGACAGCACCGTATGGAAATGCGTGAATTGGCCCCATGCACACGGTGATGCCTAGCCGCTAGCCGTCAGCGGACATAGGGCGACGTCATGCGCGAAGTACTTCCCGCCTTGATGGCAGCCCACGAACGCAACGAGGCAGGTCGTCGCCCTGTTGGCGGCGTGTCGCATGTTAAACGTGTGATTCGTGGGTCGGGTGAGACTACTGTGGCGCTATGGCGACAAGAACGCCGGCGCCCGCGCGCGCCCGATCTAGGGCGACTTCCCCCGCAGGCTCGGCGACCCGCTCGTCCTCGTCGAGGGCGTCAGGGTCGCAGGGCAGTGGGGGCAGTCGATCATCGGGTGCTGCCCGAAACCGGCCGGCACCAACGAGTCAAACGACACGTTCGCGATCGAGCGCACCGGTGCGTCCGGGCCCGGTGGCACGATTGATTCAGGGTTTTGGCCGAGTGCTGCGCCGCATCTGGTCTGCGGTCGCACTGCTGCTCGGTCGCCTGGTTCGCCGGATCGGTGGCGGTGCTCGCGATCTAGATCCCGCACATCGACGCGACGGAATGGGTCTGCTGTTCATCGCGCTGGCACTTGTGGTTGCCTCAACAGTTTGGTTCTCTACTTCCGGGCCTGTGTCGTCATTGGTTTCGGCCGTGGTGACCGGCGCTGTAGGAAGCCTCGATGTGGTGGTACCGGTGCTGCTGTTTTTCGCCGGAATTCGACTCTTCCGGCATCCTGATGAGCGCGACGCCAACGGTCGGATCCTGATCGGATGCACCGCCGTGAGCTTGGCCGTGCTCGGATTGTGGCACTTGGCACATGGTCGGGCCACGCCGAGCGATGGCACGGCTGCCATGCGTGCAGCCGGAGGTTGGCTTGGCTGGTTGGTAACGGCTCCCACGGTGGCCCTCGTGGGCACCATTGTCACCTCTCTACTTCTGATCCTGGTGTTGATCTTCGGCATTCTCGTGGTCACTAAGACGCCGGTGAACGCGATCCCCGCTCGCTTTGCCGCGCTCACCAATCGGTTCCAGAAGCAGACGCCGACCACCCCTGATGTTGAACAGGCTCCGGCGCAACGGCGTCGTCATGCCACGGTCGACCTCGACACCGGCGAACTAGTTGACGAAGAGATTCCGGTTGACGAGTCTGGCGAGGTAAGTGTCGAATCATCGTCGGCGAAGGCAACGCCGTCACGCCTTTCGCGGGGCGCAGCCGTTGTACGCCAACGACTTGGGCTCGATTCAGGCTCCGAGAGCGATACGACATCGGGCGACGGGCTAGAGGGATACGACGCTGATCAGCCGTTCGTTTCGCCAGTGATCGAAGAGCCGGTGCACCCGATGGTCGATGCACTCGACTCCGTTGAGATGGTCGAGGTGCCCGAGGCAGCTGAGGCACCCACCGATGGTCACGACACGGTAATTCTCAATGTGACCGGAGCCGCTACTCCCGTGGCCAAGCCAAAGTCAGCAAAGCCGATTGTTACCCCGTCGGTAAGCCGCGCTGAGCAGTTGCCACTGCCCACCGCCACTGCCTACACACTTCCTGATCAGAGTCTGATCAAGGCTGGGGCACCGGGTAAAAAGGCTTCGAAGGCAAACGACGCAGTTGTCGCCGCCCTCACTCAGGTACTTGACGAATTTGGCATCGACGCTGCCGTCACCGGTTTCCAACGCGGGCCGACGGTAACCCGTTACGAGATCGAACTAGGTCCGTCGGTGAAGGTTGAGCGCGTCACGGCTCTGAGCAAAAACATTGCGTACGCGGTCGCGAGTTCAGAAGTGCGTATTCTTTCGCCGATTCCTGGAAAATCAGCCATCGGTATCGAGATTCCGAACACTGATCGTGAGTGGGTCAGCTTGGCCGACACACTGAGAAGTGCTGTAGCCACTAACGACCATCACCCGATGCTGGTCGGGCTCGGTAAAGACGTTGAGGGTGGCTTCGTGGTGGCCAACTTGGCCAAGATGCCGCACATCCTCGTTGCAGGGGCCACCGGCGCCGGTAAGTCGAGCTGCATCAACTCGCTCATCACCTCGATCTTGATGCGTGCAACACCCGACGAGGTGCGCATGGTGCTCGTTGATCCCAAGCGGGTCGAACTCACCTCGTACGAAGGAATTCCGCACCTGATCACTCCGATCATCACCAATCCGAAGAAGGCTGCCGAAGCCCTTCAATGGGTGGTCAAGGAGATGGATCAGCGCTACGACGATCTGGCTCACTTCGGATTCCGTCATATCGACGACTTCAACAAGGCCGTGCGGGCCGGTACCGTCGTACTGCCTGCCGGTAGCGAGCGGGTGCTCAAGCCCTACCCATACCTGTTGGTGATCGTTGACGAACTTGCCGATCTGATGATGGTTGCTCCGCGCGATGTTGAAGACTCGGTGGTGCGCATCACCCAGCTTGCTCGCGCTGCCGGCATTCACCTCGTGTTGGCCACCCAGCGACCCAGCGTTGATGTTGTGACCGGTTTGATCAAGGCCAACGTGCCAAGCCGACTGGCGTTTGCGACCTCGAGCTTGGCCGACAGTCGAGTCATTCTCGATCAGCCCGGCGCCGAGAAGCTTGTCGGCCAAGGTGATGGCCTGTTCTTGCCGATGGGTGCAAACAAGCCGGTGCGCATTCAAGGGGCGTTCATTCCCGAGGCCGAGATCCGCGCGGTAGTGAATCACTGCAAGGCGCAGATGGCACCTGCCTATCGCGAAGACGTCGCGGTAGCACCTACGCGCACTGCCGAAGTTGATGCTGAAATTGGCGATGACTTCGACCTGTTGTGCCAGGCAATTGAACTGGTCGTGACCACGCAATTTGGCTCGACATCGATGCTGCAGCGCAAGCTTCGAGTGGGCTTTGCCAAGGCCGGCCGATTGATGGATCTGATGGAGTCGCGTGGCGTTGTGGGCCCTTCAGAGGGTTCGAAGGCTCGCGAGGTTCTGGTGACGGCCGAAGATCTACCGGGCATCCTGGCTTCACTTGGTGGCATGTGATGGAGGTGTCACCAAATGTCGGTGGGTAGCACCCTTGAGAACGGGCGCCGAATGGCCCGCATGAGTCTGGAAGACGTTAGCGCCTACACCCGACTTCGCCCCTCCGTGTTGGCTGCCATAGAGGCCGACGACTTCGCCGTTTGTGGCGGTTACACCTATGCGCGTGGTCATGTTCGTACCTACGCGCTCGCCGTGGGGCTCGACCCCGACATGGTGGTTGCTGAGTTCGACGCCGACCGCAATGCGGCGGCGCCGCAAGTCGATTCCATGCGCAAGGATTTCGAGCCCGGCCGACGATCAATCGACGATGCACCACGGGCTCCAAACTGGAGCGGAGTGGCGCGCATTGCCCTAGCTGTTCTGGTCGTGTTGGTCGTGATCGGACTCTTCCTC
>Ga0114959_10004765_pt1 | contig 10300 bp, 9 predicted proteins | sample C_130625_EF_Meta_FD_87317 | JGI IMG/M metagenome (GOLD analysis project Ga0114959, IMG submission 87317) | Freshwater microbial communities from Lake Croche, Canada to study carbon cycling - C_130625_EF_MetaG | ecosystem: Environmental > Aquatic > Freshwater > Lake | place: Lake Croche, Canada...
CTGGAACTGTTACCAACACCATGTTGGCAGGCTCTATTGCTAACGCCAAATTGACAAGCTCTAGCGTAACTGTTGGTTCTACCTCTATTGCACTAGGTGCAACATCTACGACCTTAGATGGCGTAAATATTGGTGCTACAACCGCTGGAACTGGCGCGTTTACTACCTTAAGTGCGTCTAGCACAGTATCTGGAACAGGATTTAGCACTTATTTAGCAAGCCCTCCTGCGATTGGTGGAACAACTGCGGCGGCTGGCTCATTTACAACTTTAACTGGTTCAACATCTGTTACCACGCCCATCGTAAAAAGTGCGAGTTCATTAACTTTGCAAAGCAACGGAACTACTACGGCAGTAACTATTGATACTTCCCAAAATGTTACTTTTGCTGGTTCAATTAAACCATTGTCGACTAGCGGAATTATCGGAACAACAACAAATGACAACGCCAATACTGGTTCTGTTGGAGAGTATGTTTCTTCTTCTGTTTCTTCAATAGCACTTACTAGTTCGTTAGCAAATGTGACCACAATTTCATTAACTGCTGGTGATTGGGATGTTAGATTAGTATTTTCTTCTGGTGGTGCTAGTGCAACTTGTACTGCTACACAAATAGCAATTAACACAACTTCTTTAACTGTTGGAACTCAAAGTGTTGACTATATGTGGAGTGCGGCTGATGTTGTTAATGGTTTAGCGGGTTCTTCATTCACTAAAAGAATTTCTCTTTCCGCTACAACAACTGTTTACGCAATGTCAAGAACTGTCGCAGGAACTTGCACTAGCAGTGCATTTACATTAAGCGCAAGGAGAATACGATGAAATATGCAATTACACGCCAAGACGGAATAACAGAAGTCCGTGAAGATGACTATGGTTTGCCTGATGGTGCTATACAACTAAATGATGAGCAATATAAACAATTAGTAACTGGCGCATACATTTTGGAAAACGGGCAAATAGTAGTTAATCCAAACCCACCAAGAACTGTATGAACTACGCTTGGAAAATTCTAGATGTTTTTGCCGACAAAGAAGTAATAACTTCTGTAAAATATCATTGTGTCGGTTTTGATGGTGTGAATTCTGTCGAAACCGAAGGATATGTTACTTTTGACGAACCAGAAGGCAAGATTCCATTCTCTGAAGTTACAGAGGAAATGGTGGCTCAATGGGTAGAAGAAGCAACATCGGTTGGTGGTGAGTGCCTAATAAAAAAGCGGCTTGCTGAACAGATAGCGGTTCAGAAACCCGTGGTAGCACCATGGAAACCTCAAGTATTTACCTTGGAGAACCCATGACAGCGCCCATAGACATTATTTCACGCGCCTTAAAGGATATTGGTGCATTAGAAGCGGGTGAGACCCCAACCCCAGAAGCTGCACAAGACGCTTTTGACATGATGAATGACCTTATCGACCAATGGTCGAATGAGGATATGATGGTTTTCAATGTGACTGAGATTATTTTCCCAGTTATTGCTGGTCAGACTCAATACACGATTGGCCCAGTCGCATCAACTGCTAACTACATTGGCGCATCGTTTACAGGCTCAATTTCTGGTGACATTCTTACTGTTACCGCTATTGGCTCTGGTGCGGTTGCCCAAGGTCAGACTTTAAGCGGGTCAGGAATTACCTCTGGAACGAAGATTGTTGACTTTTTGACTGGTGCTGGAGGCAACATCAACGAGGTCGGTACTTATCAACTAAACATTAGTCAGACAGTAGCCTCAACGACGATAACTGCTTACTATGAAAAGCCATTGCAGATTAACTCTGCTTTTGTGCGTATTAACACTAATTCTAATGGTATGCCCATCATAAATGGTGGCTTGGACTACCCAGTTTCTGTTCTTGCGCTACAAGACTACGAGATGATTGGCTTAAAAACGCTGAACGGCCCTTGGCCAAAGGCGATTTACTTTAATCCTGGCGCAGATACCGGCAACTTGTTTGTATGGCCAAACCCTTCTCAGGGTGAGATGCACTTGTTTGCTAACACCATATTTAGCAGATACGACACCTTATATGACCCTATTGTGTTGCCACAAGGCTACTCAATGGCGCTACGTTGGTGTCTAGCCGAGCGTTTAATGCCTATGTATGGCAAAGCATCGCCTGTTCAAATACAAATGATTAACGCCTATGCAGCTCAAGCCAAAGCAACCCTAAAGCGCAACAACATGAGTCCGTTGCAAGTGGCAAGATACCCAGACGCTTTGATGAACTCACGCTCTAAAGACGCTGGATGGATTCTTACTGGGGGCTTTGTCTAAATGGCAGACTTTGGCTTTGTTGGCCCTTCCTACCCCGCAACCTCGATTTATCAGAATTCGAATGAGTGCATAAACTTTTTACCAGAAGTTGACCCACTTAAACAGCCTGGTGACCGGGGCGTGGTGGCGCTTTATCCAACGCCTGGTCTAACGATTAAAGCCATATTGCCTAACCAACAAGAAGTCCGTGGTATGCGGACACTTTCTGGCGGTACAAGAATGTTGGTGGTTTGTGGGCCTTATGTGTATGTTTTCAACAACACATTAACGCCTACCATGATTGGTGAGTTAAACAGCACAACTGGTCGCGTCACCATTTCTGATAACGGCATAAATGCTTACATCGTAGACGGAACATATCGCTATACATGGCGTATAAATACTGTAACTTCTGCGGTGTTTACTGGCGTGGTGTCAGGTACGACATTAACAGTCACATCTGTAAACTCTGGAACGCTTGCTGTTGGTCAGCACTTCTTTGCTGTTGGCGCGTTACAAGAAACAGTTATAACCGCATTAGGAACGGGTAGCGGTGGAACGGGTACATATACCCTTGGACTATCGCAAACTATCGCTTCTAGCCAGATGTACACCTCTAGCGCGGGTTCTGTATTTACTGGCGTAATCATTGGAACAACTTTATATGTTTCTGCTGTAACTAGCGGTACTTTATATGTTGGTCAAACTATCCAAGGCGATAGCGTAACGGCTCAAACCATCATTACGGCTTTTGGTACTGGTAGTGGTGGAATTGGAACTTACACAGTAAACAATTCGCAAACTACACCTTCTGGAGTTACCAACTTTACGGGTCAAATTGCTGGCACAGTATTGAGCGCAACTGCGGTAAATAGTGGTTCATTAGCGGTTGGTCAATATGTCTATGGTGCTGGCATAACTTCCGACACCACAATAACAGCGTCTAATCCGTTTACTTCGACAGGCTCAAGCATTGCCGTGACTACGGGTGTTTTGACTATTGGGGTGCTTACTTCTGGCACTATTTCTGTTGGTCAAGTGCTAACTGGAACAAGTGTGGTTGCTGGTACTCGCATTACCTCAAACATTAGTGGTAGTGGAACAGGTAGCACTTGGAACACAACCCAAACGACTGCTACCGCCTCGACTGCTATTAGTGGGCAAAGTTACACAGTAAGCGCATCTCAGACAGTAGCCTCTGAACAGATGTATTCGTCTATTGGGCAAACAAATTACGCACTAAATTGGACTGTTTTGCCGTCTAGCGATGGTGCTTTTACAGGCGGTGAAACTTGTGACATCGTAGACAATTACTTTGTTTACAACCGCCCATCGTCTCAGCAGTTTGGCGCATCTGGCGTTTTATCTCCTATTTCTGGTAACACATCATTTTCTAGTAAAGATGGCTCACCAGATAACTTAGTGGCTCTTATTGCTGACCACCGCGAAGTCTACTTAATGGGTGAGGCTTCTTCTGAGGTGTGGACAGATGTAGGTGGAAACCCTTTCCCATTCCAACGGATACCAGGCACTAACACCCAACACGGCATTGCGGCTAAGTTTTCTCTTGCTAGGTTTGGAAACTCGTTTGTTTATGTGTCGCGTAATAGTCGCGGTCAAGCGCAGATTATGCAGATGAATGGTTATGTGCCTACAAGGATTTCTAACCATGCTGTTGAAAACTCCATAACCAATCAGTATGTAGACGATGCTATTGCTTGGACTTATCAGTTAGAAGGTCACGAAGTTTATGTGGTGACTTTCCCTGCTTTAGAGTTAACTTGGGCGTATGACCTAGCGTCTGGTATGTGGCACAAGTGGCTATACACGAACAACGATGGCACTTACTCACGCCATAGGGGTAATTGCTGTGCGGTCTTTCAAGGCATGGTTTTGGTTGGGGATTACTCCAACGGCTCAATCTATGAACTTGACAAACAGAATTACACAGACAATGGGCAAAATGTCCGCAGATTAAGACGCGCACCGCACTTAGTTAGCGACTTTCAGCGCCAGTATTTTGATGAACTACAAATCCAATTCCAGCCTGGCGTTGGCACTACGGGCTTGTCCGTGGTTTCGTCTAAGATGTTTATCGGTAGCCCTTACATCATTTATCCAACTGCAACGCTGACTGTTGGGCCTTTGGACATACTGTATTTAGGTGTTGCCAATCAGTTAAACCCAAGTACGCCCACAACTTACCCACAAGCGATGCTGAGATTCTCCAACGATGGAGGTTCTACTTGGTCGCGTGAATACACAGTAACTATCGGTCAAACTGGTAAGTACAAGAATCGTGCTATTTGGCGCAGATTGGGCATGGCTAGAGATAGGGTGTTTGAGGTGTCTATAAGTGACCCAGTAAACGCTGTGATTATTTCGGCTAACCTTAAAGCAACCGCAGGGGATAACTAATGGTTACAGGCATTTCCAACACCTCGCAGTTAAACCCATATCCCCAGACTGAGTTTTTGGATGGACAGACTAAGCGACCCACAAGAGCATGGCAACAGTTCTTTTTGAATCTGCTTAACTTCAGTTCGGCAGCTACGGCTACGGCTGGCTCGGCTACTCTGCCAAGCAACCCGGTTGGGTTCATCAATATAACAATAAATGGCGTTCCGTACAAAGTGCCATATTACAATGTGTAAATAAAGGAAATAGTATGTCTTTCTTTGATTTAGGACTAGGTTTAAGCGATGCCGCAACGGGTGGTTTGATTAGTGCTGGCGGTAGTCTTTTGGGCGGTTTAATTGGTTCTGGTGCGGCTGGCAACGCGGCAAGCGAACAAGCGGCGGCATCTAGATATGCGGCAGATTTGCAAAAGCAAATGTTTGACACGCAAAATGCCCAACAAGCCCCATATCGAGAGGCTGGTTATACGGCTTTAAACGACATAGGCGGTCTAAAATCATATCTACAAAAACAATTTACGCCACAAGATTTTTCCGCAGGCATTGACCCAGGCTATCAATTCAGATTACAACAAGGTCAAGAAGCCACCAATCGCATGGCAAACATGGGCGGTGGTTTACTTAGTGGTAATGCTTTAAAAGGGCAAGAAGATTACACACAAGGGTTAGCCAGCCAAGAATATGGAAATGCTTTTGGTCGTTTTCAAACACAACGCAATAATATATTTAATACTTTAGCGTCTATTGCTGGTTTAGGTCAAACTTCACTTGGACAAACAACTGCTGCAGGAACAACAGCCGCAGGCAACATAGGCTCTAACATCGCTAATGCTGGCGCGGCTACCGCTGGTGGCATAGTAGGTTCTGCTAATGCTTTTTCGGGTGGCCTACAAAACGCTGGCAATCAATACTATTTGTCTCAACTGTTAGCGCCAAAAACTGGTGCTAATTACTCATTAAGTAGTGGTGGATATTCACCTACTAGCCAACCAACCATCTCTCAGCCTAATCCTGATATGGGTGGCAGTCAAGGTATCCAAATAAGGATTTAATTATGGCAGAACCAGTCGCACTAGGAATTAAACCCCCACAGCCAATGTCTCTTGGAGATATGCTTAATATTGCTCGTGGCGCACAAGCCTATCAGCAAGCAGAGCAAGCCAATCCATTAGTGTTACAAAAAGCGCAGATGGAGATTGAGCAATCGAAGAAGATGAATCCTTTGAGTGTTTCAAAAGCAACTGAAGAAGTAAGTCAAGCCCAAATTGGAACAAAACAAAAACAACTTGAATTAGACCAAAGTCATTTTAATTTGGCTGGAAACATATTAGGTGGACTAGAAACACGCGCTCAATCATTGGCTAAAAAAGGCGATACAAAAACTGCATTAAATGAATTGGTTGCAGCAAAGTCTTGGATGGATGCTAGCGGTATACCTTACGATAAAAATGGTGCAGTAAAACAAGCAGAAGAGCAAATAAAAAATAAAGATTTTGGTGGTTACTTGGCTACCTTAGAAAATATGCGTAATGTGTTAGGTGGCGCAGCTAGTCGCTATCAAGCCAATTTGCCAAGTTTGCAAAAAAATGCTTCTGGTGAAGTTATTTCAGCGAATCCTCTTACCAATAAAATGGAAATTGTTCGTGGCGCTGGAAACATTAACCCAACAAGTGCAGATGTTGAACTTGGTAGTGAATATCAAAAGGGTCTGTCAAGCCGTGTAACTGCAAGTAATGCTTATTTACAACGCGCACAAGAAATAGAACCATTGTTAGAGCAGTTTAAGCCTGGTGCTGGAACTGGTAAATATGCTGACATTGCTCAAAAATTGCAGGCTGTTGGCGCGCCACAAGCATTGGTGGACAAAGTTGCTGGTGGAGATTTATCTGCTGTGCAAAGCATGAACAAGTTTTTAGCGCAAAGCGTTATTGCAAGCGCAAGACAAGCAGCTAATGGAAGCACTTACGCTAGTGAGGTAGAAAACTTCCTTAAAAATAATCCTAGTGTTGATACCGACCCAAGAGCATTAAAGCGTTTTATTCAATTCAATAACAAATTGGCAAGAGTTGATTTGCTTGAAAACGAAGCATTGGCACAAGCAAAAGAAAAAGGTATTTATAACCCTGGCACTTGGCAAGCGGACTTCCAAAAAATTGCAGAAAAACAAGGGTTGTTGCCAAAAACTCCAACTAAACAAGAATCTGGTGAAAAACCAGCGTCTCAAGAAAAGCCAACTTCTCAATTTAGAGAAGGTCAAACTGGCACTTATAACGGCAAAAAAGTTATTTATAAAAATGGCGCATGGAGTTACCAATAATGGATAACCTTTACTCATCTTTGGAAGAAAAATACGGCTTGCCTGCTGGTTTGCTTACTACTGTTCGCGGGGTTGAAAGCAATGGTAATTCAATGGCAGTAAGCCCCAAAGGTGCTAGAGGTGATTTCCAATTTATGCCTGATACTGCCAAAGCGTATGGCGTAGATGTTGGAGACCCAGTAAGTTCTGCACATGGTGCGGCACGATATTTATCTGATTTGATTAAACAATATGGCGGTGTGCAAGCTGCTTTAGCGCATTACAACGGAGGCACAAAGTCTGGTCTTGCTGTGTCCCAAAATAAAGATGCGCCATTTGAAGAAACAAGAAACTACCTTACAAAAGTAAACAAAGGTTTACGGATTGACCCATCGCAAATACAATTTGATGGCGAGGAATACAAACCAATTAAAAATGAGATTGACCCTTCTAAAATTACATTAGATGCAGAAAAATCAACGATTGAACCATCAAAAATTAAATTAACTAAATCAGAAGAACCAACCAATACTGAATTGTTTGCCAAAGGTTTAGGTAAGTCTGTTGTTGACCTTGGTCTTGGCGCTAAACAATTACTTGATTTGCCTGCTCAGTTTTTAGAAAAACAATTTCCTGCTGTGTCTAAGTTTGGGAAAACTATGGGTTTTCCTACTGCCGAAGAATCTGCGGCTCAAACAAATCGTGCCGTAGAAGAAGAACGCAAAGCATCATTACCCTTGATGGAAACATTTCCTGGTCAAGCAGGTTATGTTGTTGGCAACATTGGTCAAATGGCGGCTGGTGGTGGTTTGCTTAAAAGTGCTGGTACTGCCCTTAATTTAGCAAGACCCGCAACTATTGGACAAGCAATACTTAATCCCGCAACTTATGGTGCGGCTGGTACTGTCGGTGCAGTACAAGGTGCTTTGCAACCTACTACTAGCGAAGAAAGTAAGGTTTTTAATACCTTGGCTAGTGGTGCGGCGGGCATGGCTGGATTGGGTATTGTTAATTCTTTAGGGCGTATTGCTCAACCAATACAAGAACAAGTAGGGACTATTGCTAAAAACGCAGTTAATACTTTACGAGAGGCTGGTATTCCATTAGATGCGGCTCAAGCAACTGGCTCACAATTACTTGCAAGAGTTAAAGCCGCTTTGTCTGACAATCCAATTACTGTTGGCGCACAATCAGAATTCAGTAATGTTCAAAAACAAGCATATAACAAAGCAATAGCAAAAACAATGGGCGAAAATGTTGATGCAATTACGCCAGAAGTTATTAGTAACGCACAAACAAGAATTGGCAAAGTTTACGAAGATGTTTTGCAACACGTTAGTATTAACCCAACACTAAGCGACAAAGAAAAAAATGTTAACTCTTTGTTTTTTAATTTAAATGACATTAAAAATGAAGCAAGCAAAGTATTGACTGATGAAGGTCAAATTAAATCATTAACTTCAAACATTGATGATGTTATTTCTGCCGCACAAAAAAATAATGGTGAAATTTCTGGCCCTCAATACAAAAATATTAAAAAGATTCTTGACAAAATAACAATGGGGACTGACCCTGCTAAAGCAGATTTGCGTAATTACACAAGAGATATACGCGACTCATTGAATGAAGCCCTTACTGTATCTGCTGATAAAGCAGGTAGAGCCGATTTAGTTGATAAATTAAAAGGCGCAAATAAAGAATGGGGCAACATGAGAAAAATTGAAGATGTTGCAATAAAAAGTGAATATGGGGATATAAGCCCTTCTAAGATGTATAACTCGTTAACCACAAAAGGTAAACGATACAGTTTTTATCAAGATGACCCACAACTTGCTAAATTGGCATCTGCTGGGAAAATTGTTCTTCCTGAGAAAACCCCTAATAGTGGTACTGTTGCTAGATTGGCGGCACAAGGCGCTTTGACTGCCGGTGCTGCGGCTGGTTATGGTATCTACCAAGGTGACTTAGAAAGCGCTGGTAAAGCGGCGGCTTTAGGTATTGCTGGGCCTAAATTGGCACAAAAGGCAATTAACAATCCAGCATTTGCAAGATACTTAGAACAAGGTCTTGGTCAAACACAAATACGAAATATGTTGGAAGCGCCTAAGAATGTTGGCGCACAAAGACTTGCGCCAGCTGCAATGAACGCATACATACAATCTTTGCCACCAGAACAACCATATCGCGTTGAACTACGCAATATGCTACCCAATAGACCATAAGGATACACATGGCAGTCAATCTCTCCCCAATCGGCAACGGCTTTCAGTTCTTTACCACTACTGGCTTACCACTTGCGGGTGGGTATCTGTATACCTACCAAGCAGGCTCTACAACACCTTTAACGACATATACAGACAATGGTGGCACTTCATCTAACACCAATCCTATTCAGTTAGGAACGGATGGCAGACCGCCAGCAGAAATATGGTTGACCTATGGCTTGAACTATAAGTTTGTGCTTGCTGATTCAACTAACGCTGTGATTCAGACATACGACAACTTGTATGGAATTATTGGTGTGCAGGCTACCTCTGGGGCTACTATTCCTGCGGGTCTTATCTCCATGTGGTCTGGCTCTATTGGTTCTATCCCATCGGGTTGGTATCTTTGTGATGGTTCAAATGGCACACCTAATCTGACAGACAGATTTATCATTGGTGCTGGTTCGTCTTATGCGGTAAACGGAACGGGTGGTGTTGCATCTGTCACGCTGACAACAAGCAATATGCCAGCCCATACACATACTGCAACTGTTACAGACCCTGGGCATTTTCATTCAGTTTCTGGTGCTTTTGGTAATTATGGTGCTTCAGGTGGTGGTTCACAAGTTTTGGCTCAAATTGGTAGCCAAAATACAGCAACAGCGACAACTGGAATTTCTGTTACTAATGCCTCTAATGGCTCTGGCACATCATTCTCTATCCTCAACCCTTACTACGCTCTAGCGTTTATCCAGAAAGCCTAAGATGAACACCATAGATGCAACCGATGCCCGCTTGTCGGTACACGAAGAAGTTTGTGCAATGCGTTACGAGCAAATCAATGCTCGTCTAAAGCGCTTAGAACAAATAATTATCAACGCCTGTGGAGTCCTATTGATAGGCATGGGTGGCGTGATATTTACTTTTATGACGCACAAGTGATGTGGAACCCATCACGCTTACCTTTGCGGCTTGCAAATTAGCCTATGAGGGAATTAAGACAGCCGTTGAGGTCTACAAAGATGTCAAGAGGACTGGCGGTGAGGTTGCGGGTATTGCTGGCGAGGTCGGTGGGTTACTCTCGAAATTCTTTCATGGTCAAGACCAAATAGAAGAAGCGCACAAACA